>ENA-OQVM01006942-OQVM01006942.1-marine-metagenome-genome-assembly--contig:-NODE-6942-length-10014-cov-12.026165_pt1 | contig 10014 bp, 7 predicted proteins | sample MGYA00237776_ERZ505498 | MGnify/ENA primary metagenome ERZ505498 (study PRJEB26159, sample SAMN06265151) | marine metagenome | isolation source: Helgoland LTER site | place: Germany:Helgoland, sampling... | reverse complement strand
ATAACTGGTAAAATTGATGAGTTTTCTCCTAAGTCAAAAAAAGTACATATTGATATTGATCCGTCATCAATTAATAAAATTATTAAAGTAGATTTAGCAATTGTTGGAGACGTAGCTGACGTTATTAAATCAACAACTAAAACTTTAAAGAAGAAAAATTTAAATTTAGAAAAATCAAATAAACAAAAAATCTCAAAATGGTGGCAACAAATTCAAAAGTGGAGAACCAAACAATCTCTAAACTTTATTAATAGTGATAAAATAATTAAACCACAGCATGCAGTGCAAAGACTTTATGAATTAACAAAAAATCAAGATACCTTTATTACTACAGAGGTTGGTCAACACCAAATGTGGGCGGCACAACACTATAAATTCAATAAACCTAATAGATGGATGACCTCGGGAGGTTTAGGTACCATGGGATATGGATTACCAGCTGCAATTGGTGTCCAAGTTGCAAATCCTACAAAATTAGTAGTAGACGTTGCTGGTGAAGCATCAATTTTGATGACTATGCAGGAAATATCAACTGCAATTCAATACAATTTACCAATAAAAATTTTCATTTTAAATAATCAATATATGGGAATGGTTAGGCAGTGGCAGGAACTACTTCATGAAAAAAATTATTCTGAGAGTTATTCAGAGGCTTTACCTGATTTTGTAAAATTAGCTGAGGCATATGGATGTGTTGGTATTAGAGCTGAACATCCTGATGAATTAGATGAAAAAATTGAGGAAATGATTAATGTTGATAAGCCAGTTATTTTTGATTGTCATGTCGATCAAGCAGAGAACTGTTTTCCAATGATTCCATCAGGAAAACCTCATAATCAAATGTTATTAGGTCCAAAAGACCAAGAGGAGAATAAAATTACTGGTAAGGGAAAAGCGTTAGTCTAAATGCCAAAATCTAAATCAGCATACAGCACTCCAACTAAAGTTAGTAAATTAGAAACTCATATAATTGTTGTATGGGTAGATAATGAAGCAAGTGTTTTATCTAGGGTGGTAGGTCTTTTTTCTGGAAGAGGATATAATATAGAGTCTCTTGCAGTAGCAGAAGTTGATCAAAAAAATAATCTTTCAAGAATTACTATTGTAACTACAGGAACCCCAGAAGTAATTGAACAAATTGTTTTACAACTTAAAAAACTAGTTCCGGTACACAAAGTAGGTAACTTTAAAAGAGAAGATAAAAATGTAATTTTTAAAGAAATGGCGTTATTTAAAGTATTAGGAAATTCAGCAAAAATTAAAAAAGCTTTAAATGCTTGTAAAAATTTCAATCCAGTTATATTAGATCAAACAAATAAATCTGCTGTAATTCAAATTACAGCTCTAAGAAGAGAAATAGATAAAATGGCAAAAAATTTAAAATCGCACGGTCTTATAAGTGTCTCAAGAACTGGAGCGGTTGCAATGACTAGAGGCGCTGAAATATTTAACTAATTAATTAAGGAGAAAAAAAATGAAAATGTTTTATGAAAAAGATGCAGACGTTGAACTGATTAAAGGAAAAAAAATTGCAATTTTTGGTTATGGTAGCCAAGGACATGCTCATGCTTTAAATTTAAAAGATAGTGGAGTTAAAGAAATAGTTGTTGCTTTGAGAGAAGGATCATCAAGTGTTGCAAAAGCAGAGTCAAAAGGTTTAAAAGTGATGAATTTATCTGATGCAGCTGCTTGGGCAGATGTAGTAATGATTTTAACACCAGATGAATTACAAGCTGAAATTTATAAAAATCATATAGAACAAAGAGTAAGAGAGGGAACAAGTATTGCATTTGCTCACGGATTAAATGTTCACTATGATTTAATTAAAGCAAGAAAAGACTTAGATGTATTTATGGTTGCTCCAAAAGGACCTGGTCATTTAGTTAGAAGTGAATATGAAAAAGGTGGTGGAGTTCCATGTTTGTTTGCAGTTCACCAAGATGGCTCAGGTAAAGCTAGAGATCTAGCTTTGTCATATGCATCAGCAGTAGGTGGGGGAAGATCTGGAATTATTGAGACTACATTTAAAGATGAAGTTGAAACAGATTTATTTGGAGAGCAAACTGTTTTATGTGGTGGCTTAGTTGAGTTGATTAAAAATGGTTATGAAACTTTAACTGAAGCAGGTTACGAACCAGAGATGGCTTATTTTGAAACTGTTCATGAGGTTAAATTAATTGTTGATTTAATTTATGAAGGTGGAATTGCCAATATGAACTATTCTATTTCTAATACTGCTGAGTATGGTGAGTATGTATCAGGACCTAGAATTGTAAATAAAGAAGAAACTAAAAAGAGAATGAAAGAAGTTTTGACTGATATTCAATCAGGAAAATTCACGAAAGAGTGGATGGACGAATGTAAAAATGGTCAAAAAAACTTTCTAGCAACTAGAGCAAAATTAGCTGAGCACTCAGTTGAAAAAGTTGGTGCAGAATTAAGAGCTATGATGCCATGGATTAGTAAGAAAAAATTAGTAGATAGCGATAAAAGTTAATTTTTTAGTATAAAATTTTATCTATAATAATTTTATTATTTCACCTATACTTTTTTAAATAAATTTAAAAAAGAGGATAATAATGAAAATCAAAAATTTTATAAGAGTTCTACTGTCTGTAGTTCTAGTATTTGGATTTTCTTCAGCGTGGGCTAAAACTATTAAATGGTCGATGCAAGGAGATAGTCTTACACTAGATCCACATGCACAAAATGAAGGTCCAACAACTCAAGTCTCAAGACAAATATACGAAGCTTTAGTTGAAAGAGCTGTAGATATGAAAATTCAACCAGCTTTGGCTACTAAATGGAAAACAACCGATCCTAACACTTGGATTTTTACATTAAGAGAAGATGTTAAATTTTCAGACGGTTCTGCTATGACTTCTGATGATGTTGTGTTCAGTATTTTAAGAGCTAAGCAAAGAACATCTGATTTTAAAGAATATATCAGTACAATTTCAGGTGTTGAAGCTGTTGGTGATTACGCAGTTAAAATTACAACAAGCAAACCTAATCCAATTCTTTTAAACCAACTTTCAAACATTTTTATAATGTCAAAAGCATGGTCTGAAAAGAATTTTGCTATGTCTCCTCAAAACTGGGATGCTGGACAAGAAACTTTTTCAGCAACTAATGCTTTAGGAACAGGACCTTTTAAAATTACTTTAAGAGAGCCTAATACTAAAACAGTGTTCAAAAGAAATAAACACTGGTGGGGTGAGATGAAAGACAAAAAAGTAACTCAAATTGAATTAATGCCAATTAAAAATGCAGCAACTAGAGTTGCAGCATTATTATCTGGAGAAATTGATATAGTTACTGATGCTCCAGTTCAAGATTTAGCTCGAATTGGTTCTTCATCTGCACATAAAGTTGAAAGTACAGCACAAATGCGTACAATTTTCTTAGGAATGGATCAAGCTGCTGACCAGTTAAGATCTGGTAATACAGGGGATAATCCATTTAAGAAAAAAGAGGTAAGACAAGCTCTTTATCAAGCAATTGATATTGAAGCGATCAAGAAAAAAGTTATGAGAGGTTTAAGTGAACCAGCAGGAATTATAACTTTTCCAGGTGTAAATGGTTACACTAAAGATCTTGATAAAAGATTACCTTATGATGTTGATGCAGCCAAAAAACTATTAGCTGATGCAGGATATCCAAATGGTTTTGATGTTGAGTTGAGATGCCCTAATGACAGGTATGTAAATGATGAAGCAATTTGTACAGCTGTTGTTGGTATGTTTGGTAAAATTGGTGTTAACGTAAACTTGTTTGCCCAAACTAAAAGTAAGCACTTTAAAGAGCTAAAAGATGATCAGGGTGATTTCTATATGCTTGGTTGGGGTGTTCCTACTCTAGATAGTCACTACGTATTTCATTACTTATATGAAACTGGTGCTAGCTGGAATAAAGTTAACTTTAGTAACTCAGAAGTAGATGCTGCTATAAGAGTTATGGAAGGTGAAGTTGATTTAGATAAAAGGAATGCAGCAATTGCTAATGCTTGGAAAATTGTGAAAGATGATATTTCTTATCTTCCTCTTCACCATCAAGTAATTTCTTGGGCATCTAAAAGTGGAGTTAACGTACCTATCAGACCGAATAACGAACCGTTATTTAAGGCTGCTAGCTTTAACTAAAAAAAATTATTACAAGTCCTCTATTTAATAGAGGGCTTGTAAGTTTTAAATCTTCTCAAATTGATAAAGTATTTTTTTAAACGGTTGTTTCAATCAGCTTTGGTAATGCTAGTTGTTGCCTTTGTATCTTTTTCGTTGTTTAATTTTGTTGGAGACCCAATAAATAACATGGTTGGTGAAGAAACTTCAGACGAAGAAAGAGCCGAACTAAGAGAAACATTAGGTTTAATGGACCCAATTCATGTTCAATTTTCAAGATTTATTGTTAATGCTTCTAAAGGAGAATTTGGAATTTCTTATCAATTAAGAAGACCAGTATCAGAATTAATAGTTGAGAGATTACCAGCAACAATTGAGCTTGTAGTTATTTCAGCTTTAATTGCTTTAGTAACTGGAACATTTCTAGGAGTTTATACTGGTATAAATAGGAAAGGTTTTTTAAGCGATATCATCTTAGCAGTTTCCTTGCTGGGAGTTTCTCTCCCCACATTTGTTATAGGAATATTATTTATCTATTTATTTGCCGTAATTTTAGGAATTTTACCCTCGTTTGGCAGAGGAGAGGTGGTTGATCTTGGGTTTTGGACAACTGGGTTTTTAACTATTACAGGATTAAAAGCAATTATACTTCCTTCAGTTACGTTAAGTCTTTTCCAGATGACTTATATTATTAGACTTGTAAGAGCAGAGATGATGGAAATTTTACAAACAGATTACATCAAGTTTGCTCGAGCTCGTGGTATTAGTGAGAATAGTATAAAATACAAACATGCATTAAAAAATGGATTAATCCCAGTAATAACTATTGCTGGAATTAATATTGGAACCTTAATTGCATTTTCAATCATAACAGAAACAGTATTTCAATGGCCAGGTATGGGATTTCTATTCATCCAAGCTGTTCAGTTTGTTGATATTCCGATCATGTCTGCTTATTTAGTCTTTATTGCTTTTGTCTTTGTGATGATAAATTTTATCGTAGATATTCTTTATTATTTTATAGATCCAAGAATTAGAGTTAAAGGGGATGTTTCAAGTGGATAATAATATTAGTACTTGGGGTAGAATTAAAGATAGTGACATCTATCATAGCTTTATAAAGTCTCCGACCGCAATTGTATCATCTATAATTTTATTTATAATTTTCTTCTGCTCTTTTTTTGTAGAATTGATCACTCCTTATAATCCATTCGATCCATCATCGTTGTCATTAATGGAAGCTTTTACCCCACCCTCATGGACAGAAGATGGACTAGCAAAATTTATTTTAGGTACTGATGGCCAAGGTAGAGATATGTTAGCAACGATTCTTTATGGGTCTAGAATTTCATTAATAGTTGGTTTTTCAGCAATTATATTTAGCTTGATACTTGGAGTAGGATTAGGATTAACTGCGGGATATTTTGGTGGCAAATACGAAATGATAGTAATGAGATTAACAGATGTTCAGCTAACAGTACCAAGTATTTTGATGGCACTTTTAGTTGATGGAATTGCAAGAGGATTAATTTCAAGAGAGATGCATGATGAAATGGCTATATATGTTTTGATATTTGCAATTGGAATTTCAGAATGGCCTCAATTTGCAAGAGTATCAAGAGCCGCTACATTAGTTGAAAAAAATAAAGATTATGTTTCAGCTTCAACAATAATTGGTGTTTCAAACTTAATTATAATGTTCAAACATATTTTACCAAATATTTTAAGACCAGTATTAGTAATAGGAACCATTGGTCTTGCACTTGCAATTATAGCAGAGTCAACTTTGAGTTTTTTAGGAGTGGGTGTTCCACCGACAACTCCTTCACTTGGAACTTTAATAAGATTAGGTAATGATTTTTTATTCTCTGGTGAATGGTGGATTACTTTTTTTCCAGCAATATTTTTAGTGATTTTAGCTTTCTCAATTAATCTATTAGGAGATTGGATGAGAGACACATTAAACCCGAGGTTAAAAAAATGAGTTTCTTAAAAATAAAAAATTTAAGTGTTGATTACCCTATGAGAAAAGAAACGGTTTACGCTGCAAAAAATGTCAACATTGAAGTAAATAAAGGAGAAATTTTAGGACTAGTTGGAGAATCTGGATCTGGAAAAAGCACTGTTGGAAATGCAATAATTAATCTGATCGATGCACCTGGCAAAGTTTCAAGTGGATCAGTAATTTTAGGTGATTTGAATATTCATGAAGATCCAAAAAATATAGTTAAATATAGAGGTAAAAAAATTGGACTTATATTTCAAGACCCTCAAACCTCTCTCAATCCAATACTTACTGTTGGCGAACAATTAATTGAAACTATTCAAACTCACCTTGATTTAACAAATGATGAGGCAAAAAATAAATCAATTGATCTTTTAAAAGAAGTTGGAATCAAAGATGCAGAAAAAAGATTTAATAATTATCCTCATCAGTTTTCAGGAGGAATGAGACAAAGAGTAGTAATTTCACTTGCATTGTGCTGTGAACCAGAACTTTTAATTGCAGATGAGCCAACTACAGCATTAGATGTTTCAATTCAATCTCAAATTCTTGAATTAATTAAAAAATTAACAAAAGAAAGAAATCTTGCAGTAATTTTAATTACTCATGATATGGGCGTAATAGCAGAGACAGCAGATAGAGTAGCTGTAATGAAAAGTGGAAACTTAGTTGAAATTGGTGAAACAAAAGAAATATTAACAAAGCCAAAGCAGACATATACTAAAAGTTTGGTTAGTTCTGTACCACCAACTAATAAAAAAATTTCTCGATTTGTAATTATTGAGAAGGAAAATAAAAGTAATCAAAATAATAATATTAAAATTCTAAATAGATGGAATAAAAAAGAAATTATAGAGCAAGATTTAGTTACGATTAATAACCTTAGTAAAAGTTTTGATGATAATTTTTTTACAGAAAGTTCTAAGAACTCTGTAATGGCTGTAGATAATGTTTCATTTGATATTAAAGAAGGAGAGTCCTTTGGATTAGTTGGAGAAAGTGGAAGTGGAAAATCCACAATTGCAAAAATGATAGTAAATTTATTTAAACCATCTTCAGGAGATATTTTTTTTGATAATATTTGTATTACAAAAATTAAAGATAAGCTGGAAATGATGAAATTTAGAAAACAAATACAAATGATTTTTCAAGATCCATACTCTTCTTTAAATGGAAGATTAAAAGTTAAAGATATAATATCAGAACCAATTACTCTTCATAACCCTTCAATATCCTCTAATGACTTAAATAATTATATTTTTGATTTACTAGAGTCAGTTGAGCTTTCACAAAAATCTGCTGATAGATATCCTCACGAATTTTCTGGAGGCCAGAGACAAAGAATTTCTATTGCAAGAGCATTGGCTACCCAACCAAGGCTTCTTGTCTGCGATGAGCCAACTTCTGCTCTGGACGTTAGTATCCAAGCACAAATTTTAAACTTATTAAAAGATCTTCAGGAACAGCTAAATTTAACTATTTTATTTATTAGTCATGATTTGCCAGTTGTAAGACAAATGTGTGATAGAATTGGAGTGCTAAAAGATGGCCAATTATGTGAGGTTGCAAATACTGAGGAAATATTTTTAAAACCTCAGCATGATTACACAAAAAAACTTTTACACTTAATGCCAAAAATTGAGTCTATTTATAATTAATTTTAAGAGGCCTAAAATGAGCGGATCTTGGGACTAATTTTACTTATTATTTTGCATTCTCTCTTATAGATTGTATTATACATTTTCAAAAAATTTAAGTTATGGCTGATAAAGATAGAGTCTTTATATTTGATACTACTATGCGTGATGGTGAGCAATCACCAGGTGCGTCTATGAGTTTGGAAGAAAAAATTCAAATTGCAAGAGTATTTGATGAATTGGGTGTTGATATTATTGAAGCTGGTTTTCCAATTGCATCTCCTGGAGATTTTGAAGCGGTTTCAGAAGTAAGTAAAATTTTAAAAAATTCTATTCCAGCAGGTCTATCTAGACATTCTGTAAAAGATATTGATAGAGCTTATGAAGCATTGAAACATGCCCCAAGATTTAGAATTCATACTTTTATTTCAACAAGTCCTTTACACATGAAACACAAACTTAATATGTCACCGGAGGATGTATATGAGTCGATTGGAAAACATGTTGCTTATGCAAGAAAATTTACTGATGATGTAGAGTGGTCTTGTGAAGATGGAACAAGAACAGACATGGATTATATGTGTAAGACAGTTGAGCTTGCTATTAAAAGTGGAGCTACGACAATAAACATTCCAGATACTGTTGGGTATACAATCCCTTCAGAATTTACAAAGATTATAGAAACTTTATTTAATAAAGTTCCAAATATTGATAAAGCAATTTTATCAACTCATTGTCACAACGATTTAGGTTTAGCAGTTGCAAACTCATTAGCTGGTATTCAAGCAGGAGCAAGACAAATTGAATGTACAATAAATGGTTTAGGTGAAAGAGCTGGTAATGCAGCATTAGAAGAAGTAGTCATGGCAATTAAGACACGACCTGATTTAATGCCTTATGATACAGGAATTAACACAACATTATTAAGCAAAGCATCAAAAATTGTATCGAATGCTACTGGTTTCCCAGTTCAATATAATAAAGCAATTGTAGGTAAAAACGCTTTTGCACATGAGGCAGGAATTCATCAAGATGGGATGTTAAAAAATAGACAAACTTATGAAATCATGACACCCGAAAGTGTTGGAGTAAAACAAACTTCTTTAGTTATGGGTAAACATTCTGGAAGACACGCTTTTAAAGATAAGATGAATAGTTTAGGTTATCCTAATCTTACTGATGATGTTGTAAGTAATGCATTTGCGAAATTTAAAGTTTTAGCTGATAAGAAAAAGCATGTTTATGATGAAGATATTATCGCGTTAGTAGATGATAGTTTAATTGTTGATAATAAAGTAAATGCAATTAGCTTAAAATCATTAAAAGTATTTGCAGGAACTGGTGAACCACAAAAAGCAGATATGACATTAGATGTTTATGGAGATATAAAACAAGCTTCTGAAACAGGAGATGGACCGGTTGATGCAATATTTAAATGTATTAAAACTTTATATCCACACGACGTTAATTTACAACTTTATCAAGTTCATGCAGTAACAGAGGGAACAGATGCACAAGCAACTGTCAGTGTAAAAATTGAAGAAAAAGGAAAAACAACAGTTGGCCAAGCAGCCGATACTGATACATTAGTTGCGTCAGCAAATGCTTATATTAATGCATTAAATAAAATGATTATTAAACGAGATAAAACAGCTCCAATGGAGCAAGAAAATCAAAAGGTGAGAGGTATATAAAATGGGACTATTCGACAGAGTTAAAAAAATTTGGAGCCAAGATATGGCAATCGATCTTGGAACAGCAAACACACTAGTTGTTTTAAAAGGGCAAGGTGTTGTTTTAAATGAACCTTCTGTTGTTGCAATAGTTGATCAAGGTGGAAAGAAAAATGTTTTAGCAGTTGGTGATGAGGCAAAAACAATGCTTGGAAGAACACCTGGAAACATAAGTGCAATTAGACCATTAAGAGATGGTGTAATAGCAGATTTTATTGTGACTGAAGAAATGATTAAGCATTTTATAAAAAAAGTTCATAAAGGTAGTACATTTGCAAATCCTAGAATTTTAATTTGTGTCCCAACAGGCTCAACACCTGTTGAGAGAAAAGCAATTCAAGATAGTGCGCTAGCTGCTGGCGCAAGAAGAGTTCAATTAATTGAGGAACCAATTGCTGCGGCAATAGGAGCTGGTCTTCCAATTTCTGAAGCTACAGGATCTATGATTGTAGATATTGGAGGAGGAACTACTGAAATTGCTGTGATGTCATTGGGTGGATTGGTTTATTCAAAATCTT
>ENA-OQVM01006939-OQVM01006939.1-marine-metagenome-genome-assembly--contig:-NODE-6939-length-10018-cov-2.516648_pt1 | contig 10018 bp, 7 predicted proteins | sample MGYA00237776_ERZ505498 | MGnify/ENA primary metagenome ERZ505498 (study PRJEB26159, sample SAMN06265151) | marine metagenome | isolation source: Helgoland LTER site | place: Germany:Helgoland, sampling... | reverse complement strand
AACCGGTTTTTCACACCTTTGATTCGTGGGGAACCTACAACATCACACTGCTCGTTGACAACGGCATTTGCGCGGATGCGCACACGGAGCAGATCAACATCTTGTCTCCGCATCCCGTGGCGAGTTTCGTAGGAAGCGGCAGCGGTTGCGCTCCTCTCATGGTTGCATTCGAAAACAACTCCAACCACGGTGCTGGATACGTTTGGAACTTTGACGACAATCAGATGACTTCAGAGGAATCTCCTGTTCATGTATTCACGCGGCCTGGAACGTACAATGTTTCCCTCACGGTCATTGGCTTCGAAGGCCAAGAAGAAGAAGTGATTCACTATGGCGCAGTCGAAGTATTCCCTTCTGCAACAGCCGCATTTGTGAATAGCCCTACCGAAGTGATCGTACCCGACCAGCCGGTGGAGTTTGTCAACCTTTCTGATGATGCGTCCGTTGAATTCCTTTGGAACTTTGGCGATGGCCAGGTGAGTACAGAAGTGGATCCAATCCATTTCTACACAGAACCCGGAATCTACGATGTGACGCTGACCGCGAACAACGCTTTCAACTGCCCAACCTCTTATACATTGGAGCATGCCGTAGAAGCAACAACCGGCGGATTCATGGAGTTTCCGACTGCATTCACGCCCATCAACGGCGGCGGAAACGGCGGTGGATACGACCCTGCAGCCCTCGACAATGACATCTTCCACCCTCATCACACTGGAATTGTTGACTATGAGCTCATCATCTTCAACAAGTGGGGAGAGTTGATCTTCCGATCGACCGATGTTTATGTGGGTTGGGACGGATACTACCAAGGGATTTTGGCCCGACAAGACGTCTATGCTTGGAAAGCCACCGCCCAGTTTAGCAATGGTCACCGCGTAACCAAAGCAGGTGATGTAACCCTGATCGTTCAGTAAAAAAAATCGAACCATGACATTTCAATTGATATCTCCTCGCGCCATGAAAGCGTTTAACATCATTGGTCTTTTGACCTTCACCCTTTTGACAAGTCAAGGCTTGGCACAAGATCTGCGATTCACGCAATCCAATGCCATTCCAACGATTGTAAATCCTGCCTTTGCTGGTTCTTCGGACGACGCACGTGTCTCCAGCGTTTACAGGAACCAGTGGGCTTCCATGCCGGGTTCGTATGTCGCTATGCACGTCGCACACGACTGGTACAACCGGAATTTGAACAGTGGCTTTGGCATCTTATTCAGCAACGAAGAAGCAGGTGCCGGCGGCCTAAAAACCACGCGAATTGCTGGACAATACGCCTACGAAGTGCCGCTTGGAAACGGATGGCGTTTGCGACCTGCATTGCAGGCCGGTTTGGCTTCGCGTTCGATCCAAATGCAAGATTTGACCTTCGGAGACCAATTGATTCGAGGCCCACAAGTCTCTTCCATTGAAGACCGTCCGAGCGTTGCTCAGCACTACTTTGATTTTGCGGCGGGAATGCTGTTGACCGGACAATTCACCTGGTTGGGATTCTCCTTTGATCACTTGAATAATCCGAACGAAAGCCTAAATCCAATGTTCATTGACCCGATGGATGTCAAAGCCTCGGTTCATGGAGGGTTCCGAATGCCTCTCGTGGATCACATGCACAAGAAATACCACGGTGATTTGGTGGTCGCGTTCAATTACATGGCGCAAGGACCGTTTAACCAAATGGACTTGGGCGTGTATTACGACACGAAGCCGTTGAGCTTCGGATTGTGGTACCAAGGATTGCCTTTTGGACACACCATTGAGGGCGGAGCCGACGTGGACGCAGTGAGCGTAATCCTCGGTTATGGACAAGAGAACTGGAAGGTGGGTTACAGCTATGACATGACCTTGAGTACTTTGGGCTTGTCCACAACGGGTGGAAGCCATGAAATCGTATTGAGTTACAACTGGCGAACGCAACAGCGCAGTCGGCCGAAGTCGCCGCGTTACTTGCCTTGCCCCGTTTTCTGATAGTTAAGCGGATCAGAATTCACAAGGCAAGCCCGGTTGTCTCAGTTGATCACATCAATTGAAGCAGTCGGGCATGCTTCGTTTCAGTGGGCTCCTAGTTGATTGACTTCCGGTTGCAGCTCAACCCCAAATTTGTGCTGTACATCGGCAACGATGTCGAGGGCCAATTGCCAAATTTCCTGACCGGTGGCTTCTCCATAATTCACCAAAACCAAAGCTTGTCGGTCATGTACCCCACAATCTCCTCGTCGGTAACCTTTCCAGCCTGCTTGCTCAATCAACCAACCCGCAGCCAATTTGTACGATCCATCTTCGAGGGCGTAATGAACAACCTCGGGAGTCTTTGACATCACAGATCGAAATGCTGGAGCTTCGAGGATGGGGTTTTTAAAAAAACTCCCAGCGTTGCCCAATACTGCCGGATCAGGCAATTTAGATCTTCGAATACGCATCACGGCCTCGGCAACATCTTTGTGGGTAATATCAGGAGAAGAGAGATGCTTTAATTCCGATTGAATTGCACCGTAATCCGTGTGCAAAGGCGCGTTGCGCTCCAGTGCAAATGCGACGCGAACAATGATCCATTGGTCCCTAGCACTTCGCTTGAAAATGCTCTCTCGATAACCGAATTCACAGGTCGCATGGTCGAATCGGCGAAGCTCTCCTGTACCCCGATGAATCGCTTCGAGCCACGCAAATCGGTCTTTCAGTTCAACGCCGTACGCGCCAATGTTTTGCATGGGAGATGCTCCAACCGAACCGGGAATCAGGGCCAAATTTTCGAGTCCATTCCATCCTTCGTTCACAGCGTGTAACACCCACGCATGCCACGATTCCCCTGCGCCAACAACAACTTCTATGTGATTGCCATCATCGCTGAGGACTTCGATCCCCTTGATGTTCATCTCAATGGTCAAACCCGGCCAATCCGAGTGCATCAGCACATTCGAGCCACCTCCTAATATCAAGGGTTCCCAGTTCTTTTCAACAGACATCAACAGCGCCTCGCGCACCTCCTCATCTGAATGCACCAAGGCGTGGCGTTTCGTGGCCGCGGGCACACCGAATGTTGTCCGTTCTTGGAGTGCTACGTCCGCAGTAACATCCAGATTCCGATGCACATCTTCTGCAACAAAACGTCCCAGCTGGCTGGACGCACCTCGGACTTCCCGGGTCTGAAGGAGCTCCAAAAACCCTTCCCGCGAGATGGCCCGGGCATGTCCCGTTTCATTCTGCAATTCTTGCAGCCAAACAAACCTCGGATAATCCGTGGCCACATGGGCATGAGGCATCCATTGCTTCAATCCGAGGGGCTGAAATTCAACGGCGTGACGTGGCCCTTCAATCACATAAAGCGTTTCCGCCCCTTCCAATAACCGATATTGGGGAAATTCCATCATCATTTTCACGAGCAAGTTCGCATGTATCGAGGAAACAAACGCGTACGATTGGCGTTGTATTTTTGAACAAGTATTATTCCTTCATGGCTTCCTCTGATAACGCATCTTCGCCCAAAGGGCATCTCTCTGTCGAACAAGGCCGTTCTTCGGCAGAACAAGGCCAATGGGTCAGTGCGCTGATTGCTTATGACAATGCGCTGAACGAATCAGACCATTGGAATTCCATCCCCGATTTCCTCAACGACCGAGCCGTAGCGCTTTTTCACAACGACCGAGCGCATGACGCCATTGAAGTGCTCACCCAAGCCATCAACTTGCAGCCCGGTTATGGTTATCGGTTCGCCGCACGGGGCTGGATGCGGCAAGCCTTAAAGGATGTTAGCGGTGCCATTGCGGATTATGAGATAGCATTGGAACTCGACCCGGACGATGCCATCACCCAAAATAACCTCGGACTTTTGGAAGAACAATTGGGCCGCATGGAGTCTGCGAAGCAGCGGTTTGCGGCAGCTGACCAGCTCGATCAAGTGCTGACCGAGAATCAAATTCCACTGCAAACGAATGCCACACCAGAGTCACAGCCAAACAGTGCCGTGGACAAGGCACCAACCCCAAAGCACAAGGTGCAGAATAAAAACTCCGCGTGGTCTGAAGTCTCAAAAGCGGTGACCACTTCCAAAGGCCGCAGGGAATTCATTGATTTCATTCGCAATGGTTTTAAATTGAACCGTTCAAATAGCCCCGATTGAACCCAACCTCCGCTCCACTGCACTTTTTAAAGCGAACCGCTCAGTTGGTTCTGGCTCATGAACAACCCACTCAGTGCTTGGTCATTGTTCCAAGCTCCAGAGCAGCGCGCAAATTGGAGCGGACCCTTGCAGGCATGATGAATGAAGGCGGATGGCTCCCGCAAGTCAAAACACTCAGTGACGTGCTGCGAGAAAGCACGAGCATGAGCACGCTAGACCCACTCGCCGCTCAGGCCGAATTGTTTTCTTGCTGGAGAGCACTGCACATCCATGAAGACGATGGAGGATCTGCCGATCCACGTTCGTTTCAATCGTTCATGCCGTGGGGACGCATTGCACTCCGCGACTTCAATGAAATTGATCAACACCTGTTGGATGCGCCAAATGTTTTCCAGAACCTATGTGACATTGAGGGCATCGAAGATTGGAGTTTTGCGGACGAAAAATCATTGGGCCAAGCACAGCGTTCTTTTTTGAAACAGTACCTGCAATTGGGACCGCTGTATGAAGCATTTCAGCGTCGGCTCTTGAAGCATGGTCTGGGCTATGCCGGACTCATTGCTCGAACCGCAGCCGAAAAGCAAACCGGTCTCCCATACGCCCATGTATTTGTCGCCGGGCTGAGTGCCTTGACACCCGCTGAGCGCAAATTCCTGCGGCAATTTGAAACGAAAAACCTTTTGACTTGGGTCTGGGATGGTGACGAGAGTTATGTGCATTCCAAGGAAATTGAGGCAGGACTTTTCATCCGCGAGCAAGGTGGATGGGGAGCTCCCAACACACCGAATGCGTTGTCCAACCGATTGGCCCAAAGTCCTCCTACCATTCACCGGGTTGCATGCAGCAGCTCAGTCATGGAATGCCAATATGTCCGGGAGGTCTTGGAATCCATTCATCCGGAAGAATGGAGCAAGACGGCTGTGATTCTACCCGATGGAGCGCAGCTCCCTTTGCTTTTGCAATCGCTCCCCACAGGGATGCAAACTGCCTACAATGTGACCATGGGACTGTCCTGGAATGACACTCCTGCGCATTCATTCTTGTTCTGCATTCGCGCGATGGTCCAAAAATCAACGACTGCATGGCATTTCAGTGATTTGCAGCAGCTGTTCAGTGAATCCATCACCCGACAAGCACTCGGTGCCCATGCGCTCCAAATGGATGGGGCAAATGTGCTGCAAGCCGCAACCAAGAATAAGTGGGCATGGATCAATGCGGAGCGATTGAAGGAACACTCGGATGGAACGCTTGCGAGGTTTTGCGACGACCTCGGGCAGTTGCGCACCTCCGATGCGACGGGGCTGCTTGACGCATTGAATCACTGGTCCCTTGGTCTCGCCGGTGCCCTCGAAAATAATGATCACTCCGATCCTTGGAGCTTGGTAGGCTGGGAGCGCGTGACGCGTACCGTAGGTCTGTTGATCCGCTTTCAAGCAGAGTTTGATTTATTGGAAAGCGCCAATGATGTTTGGTCCATGATGTTTTCCAGCCTCGCCACGAGCCGGATTGACCTGCTCGGAGAACCTGAAGAAGGCCTCCAAATCATGGGACTCATCGAAAGCCGAGCGCTCGACTTTGAACGGGTGATCTTATTGGATTGCAACGAAGGAAACCTCCCCAAAACCAGTGTCCCGGATAGTTTCATTCCATTTGATCTGCGCGCAATCTGGAAACTTCCCAACCGCCATCAGAAAGAAGCAATCTACGCGTACTACACCTATCGGCTGATGAACCAAGCCAATGAGTTGCATATGGTGTACCGGGCTGAGGATGAATCCGCTGAAAAAAGTCGGTATTTGTTGCAAATTGAACGTGCCTTTCGGCCGAACGGAAAGGACTTGCTTCCCCTGAAAAAAACAGCGGTCTATGCGCCATTGCCCGACCCTCGACCCGAGATTGCCCCTGTGGAATGGGACGACTTTGCACGCGGTCGATTGCACGAATGGGCACAACGGGGCATCAGTCCATCCGCTATGAACTCATTCATGGCCTGCAAGCGGAATTTCTATTATCAGTACATCTTGAGGCTGAGCGAGCCCCGTGAATTCACGGAAGAAATGAATTCTGGCACCTTTGGAACCATCGTCCACCAAGTCCTGGAGGACGGGCTAACCGAAATGATTGACCGCCCCTTGACGCGTGAGCTTCTGCTTCACTTCAAACAACACCTCACCCCTTTGTTGCAAGCATCTGTCGATGAACACTTCAATAAAGAACTCACCGCCACGGGAGAAAATTACCTCCACCTCACCATTGCAGAAGCCACTTTGGTGAAACTCATTGGCGCAGAGATGGCCGAATTGGAAGAAGTTGAACAACGGACCATTGGTTCATTGGAGGCTCGCATCGGACACACGTTTCGAGACAACCCGTGGGATTTTTCTGAAATCCGCCTGCACGGAATGGCCGATCGCATCGACAATGAAAATGGCACAGTGGTCGTGACCGATTACAAAACCGGTACCGTCGAAGCTCGCGAACTAAAATTGAAAGGCAACTGGACGGAAAAATTAGACGAGGGCAAGTCTGGAAAAGCGCTGCAACTGCTGATGTATGCGGCAATCGCCTTAGAAACCCTCGGTCCCGATGGGCGTCAACGAACGGATGCAACGGGCCAAATCGATCGGGTCCGGGCCGGAATACGCTCGGGGAAAAACGCACACGCCGGCCTCATTCCGCTCAGCATCGATGGGCAAACGTTTATTGAACAGCAGCATGCCAGCGAGCTCTTGCGTTGGATTTCGCAAAAACTACACGAGTTGCATGAAACAAATACAGGGCTCGAACATGAAACCGAGTCCAAGTATTGTGCGTATTGCACGGTACTCGATCCTTTGCCCGAATACTTTTAATAGCCCATGAGCGTCATTGCAAAACAATCCGGTTTGGCATCCATTGCATTGGGCATTGGGCTAATGCTCGGTGCTGCAAATACCATGTTTGTCTTGCCACGTGCTTTCGAAGGCAACGAAGCTGTGTGGGGACTATTGCGCATCATGACATCCTGGGGGATGATTTGCTCGTCGATCTTTCCGCTGGGCGCGCCTCCCGCCATTTTGCGCTTTCTAAGCCGCTATCCTCAGGCTGAACAAGGAAAACACCTGAAAGCCATTCTGTTAATTGCAGGATTTGGCATTGTTGCAGGACTCACAATGATCTCCATATGGGGACCGGCCTGGATCGCTCAAATGTCTGAACAGGATACTATTCTTCTGAAAAACAACGTGGGCGGATTCATCACAATCATCGCAATCATGAGCTTAATGGCCTTGTTTCGGGCCTTGCTCACGTTGAAGTTGAAAACGGGCCTGATTGCCTGGGTCGACGAAGTTTGGCAAAAAGGAAGTTACCTCATGCTCGGCGGGGCCCTTCTCCTTGGCCACCTGCCATTGGAATATTTCATTCCGGCCTATATCGCTTCATGGGCCATCTCGTTGATCTTACTGGCGTTTTCTGCTCGACGAACAATTCCCAGCACCGGCGATACGATTGATTGGAAGCAATTTCGGCCCCTCGCAAACTTCAGTCTGTTCAGTCTGTTCGCTGGTGGCGCGGCGATCATAGCCAATCAGCTGGATTATGTCATGATTGGCATGTACCTCGGCCTCGAGGAAGTGCCCGTCTACACGATGGGGTTTTTCATTGGTTCTGTGGTGGCCATGCCCATGCGTGCCACTCAAAGGATTGTTTCGGGAATTGTTGCCACCAAAATCCACAACAGTTCGAATGCAGAAATGCAAAAACTGAGTCAAAATTCTGCTCGGGTCAACTTTTTGCTCATGGCCAGTATCATGGCCGGAATTTGGGCGGGATTTCAACCATTTCAATTGCTTCTGCCCGAAAAATATAGAGGGTTGGAAATCGTATTCTTGTGCATTGGCCTGTCAAAAATTGTGTCCGGATTGAATACGAGCAACAATTCCCACCTTGGATTCAGCGAGCACTACCGAATCATGCTACCGATTAACTTGGGTTTGGTGATTTTCACCCTGTTCTCCAATTACCTCTTTCTGGTCATCCTTGACATGGGAATTGCCGGGGCGGCCCTCGCCACACTTGGAACCGTGCTCTGGAATAATACCTGGCGCCTTTTGGTCGTATGGAGAAAATTCCGCGTGCACCCCTTCACATGGTCCATCCTTCCGATGTCCTTGATTGCACTCACCGTAGGTTGGTTCTTCAACTGGGAAGCCGGCACCTTAGGCGCACCGCCCCTCTTCGAGGCCATTGCATTGGGCGCGCTTGCCTCAGGGATTTGCCTCGTGACATTCTACGTTTTGGGATTCTTCCCAGAACTGCGGAGCGCCATCAAGCATCGGCTCCCATGGTGGCCTTAATTCAGCTATCGGCGCGCAACCATTTTTGGGTACGGTACAAGAAATAGATGTATCCGCGTACCATCAGGACGTTGGAGTCGTCCTCATCGAGCCACATTTCACAGTCGTAAATTTTGCCATTTTTCGGATCGCAAATCGTACCATCCTCCCATTCCAATTCCGCTCCGTCCTGGACCATGTTTCGAACGATTTCCATGCCCAATGCAGGCTGGTCTTTTCGATCATCCTCGCAATCTGAGCAAATGGGATTTTGATCCTCCTCCGGCAAACGAAACAATTCGATCACCGTACCAAACAATTGGCCATCCTTTTCCGTGATGTCCACGATGCTTTTGATGCGTCCGGTTTCATCGTCAATCGTTTTCCATTTTCCAAGAACAGAACTTGCGTCTTGGGCGAAAGAAGTCAAAGCAAAGGCGCAAGCAAACAATAGAGAGAAGTATTTCATAAGGTCGTGTTTTCTGTGTTTTCGGCATCTCGCTGAGCCCGTTGGACCGCCGCGTTCAATTCAAAGCCCAATAATAAAATGGAACTGTTGGAATTCAACCATAAAAGTGTAATCATCAGTGTGCCAAGGGATCCGTACAGGGTATTGTATGAAGCAAACTGCCCAATGAACCACGAGAACGCAAAAGTGACGATGATGAGCAATGTCGTCGCTGCAGAGGCGCCAATGGAAAACCATTCCCAACGCTTGTTGATGCGATTGCCTGCATTGTAGAGAATGGCTACCGTTGCATACATCAATGCCAAAGACAACGTCCATCGGGCCATCATGAGCAATGGAATATCGTCGGTGTTCAGTAGGTTTTTCGTTTCGGCCCATTGCACTAAGTCTCCAGCAAAACCAATGAGAAACACCGCAATTCCCAGCAGAACAGACAACAGCAGCATGAGGCCCACGGAAAGCAACCGGAACAGCAACCAGTTTGGCTTGCCCGGCACGTGTGGGCTTTCTCCAAATCCCCTCAGGATCGAATTGACACTGTTGGAGGCGTAATAAACCAACAACACCACACCCACCGACAGCAAGGTGCCTTGGCGTTGATCGATCAGGTCCGTGACCGTTTGCTCGAACAAATCAATCGCTTGTTTCGGGAAGAAATATTCCAAGCTTAGGAGAACTTCTTGCGTTTCGAGCGGAGTAAACGGAACGATGCTCAACAACAAGAGCATAGCAGGAAAAAAAGCCACGAACAATCGAAAGCTAATTGCAGCCGCGCGCGTGGACACCGAACCATTGATCAGCCCCAAAATGAAGAATCGGAAAACATCGTACACATTTATGTCTTGGTCCTTCCACGGGCGCAATCTTCGCAAAAAATGCCTCAATCGATCAAATCCCTTGTTGGATTGAAGCCATTTGAATAGCGGTCCCTCGGGAACCGGTGGAGGAGGCAATTGACTCATGTCAGGGCATCCGTTGATTTGAGGCTAAAGTCCATGCCTTTTACGCTGTGCGTCAACCATCCCATCGAAACATAATCCACTCCCGTACGAGCATAGTCCGGCGCGTTCGAGGGTGTTATTCCGCCTGAAGCTTCCAAGTCAATCGTTCCACCCCATT
>ENA-OQVM01006937-OQVM01006937.1-marine-metagenome-genome-assembly--contig:-NODE-6937-length-10018-cov-10.895685_pt1 | contig 10018 bp, 5 predicted proteins | sample MGYA00237776_ERZ505498 | MGnify/ENA primary metagenome ERZ505498 (study PRJEB26159, sample SAMN06265151) | marine metagenome | isolation source: Helgoland LTER site | place: Germany:Helgoland, sampling... | reverse complement strand
AAAATGATCGCAGATTCTGCGAAAGTTCGTCATATTCTGATCCCATTTGTTGGGGCGGTTCGTGCCGATGCTACTGTAACTAAAACAGATGAACAAGCAAAAGCTACTGCTGACAGTATCTATAAAGTGATTCGTTCTAAACGTTCAAAATTTAAAAGTTTACTTTCTTTATCTTCTGATAAAGTGAGCAATGAAAAAGAGGGTGTTATTGAATTTGCTTATACAGATGGATTCGCAGAAGAATTCAAAGCGTATTCATTTGAGAACTCTAAAGGAAGTTTAGGAGTTGTAAAAACGAACTTCGGATACCACATTATTGAAATTTTAGATCAAGGTAAAAAACAAGAAGCATTTAAAATTGCTACGATCGTTCAAGATATTGAGCCATCTGTAAAAACAATCGATGCCGTTTTTACTGATAAATCTAAATTTGAAATCGCCGTTGCTAATGCTGATTTTAAGGAGGTTGCTAAAGAAAACAATTATTCAACATATCCTGTAAGTAGTATCAAAGAGCTGGATGAAACAATCCCTGGTATTGGAGTTCAAAGAGCTATTGTAAGATGGTCTTTTGAAGAAGGTGTTGAAGTAGGAGATTTTAAAAGTTTTAATATTTCAGGAGGCGGTTTTGTAGTTGCTAAAATTACAGCCGTCAATGAAGCCGGATTAATGAGTGTTGATAAAGCATCCATTACTGCACTTCCAGAAATTAGAAAAGAAAAGAAAGCACAGCTTATCAAAAACCGTATTTCGGCAACCACTTTAGATGCTATTGCTTCTGATGAAGGACAAACTGTTAAAACTGCCATGGCAGTAAACATGAAAAACCCAACACTTTCAGGAGCAGGAAGAGAGCCTAAAGTGATTGGATCTGCTTTTGGATTAGAAGAAGGCGCTACCTCAAAATTAATTGTTGGTGCTAGCGGTGTATATGCAGTACAATTGACAAAGTTAACTCCTGCAGAGCCGTTGCCAAATTATCAGGCCGCTGCAAACCGTGTTGGACAAGCAAAATCTAATGCTGTGAATGCACAACTGTACAACGCGCTAAAAGAAGCTTCTGACATTGAAGATAACAGAGCAACGTTTTACTAAGGATCACATTTAAATACTAGATATAAAAGGACTCAGAAATGGGTCCTTTTTTTTATAAAATCATTTCTGAAAACGGTACAACAGTTGAAAACCCTTTCAGCTTAAAATAAGCCATTGCTTCTGTGTTTCCGGTTGCTAAGAAGAAATCGCCACCCCATGCGCCTAAACTTTTAATGGCACCTTTGTAATCTGAAAATAAAATCTCTTTTAAAGGGGCTTGTTGGATGAGACTAGAAATGTAACGTTCATGCTGCTCAATCAGCGATTCAAATGTTTTTAAGTCTGTACAATTTAAGAGATCTAAAGTCAAACGGTTTAGAGATGTAAAATCAAGTGTTTGATTTGCAGTCAAAGTTTTATAGGACGCAATCCCATCTCTACTGTTTTGTTTTTGATTGCGATGTACAAAAAATAAACTCTCTAAAAATGGTGGAGAAAAAGATACTGGTTTGACTGTTGCTTTTCCTTTTTTTAACTGATATAAAATTCCAGAATCCTCTTGTGCACAACCAATATCAAATCCACTACCGCCAAAAGTCAATTCCAGTAATTTAAAAGCATCTACCTGTGCCCATTGGGCTAAATTATTGATTAAGGTAGAAGAAGAGCCCAATCCCCAATTTTCAGGAAACTCCAATGTTGAGGTTAATATATAACCAGTATGTGCTTCAAAGAGCAAAGGATTCAACTGTTGCAAAGCGTCCAAAACTTGTACCAAGCGAACCGCAATATCTGAAGTATTTGTTGTAGAAATTTTTAAAGTTGCGTCTATCTTAAATTCAGCTTCAAACCAAACAACCCCTTTACTAGAAATACTTTTCCAAAAAATTGTGTTCTCAGTAGTAGATTCTATATGTAAAGATTGTCCAAATTTTGTAGGCAATGCTAAAGCCAAGGCACCATCTAAAACTGCATATTCTGCGCTGATCAATAATTTACCGTGACTATAAAACGTTTGCATTAGGCTCTTAAGTTTTTAAGAGCTTCCACAACCGCACTGTGTGTCACAGTATGGGTTTTAAAGTGCTCAATTAATTGTGTTTTTTCAACCTCATTTGCTTCAAACTGATTTAAAATATTCAGCAAGTGCATTTTCATATGTCCTTGTTGAATGCCAGTTGTTGTGAGAGATTTTAAAGCGGCAAAATTTTGAGCCAATCCGGCTACCGCAACAATTTCCATTAATTGTTTAGCAGATGGATTTCCTAACAACTCCAAAGCTGTTTTTACCATGGGATGCAAACCGGTCAGTCCGCCAACAGTTCCGAGGGCAAGAGGCAATTCAATCCAAAATTTAAACATTCCATTGTCTACAGAAGCATGCGTTAAACTCGAGTAACTCCCCGAGCGTGCTGCATAGGCATGTACCCCTGCTTCAACGGCTCTAAAATCATTTCCAGTTGCTAACACCACCGAATCCACGCCATTCATTATTCCTTTGTTATGTGTGACTGCCCGATAAGGTTCTATTTCCGCAATCTGTACAGCTTGTAAAAAAGTATCTACAAATTCCTGACCTGAATACGTCGAAGTACCAAGTGCGTCCACCTTACAACTTACTTGTGCCCGTACAAGACAATCCGGCACATAGTTAGATAAAATACTCATCACTACCTGAATGTCTTCTGAACAGCTTTTGAAGGTCGTTGCAATTTGCTCCAAACAAGAATTGATGAAATTTGCTCCCATGGCATCTTTCGTTTCAAAGGTGGTATGCAACTGGTAGTAGCCTGAAAGTTTTTCTGTTTTGTCCACCAATGCGATGTCTAAAATACCACCGCCACGCGCCTCCATGTTTTTGGTGATGGCTTTCGTTTCTTCGAAAAGTTGTGGTTTTATCGTTTTAAAAAGAGCTTCCAATTCAGAAAATGCTCCATGAAACATAAAATGAACCTGACCTACTTTGGTAGTCGATAGCACTTCTGCTTTGAAGCCCCCGCGTTCCATCCAAAATTTTGCAGCATTACTTGCCGCCGCAACTACCGAACTTTCTTCGATCGTCATTGGAATGACGTACATTTTATCGTTAATCAAAAAATTTGGAGCCACTCCAAAAGGCAGGTAGAAATTAGAAATTGTATTTTCAGTAAACTCGTCATGAAGCTTTTGGAGCACTTCATCCGTATTCCAATACCGTTCCAAATCGGCTTTCGCTTTTGGATTATTTTGAAAATGATTTGCGATCAACCAATCAATTTTTTCAGCTTTTGTAAACTTTGAAAATCCAGAAACGGAATTCTCCATGTGTGTCTGTTTTAGAAACACAAAGATACTATTCTTCATATTATTATGGAGCTGCAATTATTCTAATTGCGTATTTATCTGTTATTATCTCAGGTTTTCTGCTAATTTTTTAGTAAACTTGACCTAATATTATCAAAAATTCTCTAAAAAATGAAATCTCCTTTTATCTACCTACTCAGTTGTCTGTTTATTTTGACAGCGACCGCTCAAAAGAAAACCATTTCATTGGATCAAATTTGGGATGGCACTTTCAGAACGCAGGGCATGACCGCTTTGCATTCGATGAACAATGGACAGCAATATTCAGTTTTGAATTTTGACAGATCGGCACGATCGACTTCCATTGATTTATACGATTACAAAACTTTATCCAAAGTAAAAACCATTGCAAGCTCTCAATCGATGGATGCAATTCCGTATTTCACAAATTACACGTTTAGTGACGATGAGCGTCAAGTGATTTTAGAAACCGAAACAGAACCTATATTTCGGTATTCTGCTTTCGGAATTTTTTATGTATATAATATCAATTCTGAAAGTCTCGAAAAAATTTCTGAAGATAAAATTCAAGAACCTGCTTTTTCTCCAGATGGCACCAAAGTCGCTTATGGACGAAAGAACAATATATTTATAAAAGACCTTATCTCTGGAACCACAAAACAAATCACCTTTGATGGAGAGAAAAACAAAATCATTAATGGAATTACGGATTGGGTTTACGAGGAAGAATTTGCTTTCGTAAGGGCTTTTGAGTGGAATGCTTCCAGCAATAAAATTGCGTTTATTCGTTTTGACGAAACCGAAGTTCCTGAATTTTCAATGGATATTTATGGGACTGACTTGTATCAAACTCAAGAAGTATTCAAGTACCCGAAAGCAGGGGAGAAAAATGCTGAAGTATCACTTCATTTCTACGATTTAAGCGCGGATCAAATTTCAACGGTTGCATTGTCTAAGGACTATAACGATTTTTATATTCCTCGAATTAAATGGACAAAAGATGCAAATATTCTGTCCGCTCAATATATGAACAGGCATCAAAATACTTTGGACCTTTGGATGATCAATCCAACAACGAACAAAGCCGATTTAGTGCTTTCTGAAAAAGACGACGCCTATGTGGATGTGACGGATAATTTGACGTTTCTAAAAGACTACAGCTTTATCTGGACCAGCGAAAAAGATGGGTACAATCATATTTATCACTACACCAAAGAAGGGAAGTTAAAAAATCAAGTCACAAAAGGCAACTGGGAAGTCACTGCCTATTATGGGTACAATGAATCAGCTAAAACTATTTATTATCAATCGGTAGAAAATGGTTCTATCAATCGAGATATCTATTCAATCCGATTGAATGGTAAAAACAAAAAACGACTCTCTTTAGAGGAAGGAACAAATGATGCTTCTTTTAGTGCAGATTTCACCTACTTTATCAAAACCTATTCCAATGCTACCACGCCTCAAAAATTTACATTAAACGATTCTAAATCCGGCAGACTGGTTAAAAATATCAAAGACAATTCGGCACTTTTAGAAACACTAGGGACTTATAAGTTTTCTAACAAAGAATTCAGCACCATTAACGTCAATGGAAACGATTTGAATATGTGGATGCTCAAACCCGCCGATTTTGATCCGTCAAAATCCTACCCACTTTTAATGTTTCAATACTCAGGGCCGGGGTCGCAACAAGTAGCTAACAGATGGTACAGTTCACGCGATTATTGGCATCAATATTTAGCCCAACAAGGTTATATTGTGGCTTGTGTAGATGGACGAGGAACAGGCTTCAAAGGAGCCGATTTCAAAAAAGTCACATACTTGAATCTAGTCAAATACGAAACTGAAGATCAAATTCAAGCCGCAAAACAAATTTCAGAGTTATCCTATATAGACGAAAGTCGCATTGGAATTTGGGGGTGGAGTTACGGCGGTCATATGAGTACCAATTGTTTACTGAAAGGGAACGATGTTTTTAAAATGGCCATTGCGGTTGCTCCGGTGACAAGCTGGCGTTTTTACGACACTATTTATACTGAACGTTTTATGCGAACGCCTCAAGAAAATCCAAATGGATACGATGAAAACTCTCCATTTAATTATCCAGAATTGTTAAAAGGCGATTACCTTTTAGTGCATGGCTCGGGTGATGACAACGTGCATGTACAACACACGATGCGCATGGTAGAAGCTTTGATTCAAGCGGACAAACAATTTGATTGGGCCATTTATCCCGATAAAAACCACGGCATCTATGGCGGAAATACCACCATGCATTTATACACTAAGATGACCAATTTTTTACATGAAAAATTAGGCGATAAACGAATGAACTAAAATTAACCAATAAACAATTTACTAACTAACATTAAATTTATGTCAACTACAACTACTGCAAATCAAAAAGAACTCTGGGGACACCCCGTTGGATTATATGTACTATTTTTCACGGAGATGTGGGAACGGTTTTCTTACTATGGAATGAGAGGTATTTTAGTGCTTTATGTGGCAACTTCTGCTACAGCGATTGATCCGGGTTTGGGATGGAATAATAAAGATGCAATATGGTTGTATGGTTGGTATACAATGTTAGTTTATGTAATGTCGATCCCTGGTGGATGGATTGCAGATAAATTTTTGGGACAAAAGAAAACAGTAATGCTCGGGGGAGTATTACTTTGTTTTGGTCATGGAATTTTAGCAATTCCGCAAAGCTGGGCATTTTTCACAGGTCTAATTTTAATTATTTTAGGAGTTGGAGGGCTTAAGCCCAATATTTCCACTATGGTAGGTGGATTATACAAGGAAGGTGACATCCGTCGTGACAGTGGTTTTACTATATTTTATATAGGGATTAACATTGGTGCCTTCTTAGCTAGTATTACAGTAGGTTTTGTAGCATATTATTATGGATGGCATTATGGCTTTGGTCTTGCTGGAATAGGAATGTTGTTGGGACAAATTGTATTTATTTGGGGACAAAAATTCTTAAAAGGTGTTGGTGAATTTACAGGTGGTAACCAAGCTTCTGAAGAAGTTAAATCAGCTGCAAAAAGACCTTTAAATAAAATTGAAAAGGACAGAGTTATTGTATTACTTATATCATTCTTAATTGTAGTTGTATTTTGGGGAGCTTTTGAACAAGCAGGTGGATTAATGAACCTTTACACAGATGCTAAGGTAGATAGAACAACAGGTTGGAGCTCTTTAGCTGAAATTCCAGCAGCAGTCTTTCAATCATTAAACGCAGGATACATTATCATATTCGGAACTGTTATTGGTGGTTTTTGGATTCGTTGGAAGAAGAAAGGGAAAGAATCTTCCTCTTTATTTAAAATGGCAATAGGAACTATAATTATGGGTCTTGGTTACGTGTTTATGATGTTTGCATCGCAAGAAGCAAGTGCTGAAACATTTGGTAAAGCAGCAATGGTTTGGATTTTCTTAGCGTATTTATTTCACACAATTGGTGAATTATGTACGTCTCCTGTGGCATTATCATTTATCACGAAATTAGCTCCGTTAAAGTATGCCTCAATCATGATGGGTGTGTATTTTGCAGCAACAGGTTTTGGAAATAAATTGGCAGGAAGTATTGGTGAAGCATCACAGTTAGAGGCTTTTTCAGGAACTATGATTGTGATGAAACAAGAGGTTTTACCGTTTATGTCTAAAGCCACAATGGAGATTAAGAACAAACAAAAAGAAATAGTTGAGACATATGACTATCCAATAAATGAAGACAAAAACTTCAGTATTAAAACTAAAGTTTATATTGAAAATGGAGCAGTTGTTTATAAAGAAATGGAATCAGGGAAAGACCTGAAGTCACTGTTTAAATTATCTACAAAAGAAGATTCTAATACAAAAGAGTTATTAGCGACATTAACCGAAAACAATATTACATCATCCAATCCATACCACGCAAAGCTAGTGTTTGAGAAAGATAAAGACAAAGCTCAAATGATAGAAAATAAAGGGGATGGTAAAGATTATGGTGTGTCTTTTGTTTTAGAAGAACAACAAAGTGAAGTTGAATATGCAACTTTTATGTGGTTAACAATATTCACAGTTGCATTTGGTTTACTTTTAATTCTTTTTATTAAGAAGCTCAAAAAATTAACTCACGGTGCAGAAGACCAAGAAAGAGACTTAAAGCACGATGAAGCAGAAGGCTTTGAATTAGCAGATAGTTAAAAAAACAATAAAATTAAACCCTTGCAAATTAATATAGCAAGGGTTTTTCTTTTTTAACTAAAACTTCATTTATGAATACAGATGTCGAAAATCTATACATAGACAAACACGTTCGTAATTTAAATACATGGACAAAACCGAAATACTTACTGAAAGAATAAAATTAAGATTGATCGACGTATTAGATTTAGAGTCAATCCACAATCTACATTCTTTGCCAGAAACAGATGCCTATAATGCGTTGGGAATTCCAGAAAATATTGAAGAAACCAAGTCCATAATCGAACCGTGGATTTTAGAGAATCAATTGAATGAAATAAAAAATTATACGTTTGCAATTGACAACAAATCAAACGGAACATTCATGGGTTTGTTTGGACTAAAACTCGGCAATAAGAAATACAAAAGAGCTGAGGTCTGGTATAAAATACATTCAGATTATTGGAACAAAGGCTACGCAACAGAATCGTTAAAAGCAATCCTAAATTTTGGTTTTGAGACGCTCAAATTACACCGCATTGAAGCCGGCTGTGCAGTAGATAATACAGCCTCTTTTAAAGTTTTAGAGAAAGCAGGAATGATACGAGAAGGACGCCTAAGACAAGTATTGCCTTTGAAATCAGGGTGGTCGGATAATTTTGAATATTCAATCCTTGAAACTGACGAAAGAAAAATGAACTAAATACCTTTAAAGTGTTAAATTGATTACCGAATTTAGTAAATTAACCACCATTAAACAGAAAACTACTATTATGACAACAGATATTGAAAACATGTTCAAAGACAAAGTCTTGGGGCATCCAGCGGGACTTTTTGTATTATTTTTTACCGAGATGTGGGAACGTTTTTCCTACTACGGAATGCGAGCCTTGCTCGTTATGTTTTTCACCGCATCACTCCTTGATGGTGGCTGGGGCTGGCCTCGTGAGCATGCCTATGCAATTTTTGGTACTTACACCTCACTGGTCTATTTATCGACCCTATTAGGAGGCTATTTTGCAGATAAAAAAATTGGCTATCGCTACGCCGTTGTCATCGGTGCATTACTCATGACATTGGGCCACGGCGCCATGGCAATTGAAACACCGTTTTTCATCTATTTAGGGCTGACCTTATTAGTCTTTGGAAGTGGGTTTTTTAAACCAAACATGACCTCAATCATCTCTGAAATGTACAAAGGAAAAGACGAGAAAAAAGATGGAGCTTACACCATTTTTTATATGGGTGTCAATGCAGGTGCTTTTTTAGGAATTCTGTTGTGTGGATATCTAGGTGAACAAGTAGGCTGGCGTTGGGGCTTTGGCTTGGCAGGAATTTTCATGTTGTTTGGACTCCTTCAATTTTGGTTTGCTCAAAACATTTTTGGCGATATCGGAACAAAACCTGTAAAGGTGGATACTGCAGCGATAGAGCTCAGTGCAGACGAGCCGAAGCTCAACCCGTTTACACAGCTTCAATTAGTATTGATAGCAGTCGCAGGACTTTTGGGGATCTCGTGGATTTTTAACGATCCCATCTCTAAAATATCAGAAGGCGCTTATAATTTATTTGATTTTAGCATGTTTGGAATGGAAGGTTCTAACCTCGCAATTCTATCCGCTTTAGGGCTGTTTGTGTTGCTGTTAGTGATCCGAATTCCTAAGTACGACAGAATCACACGCGACCGTATGTTGGCCGTGATGTTTTTCGCCTTTATCACGATTTTCTTTTGGGCTATTTTTGAACAAGCACCAAGTTCCTTAACCATTTTTGCACGGGATTATACCCAGCGCATCCTAGAAGGAAATTCAGCCTTTATTTTTAAAATTGTCAATACCCTTATGACCGTCATTCCTTTGGGGATTATCACTGGGGTTTTATGGTTACTATTCAAAAAAACATTTTCAAAATATGCACTCTCAAATATCTTTTTAGCGGCTAGTTTTATCATCATTTGGGCCATCGCCCTTTGGATGCTATCCGTTGAATTCGGAAAAGAAATTGCAGAAGTACCCGCCTCTTGGTTTGGGGTTTTAAACTCCTTGTTCATCATTGCGTTTGCACCCTTATTTTCGAGGTGGTGGGAAAGTAAATACAATCCAAATGCCAACATGAAATATGCGATAGGAATGGTTTTATTAGGAATCGGAATGGCCTGTGTTGCCATTGGCGCATCGTCTATTGAGCCCGGAGCAAAAACAGCTTCTGTCAGTATGATTTGGTTGATTATGGTGTACTTCTTTCATACCATGGGCGAATTGTGTATTTCACCAGTTGCCTTGTCTTACGTCAGTAAATTAGTTCCAGGCCGCATGATTGCCATGATGTTTGGAATCTGGTATTTAGCTGTTGCAATTGGAATGAAGTTAGCCGGAGTGTTTGGAGAAGCGTCTGAAGGCATTGCCCAATCTGAAGGTTTGAGCTATTTCTTCTGGATTTTAACAGCAGTCGCTGTTGGACTCGGAGTACTGTCTGCGCTACTATATCCTGTAATTAAGAA
>ENA-OQVM01006935-OQVM01006935.1-marine-metagenome-genome-assembly--contig:-NODE-6935-length-10020-cov-3.643065_pt1 | contig 10020 bp, 12 predicted proteins | sample MGYA00237776_ERZ505498 | MGnify/ENA primary metagenome ERZ505498 (study PRJEB26159, sample SAMN06265151) | marine metagenome | isolation source: Helgoland LTER site | place: Germany:Helgoland, sampling... | reverse complement strand
CAATACTCTTTGCCTGTAAAAATTTTTTCTTTGTATTCGTCTCCGATGATGCGCACATCAATTTTAAAAGAACGTAAAATATCTTCTAAATCTTGCTCAGAAACATAGGGTACAATTTCATCGATGTGCTTAGATCCTTTTAGCTGGATATACCGCTCTATGATAGATTGTGAAGGCGCATTCTTTTCTGGGCGATCAATCGAGGGGTCTAACTGCAGACCCACAATTAAATAATCGCATTGACGCTTGGCTTCTTCCAACATTTTTACATGACCCGCATGCAATAAATCGAAAGTACTAAATGTGATTCCTGTTTTCATTTTTTTTATTTTTTATCTAACAACCAAGAAGAGGATTGAATTTTTGCGCCCAAACCATCAATCAACTCAATATTTAATTCTTTACAAATTGGCGCTTCAGGAATAGAATGGTTCTCCTGATCTCCCCCATTGGCAAAACCTATTTGATAGGCATGCCCATAAGTTTCAAAAACACTGCGAATAGTAGCACAAACTGTTCGGTCTTGATCAATCGAAATCATGGCTTTGTCTACCGCTTTTATATTCTGAACAATGAACAAGCGTTCCGCTTCTTTTTGAAATTCTTTCGACCCTTTTAATGCTCGTTGTTCATCGCTATTTACAATCACAAACAATTCATCTGCAATCTCTTTCGCGTTGTTAAAGTACTCCAAGTGTCCTTTGTGGATAGGATTGAAATAGCCCGAAACAATGAGTAACTTTTTTTTCATTTTTTTCATTATTTAATTATCGATCGCTTACTTAAGAAAAGGATGCTGCATTCCCTTGTGAACAATTGCTGCATTTCTAATGTCGTGTACAATTTGAATGGACTTACTTGCCGCTTGCAATCCAAAACCAGTCCCTTTTAAAATCTGTTCGTAGCTCTTGGTATGCAAATCTGTAAAACCTGCACTAAACTCTAGCTCTTGATCATCGATGGTAATGGAACGGAAAGTTCGTTGTCCTTTTTCTTGAATATGAGATGGTAAATCTTGTTCATTAATGGATAAAAACCATCGAACCCGCGCCTTTTCAAACTCCAAATAACCTGCCGCTTTGTCTTTTGACCTCAAATGTACTTGATTCTCTTGAAGCCCCCCAAAAATCCAAGAAAGCATGTCGTAAAAATGAACCCCGATGTTTGTGGCAATTCCTCCTGATTTACTCTCATCTCCTTTCCAAGACACGTCATACCAGGATCCTCTTGAGGTAATATAGGTTAAATCTACCTCATACTTTTCTTTTTTTTGTTTTGCAGCGTCTACTTTATTTTTCAACGCGATGATACTTGGATGCAAACGCAATTGTAAAATGGTATGTATTTTTTGACCCGATTCTTTTTCAATATCCATTAATGCATCTACATTCCATGGATTCAAAACCAATGGTTTTTCACAGATTGCATCTGCACCTCTTCTTAAGGCCATTCTAATATGAGAATCGTGTAAATAATTAGGAGTGCAAATACTCACATAATCCAAAGAGGTATTTGCTCTTTTCAATTTTTCTATGTGACGATCAAAACGTTCAAATTCAACAAAAAAATCGGCATTTGGAAAGTAACGGTCCATAATACCCACACTGTCAAATTTGTCTAAGGCAGCTATTAGCTGATTATTTGTTTCCTTTATCGCTTGTAAATGCCTGGGCGCAATATATCCTGCAGCCCCTAGTAATGCAAAATTTTTCATTTATTTATAATGATTTATCTACCTGCTTAGAATCTAAAAAATTCTTTACATCGTATACAATTGATTTCTCTTTTTTTATGTTTTCAAGAGGTAATTGTTGAAATTCTTCATGCGCAACAGCCAATACGATTGCATCAAATTTCTCGGCAGGAACCACCTTACTTGAATGTAAATTGTACTCCCTATTCACCTCTTTAGGATTTGCATGCGGATCAAAAATTGTGACATTTGCACCATAATCTTCTAATTCGTGCACCAAATCAACAGCTTTGGTATTTCGAACATCAGGACAGTTTTCTTTAAAGGTAATCCCTAAAACTAATACTGCTGCTCCCTTGACCTCTATACTTCTTTGAATCATTAGTTTGGCTACTTGTGATGCCACGTATTGCCCCATCCCATCATTGACTCTTCTACCTGCCAAAATAATTTCTGGATGGTAGCCAAACTCTTGTGCTTTTTGAGCTAAGTAATAGGGGTCAACCCCAATACAGTGCCCACCAACCAAACCAGGCTGGAAAGGTAAGAAATTCCATTTAGTTTGCGCAGCTGTTAATACATCTTTGGTATTGATATCCATCAAATTAAAGATCTTTGCCAATTCATTTACAAAGGCAATATTGATATCTCTCTGCGAGTTTTCAATAACTTTTGCAGCTTCGGCCACTTTAATTGTTGGAGCTAAATGAGTCCCTGCTGAAATAACAGAGGCATACAATGCATCTACCTCTTCACCTACTTCTTTGGTAGAACCTGAGGTGATTTTTAAGATATTGTCTATGGTGTGTTTTTTGTCTCCGGGATTAATTCTCTCAGGAGAATAACCAACAAAAAAATCTTCATTAAATCTTAGTCCGGATACTTTTTCCAGAACAGGCACACAGTCTTCTTCTGTAGCTCCTGGATACACAGTAGACTCATACACTACAATAGCTCCTTTTTTCATCACAGCTCCAACGGTTTCACTTGCTGTAATCAAGGGGGTTAATACAGGTCGATTATTTTTATCTACTGGAGTAGGAACCGTTACAATAAAATGAGTACAGTCTTTTAAATCTTGTGAATCTGAAGAATAAAACAACCCTACCTCATGTGTATTTTCAGGGAGGTAAACGGACTCTAAAAGAGCTTTAGAAACCTCTTGCGTAGCATCTTTTCCTTGCCTCAGTTCACGAATTCTAGTCTGATTAATATCAAATCCTACAACTGCATACTTGGTGGCAAAAAGCCTTGCCAAAGGCAAGCCTACATACCCCAAACCTATAATTCCAATGGTACCTTTTTTTTTCATTTTCTTTTTTCATTTTATATTAAACCCTAGCACTTTTTTTATCTTCTTACTTTTCACTACTTTAAATGCTCCCAATACCATTGAATCGCCTGTTTTAATCCTTGTTGTAAAGAATATTGAGGATCATAATGTAAGGCTTTTTTTGCTTTGGCAATGCTCGCATGAGAATGCGGAATATCTCCTGTTCTATTGGCACCATTAAGTACCGTTACCTTTTGGATCTCCGGGTTGAATGCTGACAAATATTCTTTTAAATACCCCATCAAATCATTCAAAGTATTTCGTTCTCCAAAAGCCACATTATACACCGTATTGATTCCTTTTTGATCTGCCGTTATACTTAACAAATTGGCCTGTATGACATTGTCAATATAAGTAAAATCTCTTGAATAATTACCATCTCCGTTAATCACAGGTGATTCCAACTTAATTAATTGACTTACGAATTTTGGAATTACTGCCGCATAGGCACCATTTGGATCTTGTTTTTTACCAAAGACATTAAAATATCGCAAACCAATCGTTTCCAACCCGTAATTTTTACTAAAAATATCAGCATATAATTCATTTACGTATTTGGTAATGGCATAGGGCGATAAGGGTTTTCCAATTACCTCTTCAACTTTTGGCAGGGATTCAGAATCTCCATAGGTTGAAGAACTTGCAGCATATATAAATCGTTTGACTTTATGATCTCTGGAGGCTACCAACATATTTAAGAATCCTCCTACATTTACATCATTCGTCGTGATAGGATCTTTAATAGAACGAGGAACTGAACCCAAAGCAGCTTGATGCAACACATAATCTACCTCTTTTGTTGCCAGCATACAATCTTGTAAATTTCTAATATCCCCTTCCATTAAGGTGAAGTTTGGATTTTTTAAAAAGGAGGTGAGATTTTCTCTTTTTCCAGTCGTAAAATTATCCAAGCAAACAACTTCATTATTCAAATGAAGCAAAGACTCACACAGATTAGACCCTATGAATCCAGCACCCCCGGTTATAAGTATTTTTTTTCCTGTTAATTTAACATCAGATTTTTTAATTTAAATAAAATTAAAACAATTAAATTGAAAAATATATATTAATACATCATATATCAGATATTAATTTATTCCACCTTTCCGCACATTTTTTCAGACTAAAATCATCTAATATATACTGTCTTGGTTGATATGTATCCAGTTTACTTAAAAATTCGTCATATTTATTCTCAAATTCACCCTGTTGATAAAAATATTCTCCACATCTTTCATCCCAATAGGAGATAGTAGTACATGGTATTTTTTCATAATTAGTGCCATATTCCTGACACATATATTGTGTATTCCAAACCAATAGTGGAACATTACATGACAATGCTTCTTCTAAGGCGAAACCTTGACTTTCATGACATCCTACCCATATACCATATCTACACTCTTTAAGATAATTTAAATAATCATTCTCATTATACCGTTGAGAATAGTTAAAAACTCTATATTCTATATTTTTATTATTAAGATACTTTTTAATAAAAGATAATTCATTTGGATTTCTTCGTTTAAAATAAATAAATATCTTATTTTTAGTTTCAGCTGGATTATCGATTGGAGTAAAATTTTCAGTATCTACTGGGAATGGAAATGATTTAATTGGTAAATATATTTCAGCATTTTTATTTTTCCATACATCTCTACTCCAAGGACTAGGATGTATATAAATACTATTTTTATGAATATTATTTATATGAGTCAGTTGACTAGTAGGAAATACTGAAAAATGTGGCCCAAAAATGAATTTTTTAGTAGGATATTTGGATGTATCTATAGGTTTTTTAGGTGAATATATAATATCAAACTCATTAATATCACATTGATTAATATTGTTATCTCCAGCAAATGTATACTGCCAGTTAAGATATTCTAATAATATTTTTAAACCAATTTGATTTTTATGATGGAAATTACCAACAATTAGTAATTTCATTTTTTACACAATATAAGAAAAATAATTATTCATTTTAAATGTATAAAGCATCACCCCATCCATGCCTTGTCATATGAGTTAATACTCGTTTAAAGTTATAGTTTGATAAAAATAAATCTATTTCAGAGATAAGACCACATTTTTTATATAATTCATTTTCATTAACTTCTAAATATATAGCCTTAGTATACTTTAAAGATTTAGTGGCACCTTTTAATGCCATCAATTCAGCTCCCTGAATATCAATATTCCAAAAATTATACTGAGAAGAATCTATCTTATTTCTTTCAAAAAAAGTGTCAATTACTGTAATTATTGTAAACTGCGTACATTAATATTTTATATATTTATAATTCTATATAAAATGAATATTGCAGTCGTCGGTAATGGATATTTAAGTGAAGCAGATATTCACGAAATAAATAATAAATATGATGTTATTGTAATATTTAATAATTCAAGAAATAATAGATATGAATCTGTGCAGTTGAAAGCTACTCATTTGGCTATAAGACAACATAGTTATGGTTTTTGGGGATGGGATTTTAATAATAAAAAATTAGAAGCACATCCAAATACAGTAGATTCTGTTAAAGACATACTATGTATAATTCCATCAGATAATCCAAATATACAGCTTCATTATAGTATTATAGATACAATCAAATCCACATATGAAAAAAAATATGATATTGTATGTGATTATGAATATACTGTTTTAAAAGATAAGAAATATCTTTTCGACAACAAATATTACACACATACAAGGTCACCATCTTCTGGTATTCTAGTAATAAATATGATGTTAAACGAATATCCAGATAAAATTATTCATTTGTATGGTATGGACTGTGTTCAACAAGATTATCATGATTTTAAACATGAGAAGCAGATACTTAAAAATTGTAATAGATGTGTTTTTCATTAAAATATAAATTTGTGTCAATATAGATATTTTATTATTGTTCCATAACCATCACATAATTTATGAAACAAATGTTTGTTATCTTTATAAATATGTGTTAATATCACTTGGTCTGTCCATATATTTTTGTGTATTAATAGTTTTTCTAAATAATTCATGTATATTTTACAAAATTCATGAATTATATCTTTATGTAAAATAAATGTGCCACTTACATGATGATAATGATTGTTGACATTTATTAATTGTTCATTGTATGGTAAACTTGAACAATAAATGAATTTATCTTTTGGTAAATATTTAAGTTTTTCAGGGTCTGGGAATGGAGTGTTGGGTGGTAATTGTTTTCTAAATTTACAAAACCCAGCATCTATCCAACAAAAAAAATCAGAAGTAAATGGATTTATTTCTGCTGCTTTTTTAATTAAGAAAATCTTTTCGTTCCATATCAAATTCAATTCGACAGATGGACAATGAATTGTATCAGTTAGCATCATATGTTTAAATTTATATGTTTCAAAATCACTAATATTGCATTCGATATAATATGTTGGTAGACCATTTCGATGTTTCTGAATAATCGGCATCGTTTCTTTGTCGGTAAAAAACACATAGGGACAATTAACTTTCAAAGTGCTTGGAAACCATTTATCGAAACTTTCTTCGTGTTTATTTTTAACTTTCCAATAACCAGATACACATGTCAAATTTTGCATATTTTCTAAATTAACGCTTATTATATTAATATTAAAATACATAAATATAATTTAAAAACTTGGACCTCCGGGAATATAATAACTCAATGGCAAATCTACAAAAATCATAGTCGTATCATTAACTTCGTTCTGATACAATATATCTCTAATAAATTTACTGTCCTCTAATCTATGATATTTAGAACTCTCGTTATATTTTATAGAGTTAGTAATATCTGTTCTTACAGTAGAATGAGCGTGATGTATTTTTCCATTTAAATGTATATGTTTATGTTCGGTATCTTTAGCTAATTTATATAATTCATCTCCAAATGTTAATAAATTTGAATGAGGATATGGGAATGTTGTAGAGAATAAATGTTTATTATTTGAATATCCATGTATTACACATTTCGGATTATACTGTTTAATGATTTGCCATAGTATTTCCAATCTTTGAGGAAACATTTGGTCATCGGCATCTATAAAACTAATATATTCTCCCTTCACTATTTCACAGGCTCTATTACGATTTTCTGCTGCGAAACATTTTTTAAGAGTGGGGGAAATTTTTACATCAAATGAGTAACATAATGTATTTTTCAAGATATTACAATCTTCTTCGGTAATTTCGGAATGACCAATTATGACTTCTAAAGGTAAAATAGTTTGGTTTTCAATAGAATCTAGACAAGTTTTTAATTTATGTGTATCTCTGGGGAAACACGGTATTACAACAGATATTGGTATCATTTATTCTTATTTAAAAATCAATTATAAAGGTTATAAATAATTTATAAAAAAAAATAACAGGTCTAATTGTTTTAATTACTGGTCCATCTTATCTATTCTATGTACTTGATATTATGAAATATGGCAGCCATCTTTGAGAAGCCTGATGATCGCCCCTGGTGGTTACTTCCGACAGCATATATTAATTGTGAGTTGGATAACAAATAGAAATCCGTTACCGCATCTAATGTTTGTTGTTCTGTGGTATTACTCAGAGAAGTATGTCCAATTATGGCATCGGTAATAATAATGTTATGGTATTTCTTCTTTATTTTTTGTTTATAACTATTATTATCACAAAAGAATAATATGTTTTGATCAGAATTCCCTTCGATAAATTTATATAATGTATCTTCAGAATATTGTCGTGTATCGTGTTTTACATGAATAAATTTCTGGTCAGTTTCTAAAAACTTATCACCCAACCTTAAATGTATGGAAATATAATTGTCAGGTAAATAAGGCAAAATATTACTAACATTCTGTTTCACCAGATCATCGAAATAAAATACCTCATTCACATGAATATTGCCACGGTATTGATCATTAGAATAATAGTCTTGTGGTTGCCTAATGGCTACATTTTTTAATTTAGATATTTCATTGGAGGTAATACTCATACATTTATATTTTAATTTTATGTATTTCTCAATTGGTAGGTCATTTATTTTGTGATACATTTTAATATTGTTTTGTACACATTGTGCTAATATTATCATAAAGAATTTTAAAAAGTCTCCGATACCACCCCAACCTAGTTGAAAATTATATACAATTGATTTATCATAGCCGTTGAAATTTTCAATATAATTTTCCATATATATATACTTTATATGTTTATATTTATATTAATATTAATAAACTATTAAACTATTAATAAACACATATGATAGTAATAGAACGACCTATCGAAGTTGTTTAAAAACAAGACATTTTTACTGTAAAATCGACAATATAAATGGAAAATATTATTTTATACACATCACCATACTCGAAACAGCGTATAGGAAAACAAAATGATGGTGGTTATGTAATTACTCATCTTCCTGGAAAATATGATGTGTTTTTATCGGGTGGGATATCAAATGACATCAGTTTCGAGGAAGATTTCTTGATATGGCATCCAGAACAAAAACTGACTTGTTTCGCATTTGATGGCACAATAAATGGTTTACCAACTCGTCCTACTACAGATATTCGTTTCATTCGTAAAAACTTAGGAGCGACAAACACAGAGCATACTACAAATCTACAAGAATATATGAAAGAATATAATGATATTTTCATGAAGATAGATATTGAAGGTCATGAATTCAGATTACTGCCAAATCTTGTGGAAAGTGGTTATATTCGAAAAATTAAACAATTGGTCGTAGAAATTCATAGTCCGGCTGATATTACAATGTTTCCAAATTATTTTAGAGGATTATCTGATATTACAAACGATAAGATGTTCGACTTATTGAAGAATTTGAATAATTCACATACTCTAATACATTTTCATGCAAATAATGGTTGCAAAATGAGTGAAGTAGATGGAATTAAGCTTCCACATGTTTTTGAACTTACATATATTCGTAATGAATTTATAACCGAGAAAAAAAGAAACACTGAAAAATTGCCTACACAATTAGATATGCCTAACACTACAAATAAACCGGATTATGAATTATTTGGATTTCCATATTCTAATTAAATTAATTATATATCCATATCAATACCAGAATTTGTGGAATGTATATATCTCGAAAAAAAATCAAATAAAGCAAATTATATATATTTCCTATCTATTCGCCATAACATCTTCCTCCATCGAGTCTACGATTTACAATATTAATGTGATTATTTCGAAAATGGAAATAAAGAATAGATAAGTTTAATTACAATAAATGGTGATGTTTGTGAAAGCGGAGTTATTTTCGTTAGTGGGAGGGGGTATATTATGTGTTAATATGTGGCCACAGATTTTTAAAATATGGAAAACATCTTCAGCAAAAGATTTGTCTTATGTGTTTATATTTTTGAATGCATTTGGATTATCTATGATGGACATATATGGTATTTTGAAGGATGATTATTCATTGTATGTTCCAATGTCAATAAGTCTAATAAATACATTGATATTATTAGGATTCAAATATAAAAATGATTATATTGATATTATTAGTGTTAGTAAAGTAGATGTGGTGTGAAGGATATGTTAGGATAATTGTGTAGGATTGTTTAGTTATCTTTGTCTTTGTCTTTGTCTTTATCGAAATGTCCGATAATGCGTTCTATTTGTCCATTTTTTAGACCCGGTGAAAGAGTCAATTCTATAATGTCTCCTTTTTTGACTCCTATAGTGTGTGTCATATCTTGAAACATGTCTTGTTTGAGAATAAGACCATTTATCTTAGCGGTATCATAATATAGTTCTGGTTGGTAATACCAGTGTCTTAAATTATTGACATCAGATTTGGATTCGTTTGTAACAATCATTTTGTCACCACTTACATTTTTAACATTTTTAAGATGAATGGTTAAGCGATTTATCCGTTTTGGAAGAAGTTCAAAACGCCCATTATATTTAATTCGTACGGTTGTTTTGTTTGTTTTTTTATTTATTTCGATAACTTTATCGAAGCAATTT
>ENA-OQVM01006933-OQVM01006933.1-marine-metagenome-genome-assembly--contig:-NODE-6933-length-10025-cov-3.401086_pt1 | contig 10025 bp, 20 predicted proteins | sample MGYA00237776_ERZ505498 | MGnify/ENA primary metagenome ERZ505498 (study PRJEB26159, sample SAMN06265151) | marine metagenome | isolation source: Helgoland LTER site | place: Germany:Helgoland, sampling... | reverse complement strand
AGGTATAAGCAATATCAACTACTTACTTGTCTACGACAACTGTTATGGAATCAGTTGCCACTCTTTAGAGTGTATAAAACTGTTACATTATCACACCGAAGGTGTGTTACAGTGCCGATGTACAAAATAACCCTACCCACCATCTGTGATGGTCACTGCATGATCCTACAAGCCACACGCTGCTCTGCCAATTGAAATCACCGTCCAATGTTGGACACTTACCATATACGAAGTATATGACATTTATGCAACACAATTGGTGATGCAGCATGAACTGAAGCCTCACGTGAGTTTAGCGCACCAGTTTCGTAATTACTTGTAATTACTGCAACGGCATGGGAAACGACAGGCGCAGAGGATCACGTCATGAGAACCGACTTGACAAACTTATACTATACTCTACTAGTTTATAAAGAGAAATATATCTCACTTCTTTGTGAGAGATATATGTTCTCTCATATAAACAGAGTATAGATAAAGGAACTACCGAAATGGAAAATTCAACAACAGTTCAAACTACCGAAGGTACTACAATCTCAGTTCTCGTTAAGGAAGGCAAAGCCTTAGCATCAATCTGGAACCAGACTAACAGTCTGAAGACTACACTGAAAGCCTCTGGCTTTGACACAAGACTTGGCAAACTCTTACAAGAGTTGAAAGCTCAATCCACTTTGGATTCCGGTCAGATAAGTCGTCAGACTTTGACGATGTATGGCATCAATGTAATTGATCGTCGTCGTCGTTCTGAGGCTTTGTGGTTCGTTGAAAACGAATTGGAATGCCGTGACTTTATTGCTAACAGCAAGAAAGGTTTTAGCTCTCTGACAGCTTTACAAGCTGCAATGCGGAAAGCTGCTAAAGCAGAAGATGAACCTACCGAAGGTAAACCGTCCAATGTTGGACAGTCTGATGACCAGCCTAAGCTGGTTGAACAGTCTAAGCAGTCTATGACTGTTGGCCCTATCACAAGAAAGGTTATGGTGAATACCATATTGGCTCAAGCTGCTATCAACAAACTTGATCTTGAAGAGATCATTGAAGACCTAATCGGTGAACTGACTAAACGTCAGCAACAAGGTTAATATCTTGGGCAGTCTCTTTGAGACTGTCTGACTATGTTAACTGTATATAATCGGAGATTATAATGACTAAAGCTGAAATTCGTATTGCCATTGCCGCCTATGTAGGTTGCAGCGTTGCTCTGGCCTATCTGCTACTGTCATCCTTTGGATACATTCAAGATGATGGCTATGGGATATTCATTCCAGATGTTGGTGGCTATCACATTTCATCTATTGACAAGTAGTATTACATAGTTATATAACACTGATACTTTAGTGAAAGTGTTATATAACATATGTTTAATACTAACACTGAAACAAACCGTCCAATGTTGGACACTTTAAACGGAGTTTATACAATGAAGATCACTCGTACTTCTCGTCTTACTGGTAAAACCAGTGTAATGGATTTAAAAATTACTCAAGCACAGCTTGATGCTTGGGTTGACGGTGAGCTTGTTCAGAACGCTATGCCACAATTGTCTGCCGAAGAACGTGAGTTCTTGATGACAGGTATCACACCTGCCGAATGGAATGAGGCGTTTGCCTAATTGAAACCGTCCAATGTTGGACACTTTTGAAAGGATACAAAATGTATCAACGTGATGTAAATGAAATCAAAGGCTTTGTCAGATGGCGTGGCTCAGATGCTCTTGTAAACACTGGCCTGTTCGTATTGCTTACGATACAAGCTGGCCTGTCCACTGTCCGTGGTAGCATGGTCAAGGTAGAACGTGATGGCTATGACGCCGATTGCCTATGGGGTAAGAAGTCGGAAGGCTATCAGTATCTCGTAGAGAACAAGGATTATTTGTATGGCAAAGTATACCACATAGCTGACACATATGGTTACGATACACCTATGGGTTGCCAAGAGATCATACGATTGTTTGCCGATGTACCTAACTTGGGTATGGTCAAAGCTGCCTTCTTTGCACAGTGCTTAGGCTTCAATACAGCCTGTTTGGACAGCCACAATCTCAAGAGATTTGGCATACCTGACGGTTCCGTAAAGCTAAACCTCAAAGCTAAGGAAAGTACCATACGCCGTAAGATTGCAGAGTATGTGCAGTTGTGCCATGACTTACGTAAGGAAACTGCAGCACCTGACCATGTATCTACGGCAGAGTATTGGTGGGACAGCTGGTGCCATCATGTAGCTGGCAATCGTGCCAACCGTGCCTTGGATACTGGTGACGTAGTGTCTAGGTTCCACGTAGAATGTATAACATATGGATTTGAACATGGATAGAAAAGATTTTTTTGACGCCCTATGGCATATGGTCAAAGATACGGATGTAGACTACCAAGAATTGCTTGATGATGATGGCGAGGGCGGTGTGTATATCCGTTTCACTAATGTAGTAGTAGGGGATGACGATGATTAAAAAAGTATCTGTGGGGATTGTAAATCCTGTGGCAAAGGCTATGCTGCAAGAGCGCAAAGCCCCACAGGTAGTGCCACCTAAGAAAGGTAGCAAAGCTAAACGTAACCGCAAGCAGGAGAAGCACGATGCAATACGAGATGAAAAATTTCATCAAAACGACTAAACGAAAAGCGTCCAATGTTGGACAGTCCAAATACGATGATGATTGGAAACGTGATCGTGACAAAGATCGTAAACGTAAACAGACGTTACGTAATAGTATAACAAATTATCGCAGCAATAAGGTAGCCTAACTATGTCAGTATATATGATTTACCAACGTACAAATGTAGACAGTGACCGCATCAATAGTATGCCAACGTCTGTATATGCTAAAGCATACTTTGCATTGGGTATGCCAACACGTGACAATGTAGAAGATGCGGTGCATGATGGTTTACATCACAATATGTACCAACCTACTATGATTATGCATGATGTAGAAGCACGAGAACGTACCCCATTTGAGGCCATCTTTGATGAAGGCAATGGGTATGGTGACGGTTCCATAAAGACTGCCAATATACGAGACCGTCCAAGCATGTCCGTAGGAGATATACTCATGGACTTGACAAATGGCTATGCTCATGTATGTATGCCAATAGGCTGGCATAGCCTAGACCTAACACTTGATCTTACAACAGCTTAAAAGGAGCTATACAATGACTAACCCAACACAAACCACCCGTCCTGTAGTTAAAACAACTAACCCTGAGTTGTATGTAGAACACACATTCCACATGCAGAAGGCACGTAAATACACATACAACTATTCTATGTTGGATGATTACATCTTAGCTAATTGGGGAGACAAAACCATAAAGCAGATTGCGTCAGACACAAACGAGTATTTCAACCGTGTAATATACCGTGTTGAATTGCTGAAAGAAGCGGGTGTGATTGAAGGTAAAAACAATATGGAGCGTGGTAAGCTGTTGCGTACTCGTAAGTACTTGATCACACAACTAAAAGAATTAGATGCAAGATTAGAAGGAGTAGCATAAATGTTTGTAATTGTAGCAACAAAACCATTGGACGATGGGTCACAAGGCTTTCGGTTCAACCTGTTTGGAAAGAAAGGACTAATGCGTAAACGCAAATCAACCTCACGGGGTTGGTTCAAGCGGCAGCGTATGGCATCATCCAATGCCTATCACTTTGGTAAACGTACCGTATACTTCTTTGGTAATGGTACAAAGCCACGTAAACTATCACACTTTGCAGGTTAGGAGATACAACTATGCCATATATTCCAAATGAAGAAGAGCAAGCCCGTATAGATGCACACAAAGCGGAACGTGCCGAAAAGGAACGTCCCATGCGTGAAGCATTTGAAAGTCTAACGTCAGATCAACAGAATGTTGTGCGTTACGTAGTGCAGACATTGATTGAGTGGGACAATGAGATGCGAGACTTGGAGGGTGACTGTTACCACAGTACAATGCAGAAGGTGCGTACCGTAGGGTACAAACTACGCAATGCCTTCCCTAGCCTAAGAGAAGAGGACTAAACATGGCTGTAATGGCGTATGATATAACGCTTGAGATTGACGGTGTAAAATCTGTTATCAATCTTGATGACACATACCCCGCTGTGAGTTGTTGGAATACTGCGACAGATTTTGCAATTCACATGGCACTTCATGACCATCCCGGCACACGAATTGAGTTCATTGACTGTGCCGAATATGTACATGAGGAGTACACAAAATATGGCTACATACACGATGCACCTATGGTGCTACAGTGATGGCAAAGAGGATGACCCATGTGACGATTGGTCGGGTCATCCAATCCCTAAACCACAGAAGGATGATAACAAATGATTAGTGCAGCGTTAATGTGTATGGCATTAAACATATACCACGAATCACGTAGTGAGGAAATGAGGGGGCAGGTTGCTGTAGCAAATGTCACCCTCAATAGGGTCGCCAGTAACAAGTGGCCCGATGATGTGTGCTCTGTAGTTAAGCAGGGATACACCAAAGGTAAGAATAACTGTCAGTTTTCGTGGTTCTGCGATGGTAAATCTGACACACCAACAGATACTGTGGCTTGGGCTAGGTCTGTGTTGGTCGCTAATGACGTTATGCTGGGGTACATACCCGATATAACTGAGGGTGCGACACATTACCACGCAAGGTACGTTAAACCGTACTGGTCTAAGTCCCTTACTGCAACTGTATCATTTGGTTCACACATATTTTACAAGTAAGTGTTGACACACCTACATAACTATGGCACAGTTGCCATACAAACAACTGACAGGAGATTAATATGCCGTTTGACATCCCAACTTACCTAGATTTTGACGTAGCCTTTGAACCAACGAAGGTTAATGACAAGAAATACGTCATCAACAACGACACTGGCGAATACCTTGGTATCGTCGGCAAATCATTCAAGTGTGCATCACACGGTGACTTTTACCGTGGTGTCATGGACACTGTGACAGAAGAACTTAATCCATCTGAACTGACCAATGCCAAATACAACTGGCAGACTGCACGTAATGGTGCATGGTCTATGCTGGACATCCAACTGCCTGACATGAAGGTAGAGATCACAACAGACAAGCACCAAACTACCATTGGCAATCGTATCATCAGCCTTCATGGTATTGATGGGTCATGCAGCAACCAAGTGTTCTTTGGTGCGATTGATTTCTTCTGCACTAATGGTCAAATCAGAGGTGAGTATGACAAAATTCGCAAGAAGAATACCGCCAACTTCTCTATGGAAAGTTTCATCTACGAACTGGCTCGTGCTCGTACCGATTTCTACACAGAAGCCAGCAAGATGCAGGTGTGGGCGCAGACTTCCACTAAGTATGTGGACATCAAGATGCTGCTTGATGAAATGATTTCGTCTGAACGTAAGGCGGAGAAGATGTACATGCTGTACTTACAAGAGGCTGCAACACGTGGTCATAACAAGTGGGCATTGTACTCTGCGTTTACGAACTATGCATCGTATGCCGATGAACGTAATGGGTTCAACCTACGTAACACTGGCAATGACACACAGGCAATCAGCATGTGGTCACGTGAGCAAGAGGTAAGCAAGTGGGTCAGTGATAGTAAGTTTATTGAATTGGAGGCTGCATAATATATGGCTAACCTACCACGCTATGTACAAAAACGGGTGTCACCTTCTGGTGGCATCACATACCGCTTCAACCCACCGCAATCGCTGGTGAATGCAGGGGTAGTAGAACGTGAGGAACTTAGCGGCGACATAAAGGTTGCAAGAAGGATTGCCCGTGAGTACAACAAAGACATTGATGTGTACCGTGACAAGCAGTCACAAGTTATAGAACTAAAGTCTAGCAGCAAGGTCACTGACCTGATTAACTTCTACTACTTGTCAAATGATTTCAGTATGTTACGTGACTCAACTAAGGTAGACTACAGGTATTTCTTGACCGTTGTACACAAAACAATTGGGTGTCGTAGGTACAAAGATGTCACACCTAAGATTGCAAAACGTGCATATGAGGATTGGGTGAAGCGTGGCATTAGCTTCGCTAACCATGCGGCAACCTGTGCCAGTAGGGTGTACAACTACGCCATACAAATGGAACACGCAGAGCAAAACCCATTTGCAAAGATCAAACGTAAGGCAACCAAGCAGCGTAAGAATGTGTGGGAGCATCGTGATGTTGTTAAGTTTCTTGATGTAGCTTACAGCGACTTTGAGTACCGTAACATTGGTCTCATTGTGCAGATGGCATACGAATGGTGTCAGAGACTAGGTGACATGCGTATGCTACGGTGGGAGAATGTTGATCTAAAAAGCCAACAGCTTCGCTTGGAGCAAAGCAAGCGTAGGGCTGAGGTGTTCCTGCCTATTAGTGACAACTTGAATGCTATGCTACTTGAACAGAAGGCAGACTTTGGTTTTCAAGAGTGGGTTGTACCACATCCACAGCCACGTGATGGTAGGTTCAAACCATACGCAATGGAGAGACTGTCCAAGGTTGGACGCCGCATCATGAGGTTAGCAAAGCTAAATGAAGAGCTACGCCTTATGGACTTACGTAGAACTGGTGTGACACAGATGGTGGACAGAGGCGTTCCACTACCCCAAATCATGTCAGTAACAGGGCATACACATGTTGCATCTGTGAAACCATATATGAAGCATACATACGAAAGTGCAAATAATGCCTTGACACAAAGAAACGTACATGTACAATTGAGTGTAGCGAATAACATTGAAAGTGATACACATGAATAGTATACAAGAACATATAAGTGATATGGACTTAGTGAATGGTGAAAGTAAACGTACTAACTGTCCCGTATGTGGGGGAGTTAAAACATTTACAGCTACTAATAACATGGGTCAGCTTATGTGGAACTGTTACAAAGCTGGTTGCAGTGTGTCGGGTGGTACTCGTACTGCACTCACCAGTGATGACATTCGTAAATCTCTAGGCTCAGTAGCAGATGAAACTGAGGCAGTACCATTCCATAAACCTGAGTGGCTTGTGAAAGACTATGATGCTGTGCGAGACTTCTGTGACACATGGGAACTTGATGCTCGTGACCTCGGTTTGTTGTATGATGTTCGTGAACACCGTGTCGTATTTCCTGTGGTGCACAACAACATCATGGTGGATGCAACAGGCAGAGCACTAGGAAAAAAGATACCTAAATGGAAAAGGTATGGTAAAAATCCCTTGCCCTATGTATACGGCTGTGGTAAAACTGGAGTAGTCGTTGAGGATTGTGTTAGTGCTGCCATTGTAGGTGAGACTAATGTATCTGGATGCTCAGAGGGTGGAGTGTATGTCGGGGTAGCAGTGTTGGGCACCTCACTCTCTGAGGTACACAAGCAGTATCTCTCACAATTCTCAACGGTTATAATTGCACTAGACCCTGACGCCTTACCAAAGACACTGCAATTCGCAAAAGAATTACGAGGGTACGTTCAAGATGTGAAGGTACTCCGACTAACAGATGACCTAAAATACCGTAACCCGACCGACATAGAAAACCTAACAACACTTGGAGAAGTATAATGGAACTATCACTAGTACGCAGTCTTATGGACAAAGAGTTCTACGACGATCATCGTGGCGCTAAGTGTCCTGATAGACTGTTCAGCAAAGATGTTCGTAAGATCAAGCAAGCAATTGACACTGCTATGGATCGTTATGAACGTACAATTACACCTGACGAGATTGAGGCATTGTTTATGTCAAACAATCCAACCCTCACCACAGCCCAGAAGGGCGCTTACAGTTCGCTGTTTAATCAGATCAAGAAGGAAGCCCCAATGGGCAGCGACATAGCACAAGAGGTGCTGTCTAAGCTGTTCCAACAGGTGGTAGGAGAAGACGTTGCCAACCTCGGCTTTGACTACGTAAATGGAACTAAGGGTAGCCTTGAGCCACTGCGTGACATACTTGAGCGTTACTCTGATGACTTCACCCCTGACCTACGTATTGAGTGGGATGACATTGACGTTGACACACTGCTAGAAAAGAATGATCTTGAATCGCAATGGTCATTCAACATACCTACCCTCACACGTAAGGTAGAGGGTGTTAATGCAGGTCACTTGATTGAGGTAGGTGCTAGACCTAACACAGGCAAGACATCCTTCCATGCCTCACTCATTGCAGCGCCGGGTGGCTTTGCACATCAGGGTGCTAAGTGTGTTATCCTGTGTAATGAGGAAGCATCACACCGTGTTGGTGCACGTTACCTCACTGCCGCCACTGGTATGACAATGCAAGAGGTAAAGGAGAACCCAGCCCGTGCTCGTGATGCATACTCAGTTGTAGCAGACAACATCAAGATCAAGGACGCTAGTGATCGTGATATGTCATGGGTGGAATCAGTATGTAAGTCATACAAGCCTGACATCGTTATCCTTGACATGGGTGACAAGTTTGCACGTACTGGTGGCTTCTCACGTCCTGATGAAGCACTGAAAGCTAACGCTATCTATGCCCGTCAGATTGCCAAGTCACATAACTGTGCTATCTTCTACATGTCTCAGCTATCCGCTGATGCAGAGGGTAAGGTACTACTGAACCAGAGCATGATGGAAGGCTCACGTACTGGTAAGGCAGCTGAAGCTGATCTTATGGTATTGATTGCCAAGAATCCAGTAGTTGATGGTCAAGAGGAAGAAGACACACAGCGCCACTTGAATGTTGTGAAGAACAAATTATCTGGCTGGCATGGTGTTGTACATTGCGACCTAGAGTACAAGACTGCGAGGTATACAGTGTGAACCAACTAGAACTATTTGATGTTGTACTTCATCACTACGATGAAGGGCTAGAGTGTAACAAGTGCGAAACGACACTGCCTCTGGATAACTTTAATAGTATAACGTATGCATCAGGAACTATAGAGTACAAAAGAATATGTAGAACTTGTCAACGTAATCAATCACAGTTGATGTCGTACTTGAAAAGTACAAATACATATCCATCTGATGACTATACGTGTCCAATATGTCAGCGAGACATTGGGGAGATAGGCCGCAAGGGGCAGAAGAAGTTGCAAAGTTGGGTACTGGATCACTGCCACGACACTGAAACATTCAGAGGTTGGGTGTGTCACCATTGCAATACAGGACTTGGCGCATTCAAAGATGATGTAAATAGAATTAAACAAGCAGTAGCGTATCTACAGAGACACGAGGAGATTATAGGATGAACACAGTATGGTTGCTAATATGGTTTGTCTTTGTACCTGAGATAGGCGTAAAGTATTACCACTTAGGCACTTACAAGAACGAAACATTCTGTGCTACAGCACTCAGAGATGCCGCAGTTATGGTCAACGACAAGAATGAAACAGTAGAATGTATAGGGGTACAGGTTGATGATTAAAGCAACATACATTGACCACATGGGTACAGACTTGACGGTAGCTAACGCTGCACGAGTATCTTTTGGTAAGACAAGTGAGATGGAGGATGACCCTTGGGGGCCACCTAAGCTCAAGAAGAAAGACGATAAGCTGATTCGTTACCTTGCCAAGCACAAGCACATCAGCCCATTCGGTCACTGCTTCGCATCCTTCCACGTTAAGGCTCCGATCTTTGTGGCACGGCAGCTAGTCAAGCATAAGTTCCTGCGCTGGAATGAGATCAGTCGTAGGTATGTAGATGATGAACCTGAGTTCTATGAGCCTAGTGAGTGGCGTGGGCGTAGTGAAGATAAGAAGCAGGGTTCGTCCGATAAAGTTATAGATACAATCACAGTGTCTAAGCCAGACTATGAAGAAGCATACATGTACCCAGAGGACAAGATGTATTTACTTCCTTGGACGAATTATACAGAAAAGGTAAGGGATGCGGTATCTTTTTGTAACACAGGAACCTTGCAGTTGTATGAACACTTAATTGAGGCAGGAATAGCACCAGAGCAAGCACGTATGGTACTGCCACAGTCCACCATGACTGAATGGTATTGGTCAGGGTCACTAGATGCCTTTGCTGATATGTGTAGGCTAAGGTGTAAAGAGGACACACAGGCAGAGACACAAGAGGTGGCACGGGCTATAAGTTTA
>ENA-OQVM01006932-OQVM01006932.1-marine-metagenome-genome-assembly--contig:-NODE-6932-length-10027-cov-9.245930_pt1 | contig 10027 bp, 11 predicted proteins | sample MGYA00237776_ERZ505498 | MGnify/ENA primary metagenome ERZ505498 (study PRJEB26159, sample SAMN06265151) | marine metagenome | isolation source: Helgoland LTER site | place: Germany:Helgoland, sampling... | reverse complement strand
ATGGTACTCGTGTGAATTGCAGCAGCTGCCCGTCGGCTTCAAACGCCGTAAAGGGGCGTTCTTTTGGCAAAATTGGAACTTGGTGATATGCAGATTCCAAGTCAAATGTGCTGAATATCTTGCTTTTAGAGACTTCAATAGCCATATCATCTATTCTAGGGAGAGGATAAGCGTCAGTATCCGTAAACTTGTTTACAGTTTTCGAGTAGTCAACAACCATTCTACGCTTGTGGAACTCATCCTGCTTGGTAACCAAGACTTGTGCTCTCCAGGGGCTCCTACTGTCCTCAACAATACCCTCCTTCTTGAGCTTTTCGACCTCTTGACGAATAAACATTTTGTCCTCATCCGAGTAGCGGCGTGATTTACAAGCAACAGGAACTGCATCTTGACGGAGCGTGTGAAAGATTGGAGTGGGTTCGATGTTCGCTTTAGCCACATTACATATACCATACTTGGAAAACTGATCGATAATGAGAGAGTGACCTGTCCCTCCGAACTTCACTTGAATATCTTTATGTTTTGAAAAGAGGTCATGGCCAAGAAGTACGTCAAAACATAAACCATCTAACACTGACAACTTAAAATTTTCGTAATAGGTGCCACATAATTCAAGTTTAGGAACAGATAGGAATGCACTTGATATAGCAGACTTATTTGCAGATGCCAGACTGATTTTCATGACCTGTGACTGTTTAGGGAGATTGATAAGACGATCTGCTGCTTTGGTATCTATGAATGAGTAGGTGCTACCCGTGTCTATCAAAGCGTTATAGGTCATACCACATATCTTCACTGGGACCACTGTGGGATCAAGAGATGCAGTAAAAGCAGCAGTAGTGATTGTTGGGTTGGCCTTACTGAGTCTGAGTAGTTTTCGGCAAACAGGACGAAAATGTCTTGCAGAAATCACACCGAGCGTGACGAGCAGGACAAGAGCTTCTGGGATGCTGACCTTGACCGCAAAATTCACATGACACAGAATCGAGAGTATCTGATTGATGTCCAATATAACCACTCATATGCTCAGTTTGATCAGCCATTGGCGTCTTGTCGAGAGGACCTTTATCAACCACTTGATTGATTACAGTTACATTGACTTGTTTCTTGTCATACTTGGATTGCAGCTTTTTGAGGGATTCGACGCAGACATCCAAAGCTGTTTTGAGTCCGATTGTAAAACACGAAAACATGATGCGACGAACAAACTAGAAGAGTATGTCGATGAAAATGTTGTAGTTGAAGAAGAGATTGAAGAATGAAACAACCATCGACGATGAACGTGTTAATCAAAGCATAGCTATAAAATTCATCGACATACTATAAAGAATAAAATTGGTTAGTATCAAAATAGTTAATAAACATGTTAGTTAAATATGAGCAATATGATAAATGCAATTACCACAGATTTTAATAGCTCTTCTGCGGCTATGCAGTTGGACAAAATAAGACTGATGAGTAATGGAACTGAATACTGATTAATATATTTCCCTGTAACAACAGCTTCTTCGGAACATACTCAAATTATTTGTTATATAGTAGTGTTGAAAGTATTAAAACTTAATACTAAACTGTTGAAACTCTCATAGAGAATAATGATGCTAAATGACCCTCGGCCCTCCTCATGAAAAGAAACTGCCTTTTTCAATATCTTCACTTTACCAAAGCCATGTATAGTGTATACTGCTGACCGTGTCACAGCCTGAGAAACTGTGAACAAACAGTAGTATGCGTTTTATGTTGGCATCAAGAGCATTTACTATTTTACTGATCGAGTGTGAGCCGTTTCTGGTCGTCATCACAATTTCATTGTGATTCTCAGTAAAATGATGAATAAGGAGGCAAAGTATATCAGTATCCTCTGCTTTTACCTCAACATCTTCTGTGAAGGACAAGTTCAAAGCTTTACTAGCTACCATCGTGTCAGCATCATCAGTAGCTAGATGTACTTCAATTCCATGTTCTGTAAAAACGTTTGACAGAAGCTTTATAACTTTATAAGCTCATGTTTGTTCTTTGAGTTGCTGAACAGTTTTTTCATCGGAACTGTGCACACAGTAGTTCTTTTTATAGCTATATCAGAGCAGTATGCCTTGATTCTTCGCTGATGCTCATGATCTTTTGTTGATCGGGCATAGCCATCAAACACAACAATCACTTTCCGCTGTTCGGGTTTCGGAACTAGCTTAAGGTATTCACTGGCTATGTCGCCGTATGTTTCAAAGCCTGTGAACGAGGTAACTTGATAGAGTATCCATCCACCATCAATTATTAATGGGGAGGATGGGTTGCTAAATGTCACAGTACAATCAACAACATTCTTGAGGTATCGCCCAAGGGCTGCCTTGTTTGCCTTTCTCATCATCTGCTCAATGTTAAATAGACTCATCGGCATTGCTGTGAGCTCATATTGCAAGCTTTCCTCCAGTGTAGACTCTCGTTCAGATGCGAAGACAAGCCGATTAAAAATTGTCAATGAGTCTATAACAATATTTTTTTCGTTCACCCTCACTGTCCTTTTTAGAAGGGTCAAGTTTCCGACTTTGCCTTTAACTCGAAACTTATCGATAAAGCTCTTGCCATCAAGCTCTTTCTGGAGGGCAGTACCAACTGAAATGCAATCTTCTGGGTTGACATTATCCTTCTCTTTCTGTGATATGAGACCCGTTGAGTACGATAGCATTTTAGTCTTGTCTTCAGATTCGTCGAAATCAGCTGTATTTTCAAACCAACACAACAGCTTGGTAAATGCTGCAATATTTTTCTAAACAGAAGATTTGCTAAGATCTGAGTGATTAGTACTAGAGGCTTTTGGTGTTGTCCTTTTATTGGATAAGTCTGCAATAGCTTCATCGACACTCTCGTTTATCAACGCCATTTGATTGAGGGTTGCAGTCCATAACTTATGGGCAGATTCGTGAGTTTGCATTCTCCCTTCAGACAAACCCCCTGATGACTTTGCAGCCTTCATTAGTCGCTGTTCGATCGACAGGTCTGTCCACACACCAGACCATTCGTGTTCATTATATCGAACTGTGTGCAGACTGCAGACCTACGACCTTGAACGTTTTGCCTAGTGCCCCATACTGAATCTCAAGTACGTGAATCTGCTCAAGATACAGCCGTAGAGCTTTGGAGTACTGACCCCGACCTGCTGCTGCAAAGATAGGCAACATCTTAGCCACAATTGCAAGATGTAGTTCGAAGTCATGTAGCCGTTCTGCTCTTATGAAATATTTTATTAAGTAAATGAAACCATAATAAGTTGTCCAAAGAGCAGCTGTGCGGCTGTTCGACGATAAAATCTCGAACTTTTTTTTATACGCTCTGATAATTACTCTTGTACGACTCAGCTCTGGTCTTGTGGTTAACACCAAGTTTTTCATTACTACACTTGGCAATGTAGCTAGCCATATCTTCCACCGTCCATAATGTGAGTAACATCCCTAGGGTAGACTAATATCATAAGGTCTTCCAGTCCGGAGTCTGCCATGATATAACCCACACACCCCAAAAAGCTTTTCAGGGTGTGGAAGCCTCCCAGCCTAACAATAACGGGCATTCCTTTCTCGAGAAATATCCGACTAGCCTTCAGCCAAAGCGGTAAATCGAAGGTGATTACCATCAGTTTGGCTGAGGCTGTCTTCAAGCACTCGAAAAGTGTTGTGTAGACTGTTGAGTAGCTGTCTGGGGGTTGATCAATTATCTGCAGGAACTCAATTTGTGATCTTACCTTCACATTGGGCTTATGCAACGATTTCATGAAACCTTTCCAATTGACGGGAGGATTGGCAGGGGTTAGTTTCATGAAAAAATTCAAGCTTTACAAAGAGTTTTATCAGAATTTGCAACTTGATAATTGTTGACAAATCAACAGCCTTATTTACAACTACAAAACAAGGAAGCACCATATATGTGCCATATCCGTACTCGGCATCCATTACATCCCCACTACAACAATTTTCGCAAAATTTCAAAATTTAAGTAAAATTTCAAAATTTTAGGAAATTTTTGAGAGGTTAGCCAATATAAATGAAATTATCTCAATAAGTAAAGATCTGACGACCCTGAAACACTGATTCGCCCCACATAATGTCACTATTGCGGTCATTTTGCACCCCCTATGGTGCTCCTAGGGGTCTTTATTACAATAGTTACGAGTTTTTGAAGTGCGGTCCTCAGGCTGACATACGCGCCTGAAGAAAATTGGCTGTAACTTTTTTTGCTCAACAGATCCAGATTCAAAACTCTTTGGGGTGGTTCCTGACACTATGGACAACACATTCCTGTAAAAATCAGCTTGTCGCAAATTTTTTCCCAGATGGTCCTATATTACAGTTAATTGTCCCTAACTACCAAACACTTGTAAAAATCCGGATTAGAATATTATTTATGAGTCGCATGCGCATGGTTTTGAATCTAATTTCTTTGTCGCATAACCAATTTATAGCCAAGACTTTAATATAAAAATGAGGGAAAATGTGAAATTTTGAAACTTTAGTCAGTACCTGTTCAACATGAAGGTCTCCCATCATCGGCAAGTAGGTTGTTAGGTCGTATCCCGGAATCGAAAACTGGATTTGCTTGGACAGCGCATACAAGGGGGCATCCGATACATCTACTGTTAGCTTTTGGTCGGGATTAAGGACGTTTTTGGCCGCTGTTTCCAAATCGATACAGTGTTTTTGCATCAAGGCAGTGTTCGGTTGCTCAAAGAGCAAGGGAAAAATCCCGTTTACTGTACACTTGTCATGTGGCTTGACTGATCCTTCTTGCCTGGATTGGAAGACAAAACTTGTCAGACCTAGATCATCTGGTGTTTCATCCGCCGAGCTATTCACTACCTTAGCAGCGTATTTGAGCCATGTATGTTCCTCTTCGATGTAATGAGGAATAAGTGTTTCATGGGTGAGCATCTGCGGGGTTTGGCTCTCATAAGGTGCTTTGTAGCAGTAGCTACTGGGCAGTGTTACAGCTTCAGTAAGATCTAGGGTGAAGAAGTCTGGTAGCGCAAGAATGGTCTCTGCATTTACCTCTAGGAGTTCAGGCCGAGTTCTTTTCATCCCAGGAATTTCTGAAACATAATTTGTACACATTTTCAAATTAATAACTACGAGATTGTTGAATGAAAATTGTTACCATAATTATATGAGAGGTTGCCTAATCTTCAGGCCTGATAGTTATACATCATATAAGTATACATTAACTTTCGGTATTTTAAATATGCTCCATTTTGAACTTAAATTATGTACAGCTGTGTTGCACAACGTTCTATATTTGGTCGAGCTATTAAAGATGTTATACCTGACGTTGGTTGTTGGAATGCACTGATGCTGGTCCCATGGAACGCATCAGGAGACGTAGTGGTGAGAGCAGCTTTATCGACATTATCCTTTGCAAAAATGAGAAACAAACCAAGGAGGAGATTCATAGGAATAACCGCGCCATCATCCAGGTACTGTTGTAATGCGGTTGCAACCAGATTGTTGATGAGCTGCCGTATCTGATTAAATAAGTGTGTTAAAAGAAATTAAAATAATGAAATACACGTAAGGATTGCTAAAACTTAGCGAGCATACATTTCATATTGAGGAGTTTTAAAATTGTGTTTTATCTTTACCCGATTGTAATGAACCACTAATCCTAAACTGTATAAAACGTCAAACAGCGTTCTCGATTTCACTATTCCGTACAGTCTTATAGAGACATATTGGAGGTGGGGTGATTCTTTAAATGGGCTCTTCTTTCTGAAGGATGTCTGAAAAATGTAATACGATAGTTTCATTACAGATTTCAGATTCAATTTATTTTAGACCAGCCAATTATCGACTCATTTCACGAAGAATGCTATTTTTGATATCAAGGGAATCAAGATTATATTATAGATTAAGATTTTCCTACCTTCCTAAAACCTTTTATGGTCCTATAATTGAACTGTGCAATCTCTGCTAACATGTCAGCTTCTTTAGATATTGACTCAGGATCACCGTCAATTATTTCACTCATCAAAGCTCTCAGTCGATGAGACGGTTTTCCCGAGTCAATAATAGAGGAAGTGAAAGTTCCTTCGAAGCTGTTCTTATAGTTATCCAGATCAGCTCTTATGAGTTTTACAACTTTACTTCGTAAAACTTCAAATTCGTCACCTTCAAAGCTATCGGTTAGACCCACAGACAGCCTGTTATGAAATACTAAGTAAAGTTTTTTACCGACTTTAAGCGTAGTTAATTCAGGTACAGCTTCTTCAACCATTTCAGCAAACTTTGTGACGTGATTTGATATCAGTCCTGAGGAGGTGGCTAAGGGATCACGTAAAGCGGCACGAACGCTCTCATTGTACATGTTTTCAAGTTCAGTAACCAAGTACAGTTCAGGAGATACTTTTTCTTGGTTCAAAATATAGTCTGTGACAGAATAAAGAGCAGCAGTCCGGATCCGTTCCTCTGTGTTATCGTGAGCAGAGGAATGCCTCTCCCGTTTTGACGCTTTAGCAGGCGGTTGCTCGGGATTGAATAGTTTTTGTTTCAGTTTCTCTATCCTACTATCAATGTAGCGATTTTTGCAAGATTTATGGAACTTCGCTTTGTTCGAAATAAAAGCATGTGCCAAGTTAACATCATTTACGGCATTGGTTCCATAATGATACAGTGATGCATCGTCCAAACACAAATCAAAACGGTTCGTGTGCATCCAGGCCATATTTTTGGCCAGCATTTCAAGCGTGGGATCTGTCCCGTTAGTAAGATTTCCGGACTCGTCTTCTTCCTGCTGTAAAATATTAAATTTTACGCGGTAAAAATCAATATTAAGATTATTTGAACCCAACTGCGGGGTTGTATCTACAGGAGAGAATATGAAACATGACTTACATTTGTGATAATATTGTACGCTTAAAAGTAATTTACTATATGTAAATTATACCAACTTGACATATGAAACAGCGACTCCAGTCAACAACAAAACTATCTGTCTGACTAGACTGACTCGAGCCAAAAGATTCGGATTTCCAGAGCTTCAAGCTTCTACTTGATTCAAAATTTGTAGCGGAAGAGGTTGGTCTTTCTCGGATCTCGTGCTCAAATGCCTGTTCTGCTTTCATCCACGAACTCTTTTCCAATTGGGACAAAGATGTAGTGATCTGTTCAAAATGAAAGTTTAGAGTCCAAGCAGCGTACACTGTACAGTTCATGTTAATTTTTGCTTATAACAACAACATAAAGTAGGCATTGATATATAATTTATAGTATTTACTTCGTTATTCGATTAAAAAAGAAGCCATAGAATATAATGTTTAAATACCTAAACATAGAATAGAAATCTTTGTTTTATGTAATTTCCAAAGATAGTAGTTTTAATGAGGATGAGCAGCGAGCACCCGGATTTGTGATTTCCACCATGAAGACATCTGACTGAATGGATTAGTGGCTGACTCTCACCCAAAAGATCCAAACACGACTACAACGTTCTGCCTGTTTCAGTGTGTCATGATCATTGTGGTAATTACCATCCGTAATGTGTGTTTAAATGAGAATCTTCAAGGGATCACGAAAAGCAAACGAATTTTATAGATAATAAAGTTTCTAGCCTAAAGTCTGCTCTTTCATTTTGTTCGCAACCTAAGAGTCAAAAGATAACTTCTCCAAGAAAAATCAAATTTTATAGATATGAATACATTTTTATGCAAAAATAGAAATGATTTATAATTTTGATTAGTCAGAAATATTATGGGAGGGGAGGGGAATTATTGATGTTTAAAAAATATGGACAGTTATAAATATGGTTCGTTGGCCTTAAAAGAACCAATTAAGACCACCCCGCCCCACCCCCCTCCCACAATAGTACCAACTAAGGTACTTTCAATCTCCATTTAATAGTCATAGCTATAAAAAGACCACGATCAATAAATAATACTCCTGACAGAAGTACAGAAGTATGTACTAGGAATTATGATTTCAAAGCCCTCATCGGCTGATTAAGTTATATGTGAACGACTTATTAGTTATATTACTAAACACTTAAAGGACTCGATGAAATAATATATCTGATTTTTAATTATTGATGGAGAATTATAAATAAAAGAGTCGGTTACTATGAGGTTATGATTGCTGGGGCCATTTTAGCAGCAGCTAAAACAAATGTTCCATATCGCTCAACCAGTAATATTACCTGTTGATATTTCTGCTTTATAGTATCGAGACATTCTACACAGATACATGCGGTCTGTTCTGGAAGATTTAGCTGGGGGCTAATTGACCTCAGCAACTCCAAGTACGTTTTGGCCAAAGTGCACAATCGGTTATTTTCGGTGTGGAAATAAACAATGTTTTCGCCAACATTCATTATTTCTAACTTTTCACAGATGCAACATTCTGAAATGAAGGAAACTGTTGCAATTTTGGTTATGAAAACAGAATAAAATACATGATGATTTGAAAAATACAGTAATTTTAATGGGTGAACTACTTTTTAATTAAATACATATCTGCAGTCCACTGGTTCAAATCGGCAAAAGTTGCCATATTCAAACAACTTATATGAACACCTCAATTTCGATCAAAAATTAGAAGTTTGCACCATGTTTCAAAGTGTTTTCAGGTATACCTCAACGGGGCACCAAAATTAAAATAATCCAATGAGGTATCTAACCATCGATTTCGGTTCTATTATCTGCATAACCCTATAAATGATTTTTAACTGTTTTAATGGTTTAACTTCTATGCTATTTCTAATAATCATTCCAGATATTAAGCAGGAAAATAGCATGGATTCTTCGGCTTACTTGTTTTCTCCAATAGAGTATTAAAGTATACAGACAGGATATGCGTTGCCTCAGATTCACGTCTATTTGCTAGGTCTGAAACGATATTAAAATACATGTTGGTGGATTAAGTGTTATCGGTCTGCGACTTATATCCTGCGCTATGTGTACTGCAACTGTGAAAATTGTTTTGATAAATAGTTTACAGCAAAGACTGAAAAATTTTGCGGTTGGCTAATTGAAAATCTGCATAATAACATAAATACCTTTATGTCCAGATGCCTCCATGTCTCGATCCAATATTTTCCTCTCATCTTTTGACAACTTCTTCATCATCCATGGTACTAGTGTCTTTTTCTTTCTCTTGGCATGTGCAATCTTAACAATCATACTTTGCACGTCACCAAAACCTGCCCGGAAGTTGAAGACTATTGATATACTATTTGATAAAAACTGATTGCATAATCGAGAGGTGACTTTTAAGCATGCTTTCTTCTGAATATTTAGAAGTATTGTTATTGAGTAAATCATATTAGTTACCTCGTGAGCGAATATAGCGGTTAAGTATAACGTGTTATTTAGACTTTTTTGTCCTATTACTAAACGCTTTTGGTATTACTCAACCGTATTACTACACGACTGTGTAGTAACTTTCGTATTACTCAACCGTATTACTACACGACTGTGTAGTAAGTTTCGTATTACTCAATCGTATTACTACACGACTGTGTAGTAAGTTTCGTATTACTCAATCGTATTGTGTAGTTGGCTTACATTTTTCAGTTCATAAGAACAGAGAGAGAGAGAGAGGGAGAGAGAGAGAGCTATTTCTACTCGGTAACTGATCTAAGTAAACCGTAATCATGCTGATACACTGCCCTGCTGTGTAGTGTGTACACAGGGTAGATCAAAACTATTTCTACTCGGTAACTAATATAGTTACATAACTCATAGGTGCAAAGTAACATCAAGTTTTTAACTCGGGCTACGCCCTCGTTAAAAACATAACATTATTAAACTCAGCCTACGGCTTCGGTTAATAATGTGATTTACTTTACTCGCTGCGCTCGTCAAGTAAATCATGTTACTGCACACCTATTCGTTATGTAACTATATATTAGTTACCTCGTGAGCGAATATAGCGGTTAAGTATAACGTGTTATTTAGACTTTTTTGTCGTATTACTACACGCTTTTGGTATTACTCAACCCTATTACTACACGCTTTTGGTATTACTCAACCGTATTACTACACGATTTTGGTATTACT
>ENA-OQVM01006930-OQVM01006930.1-marine-metagenome-genome-assembly--contig:-NODE-6930-length-10031-cov-13.415110_pt1 | contig 10031 bp, 7 predicted proteins | sample MGYA00237776_ERZ505498 | MGnify/ENA primary metagenome ERZ505498 (study PRJEB26159, sample SAMN06265151) | marine metagenome | isolation source: Helgoland LTER site | place: Germany:Helgoland, sampling... | reverse complement strand
AGTATTGGGCCACCACTATTTCCACTTTGAAGTGCTGCATCTATCTGGATGTTGGAGAAGTTATTTCCCATTCCTGTAAGGGAACTTATGATACCTTTTGTGACTTTGACGGATGTGCTGACCTTAGTACCGAATGGAAACCCGGCCACATAAACGTCTTGGAGTAATTCAGGGCGACTCTTGGTCAATGGAAATACTGTTGAAGGACGAAAATCACCTTTGAGTAGTGCTAAGTCATTCTGTGGATCATAGGTGACAACGGTGACAGGTATCTCAGTGCCTTTGATATGTACCACGACCTCCTGACAGCCTTCGATGACGTGGTTGTTGGTAATTACATAACCATCAGCAGAAACCGCAAACCCACTCCCAGACGATGCAAAGATTATCTCATCACTTTGGGTTCGAGACTTTACGATTGGGGCTGGTGGGGAGAGTTTCTGTTCGTATTGGAATACCCAATCCTTCCATATTCCTTCTTTTACGGTGCCACCAGAAAAAGTGTAGGCGCCGTGTCCGTTTGATGCGCCATCGCGGAACTCACCAACGTATCGATCTCCGTTTGCAAAGGTATAGGTGCCTTTTCCATTCGGAAAATTATCCTTGAACTCACCAACATATTGATCTCCATTTGCAAAGGTATAGGTACCTCGTCCAATTTTTACCCAGTTTTTAAAATCACCGACGTATTTATGGCCTGCCCATTCTGAGTTTGGACCATAAATGTGACTACCCTTGCCAGTTGCTGTTCCATCAAGAAAATCACCAACGTATTGATCTCCATTTGCAAAGGTATAGGTGCCGCTCCCATTCTCAACATCATCCACGAACTCACCAACGTATTTATCGCCTGCCCATTCTGAATTTGGACCAAAGGTATAGGTGCCAAAACAGTTATGATACCGTTTTGTTTGGTCAGACGGACATGCAGGCAGAGCAAAACTTGCAGTAGCACTCAACATAAGAGCCACAGACATTAGGATTAGCTTTGCGTTCAGGTATCTCATGCGAAAAGGTTAGCAAAGTTATTCTCAGGTGTGGAGTCTTTAGGATGTAGTTCAAGCTTGGTCCTAAAATAGGTGGCTTTCCGGCTAAGTCTAATCCGACAGTGTAGTATCACTTTTGATTTCAATAAAAATAGCGGATAGATCGTCACCACTTCCCGCTCTTGCAGCATTCACGCAAAGGGCCTCGCTTCTGTTCCTTTGTTGAATTTGTGCACACTCTTTGAAGACCGCTTTACTAAGCCAATCACTTACACCATCTGACGTTAAAATGAATATATCGCCAACTTCGAACTTCCTTTGAATTATACTCGCCACCGGCATCGTTAATCCCCCACCAAGACAATTTTCAATTATATTAGAACGAATTTTTGGTGATTTTTTACCGTCTGTCATATTGATCAATTTATTATCGTTGAAATGAAAGCAGCCACTATCTCCAAGACTAAATATTGTGACTAAATTTTTCGTTAAAATTAACCCAACAAGCGTTGCACCCAGTGGACGTAACGAACCAAATCCAATTTTTGCTAATTTGCTATGAGTTTCAGAAATTGCAGATAATATGTCAAAATTATCCTGGCTTTGGAATAATTCAAAAATGCTATCTACGGCAAATCGACTTGCGATTTCTCCATCATCGTGTCCACCAATTCCATCACTTAATAAAAATAGTTCAGAATTTTGTTCACGCTGATAATTTAACGAAAGCTCTGTGCCGCCCCCTGCTCCACCTCGCCAGCTTCCTATCCCAATACAGTCTTGATTGATGGATCTGCGCAAGCCCTGCTGTGTGTACGCATCTATGGACAGGCTTAATTGGTCCATGCGAGCCGCTTTTTACGCTGTTCGGTAAGTTTATTAAGCTTTTGTCGAAAATCATCAGTGTCGTGGGGCCTTAGATTAGGATTAAACGACAATGCAGATTTAATAAGTTTCACAATCTCTTCATCAAGTTTAGGCGCTATTTCAGTGTCTAAAACTTCCAATGCTTCTTCTGATGAATCCACCGATCTGTCGGCCACTAGCTCAATAGTTAAAATTGCCCATGCAAACAAATCCCAAGTTTTTTGATGTGAAATTTCTTTTTTGCCTTGCGCTGAGGATGCGATAAATTCAGGCCGATACGGCCGTGTTCTTAGACCTACCACTGTGTGTTCACTCTCTTTGATAGTATCACGAGAGAAAGTTTTAGAGGTGCCAAAATCACATAGCAAAGGCACTATGGATGCATTTTCATCATCACCATCTACCCAGTCTAACAAAATATTTCCTGGCTTTATGTCCCGATGAAGAATGTTGTTTGCATGTGCATGAGCAATTCCATCTAAAATACCGTGAATTATTTCATGTTCATCTAGCCAAATATCCGTTTCTGCCTCTAAATCATCGTCAGAAATATCATCCAGATTCACATCATAGGTCTCTTTGAAAGCGCTATAGATTAGGTGGGCAACCTCGGACTTTGTCTGGCCAATATAGTTATCCAAACTTCCGAGTGGCATCCAAGGCGAAACGATATAAAATCGAGAGCTATCCTCAACCTGATCCCACTCAACGATTTCTAATATATTTGGATGATTTTCTAAGCTTCGCAAAGCATTGATTTCGCCATCTATAGCCCTGCGGTGGGCATCGTTAGAAAAATTTGCAACATCAACTAGAAAATACTTTATGGCGTAAAACTCTCCATCATGGAGACTTCTGGCTTTAAACATTTCGGATTGGCCCGTTTTAGAGATGTATTCTTCAATAATAAATTTACTATTAAATACGAATTGCTTCAGGCTTTCAGGCCACCACTTCACAAACTCATAGTATGCTTCTTTACAATCCGAAGGAACATACCACTTTTTCAATTTAGAATTGAAACGGCAGCCTCGGTTCTTCAACTCGTCACGATCATGATATGTGTTTTCAAGATATGACCAGTATTGTTTAAACTCTAATGGATTTTTACCAGGCGGCAGATACCATGCTTTTGCCATCCTATCGAACTTGAAGCCATTATTTTTTACCCAGTCCTTATCTTCGAACGGAACAGACATGTAAAGTTTTTCAAATGTCATTATTGAAGACATGTTTTGCACCATCCGACCAAAAAAATGTAGACTTACTTAAGCTAACATATCAAACTAGGCCAATGTCGAGAAATAAAAATTTGATACCTTCTGGCACAGTAACATTCCTCAGGTTTATCATATTACCTGGCGGCCACAGTGACCCATCTCAAGGTTGGACGAATGGTTTAGCTACTGTATCGAAAACTGGGTCTGTCTATATTCGCGCAGAGTGCTCAGTCACAGACGGTAGACACATTGGTAAAAAATTTGAAATACGGATTGGTTTGAAAAGCCCAAAGGGGCCTTGGTGGCGTAAAAGAGGCCGAGAACTGATTTTAAACATCTTAAATTCGAAACATGCTTTATCCAAAAGCGAAAATTCAGAGAAGGCCCTAAGATGCCGGCGTTTAAAATCTTTAAAAGATTTAGACGGTTCCAAATTTCAAGCAAAAATCAAAATTGCAAAAGATTTTAAAGGTTATGAGATAAATGAAATAGACGAAGTGATCATTCCCCAAGACAGTGACATCGAAGTTCATTCCCCACGATTGCGGCAGACTGACTTGACTTCAAAACTTACTGCGGCGGTCAGTGCACCCATGTGGATGAGGGAGTAAATTAAATGCTACTTAGGCCACGCCAAAAAGATTTTGTTGAACGCAGCCTTGTTGCTTTAAAAGCTAATGGAAACGCCCTAGGCATTGCTCCTACCGGAGCGGGTAAGACCATTTTGTTTTCGGAAATTATTGGCCAGTACATAAAAGGTACCAAGGCGAAAACGCTTGTTCTTGCGCACAGAGACGAGTTGACCGAACAAAACCAAACAAAATTCTCGTGGGTAAACCCATCTATCGAAACCTCAGTTTATAACTCAAAAACCAAAGACTGGGGTGGTCAAGTTACCTTTGCAATGGTGCAAACCTTGTTTGCTTCTGACAATATCAACTCTATGCCAAAAATCGATCTACTGGTCATTGATGAAGCTCATCACGCCGCTGCAAACTCTTACAGGACGGTTATAAATCACGCTCTAGCTTTAAACCCAAGCTGCATAATATTTGGAGTAACCGCTACCCCCAATAGAAGCGACGGTAAGGGCCTCAGAGAGGTTTTCTCACAAGTATCAGATCAAATTTCTTTGGGAGAATTAATCCGTTCAGGTCATCTTGTTACGCCGAGAACGTTTGTAATTGACGTAGGGGTTAAAAACCAACTGTCGAGTGTGAAAAAATCCGGTGCTGATTTTGATATGAACGCCGTTGATCAAATTATGAATCAACGCCCAATTAATAATGCGGTAGTTGATCAGTGGCTCGAGAAAGGCGAAAGTCGGCAAACAGTTGTTTTTTGCTCTACGGTACATCACGCAAAAGCAGTCACCGAAGCATTTAGAAATAGAGGTGTTCTAGCAGAAACCATCACTGGACAACTTTCTAGCGCCGATCGTTCAAATATCTTAGATCGCTATGCTCGTGGCGATGTAACAGTGATCGTTAACGTACAAGTCCTGACCGAGGGATGGGACCATCCCCCAACAAGCTGCGTAGTATTACTACGGCCAAGTTCGGCTAAATCCACCATGATCCAAATGGTTGGAAGGGGTTTGAGGACAGTCAACTCAGAACAACATCCTGGAGTCATAAAAAGCGACTGCATCATTTTAGATTTTGGAACTTCTTCCATCCTGCACGGAACGCTAGAACAAGATGTGAACTTAGACGGTGTTGAAACTGAGGGTGTTGCACTCACAATGACCTGCCCAGAATGCGCGGCAGTCGTCCCACTGGCCTCCCAGGAATGTCCAATGTGTGGTTACGATTTCCGCACAGAACGAGACAAGGATGCCCCAGAATTGGTATCTTCCATCGCGATGATGGAGATCAACTTACTGAACCGTTCAAGTTTTGAATGGGTAAATCTGTTTGCTGACCATTCTGCATTCATTTCAGCTGGCTTTGATGCTTGGGGAGGCGTCTTCTTCTATCAAGGACACTGGTACTCTATTGGTGGTAAAAAGGGTGTGAACCCCAAAGTCTTGTCTGTTGGAAAACATATAAATGCTTTAGCAGCAGCAGATGATTGGCTAAACCAGAACGAAACCGAAGATGCAGCTCATAAAACTAAAGCATGGCTGACTGAAGAACCGACAGAGAAGCAGATTTCAATTTTGGAAAACCATTTAAAACTGGATTTCAATTTGACCCGTTATGAGGCCTCGGCACACATTACTTTCAAGTTAAATAAACAAAAAATCATAGATATCATAGCCGAACATCGAGCCGTTTGACCCAGGCTTTTAAGTTTCCAACAAAAATTTTGAATTTGTTAGCTCAGCCTAAGGTTAATGCCCACCATAGACTACGAACTCTTTTTGGCGCAACTCAGCTGCCAGCTTAGGTTCACGTTCCTTAGCGTCATCATGTAACATTGGGCCTTCGTAAGAAATCAAAGCCGTCGCACGCTTTTTGGCATGATGAGAAGATTTGTAACCCCGTACGTGATTCAAATAACGTGCATAAGGGTGTAACCCTGTCATACCAACGTAAACTGCGTTTAGTTCACCTCTCAAACGCAACACATATACAAAGTGGGAATTGCCACCTTTTATAGGCTCAGGGACATTAGCATCGTTCAGCACTTGCTTTAGTAATTCAGGGTCAGCTTTCAAAGCTTTTTTGATAGTTTTAATTTTGCCTTTATCCCAATGAACACCACCGCAAGCTTTATTCTGGCAAGTGAACAAATGTCCTGATTTTTCAGTCTTTGCTCCACATATTCTACACGGCTCACTCACAAATCACCTATCCAATAAATTTGTTATTTTTGAATTCGCCTACAAATGTTTGACCATTCTTAATCATTTCACCTTGTCCAGAATATTGGCCACCTTCAAACCAACCATCATATTGTTCGACTACTTCGCCCTTGTAAGTATACTTTATCGTTCCTCTGCCATGAGGAAATAATGCGTGAAAAGGATAAGCATCAGGATCATCCACGTTGTATTCGGATGAAATTACCTGGCCGGAATATTCGTGCAAAATGATTTTTTCATATTCCTCATCTCGCATGGGCCTTCTAAAATTCTTCCACCATTTGAACATTGCGTTATCCTCTATTTAAGCAGTTTATTCTCCTCCAGGGTGCAATTTTCAAAAAAATAAATAAATAAAAATCTTTACGATGATTGTCACTGGATATTTTCAGAAAAGAAACCTCGGCCAAAATCCACGTTTTTAACGAAGCTAAAATCGTTCGCAGCACCCCACTGACAACATAGAAATAGCGGTGTGTGACCTGCAAGGACAAAACATTTTCTAACCTTTTCCAAGCCTACTAATCAAAACCCAAAAGAATTTTATTAACTGGCAATCGCATTGCACAATATCTGCACAAATCATCACAGTTTTTGCGAAAACTCATTATAAGTTTTGCATAAAAGCGCCCCACTTAGGTTGAACAGGATGCAGCAAAATCCTGTCGAGCAGAACACGTCGAGCCGCCTCCCCTCGACAATGTTCACAAAACCCCGGTGGTGCGTATCCCTCGTCACCATCGGGGCAACCAGGAGATATGAAATGAGCAAGGCAAAACATGATCCGAACCACGACACTCACAAAGAAAGGCACATTTGTAGAACCGAAATAACTTATCCTTCAACGACTAGAACTTTCACATCGAATGATGCTTTTTTAAATCATCAACGAGCAACCGCTATCAGAATGGGGGTCGCCAGCTTCCTAGCGTTAACCTTGTTCACAATAATAATTACCCTGCCAGCATCAAACGCATACGAAAGCACTAACGACTTTGTTCTTGATCAAATACTTTTCCATCTGGATTAAGGTAAGCATTCAAGCAAAATTTTTAGTATATGAATGAGACGTGTGGAGTTTATTCACTTAACGTGCTTTTGTGACTTAAAGCGTAAGCAATCAGACCGCCAATCACTGCAAAAAATAGGAAATATTATGAACCAAATATTTAGATGTTTAATCCTCGTGGTTTCGCTGATGCTTCCTTCATTATTGCATTCTGAAAGCTTTGGACGACACGTTTCAATTGAAAATATTGTGGTAAACTCTTCGACCACGATACCTGCTGGCTCAACAGTAAATTTTTTGGGCACCATTGATGTCTCACAGTCAGTTTCCCCAAGCGGTAGGCTTGCAACATTCACTTTCGAAGATCGCATTTTTAATGCTGATGCAGCACTTTTCTATCAACCGACAACGAACTCGGCCTTCACGACATACCCTGCACGTGGCTCGGATTTGGGAAATAACGCCTCCATATGCACAACCATGACTACACAAAATAATGGCAATAGCCTGACCTTCGCCAACGAAAATTATCAAATGTATTTTGAAGTCAAAGCAAATAATAACATCGTTGACGGCTATACAGTTACAAAGCCAGAAGACATTTTTTCCTGGCAAGACAGTCAGAGTGAATTTTGCATCAATGGTTTAGATCACTCCACATCGTACCAAATCACATTGCTGCCAGGCCTCGAAGCTAAGCGACAGTCATACTCGGTTACTTTGGATCAGCCTATTTCCTTTCAAGTGAAAACGCCAAGCATGAGCCCCAAACTAACCGTTGATGGTTCTAAAACCATTCTTACCAATGCCGAGAATGCCGTTATCCCTTTAGAGTACGTTAATGTTAATGAAATCGAAATATCGTTGCACAGGGTAGATCTGGCTTCACTGACTTCGTACAGTTCCATTTTTAATGTTTTAGACAGTTACGATGTTGATAGGCTCAGCAATTACTGGGGAGACGTTCTCACTAAAAAGACTATAAAACTTGATAGTTCACTCAACAAAAAACAAAGCATCAATCTAAATTTCTCTGATCTGATCAGCGCCAATGAGAGAGGTGTATTTGTTGCAACATTTACATCACCAGACATTGAAATCCGTTCCTACCAAAATCAACCAACACAATGGTTCTCGATTTCAGATATCTCGGTACAAGTATTTAGTGGACTCAATAAGACTGACATCCTTCTTAAAAGTTTTGAAAATACCAATCCGATTGATGGCGCCACCGTTGAAATTATTGCCGGTAACAACCGAGAACTCTTCAAAGGAACAACCACTGACGGCGGTAGATTAAGCGTATCCAACAATTTGCTCGCTGGATCAGGCGGATTCACACCTGAATATCTTGTCGTCAATTCTGATAAATTCGGGACCAGTATCTTGCAAGTCCCCGACCTTAAGCAAAAGCCTAGGTTCCTTCGTGGTGGCGAGATAAAACAAAATCTCGAAGACGTTTATGTAACAACCGACCGTGAAATTTATCGATCTGGTGAAACGGTTTCCGTTTTTGGTGTAGTTCGGAAGTTAGACCTAGATGTTATTGCAAGTGAGGAATTTTATATTCACTTGGTAGATCGCAACGGCAATCAAATTAAAAAGGCAACCCTGGAATTAGATCGTTATGGGGCTTTTGAGACAGATCTCGAACTTGGTCAAAGCTTCAGGCTTGGACAGTATAATATCCAAATTAAGAGTGTAGATGACCAAACTCTTGCCAACCATGTGATCAGACTTGAAGATTTTGTTCCCTTAACTATCGAGCCTAAATTACAAACCAACAATGAAATTTGGTCACTGAACAGCAGTCAAAAAATTCAATTGTCTGGAGATTACTACTCCGGTGGTCCTACAGCAGGGATGAAGGCACAAATCTCAACCTATGTTAAAACGACCAACAAAATGGGCGTGCCAGAATTAGAAGACTTTGTGTTTGGCAATGTCGGTAGCTCGACCACAGCTGCGTTAAACGAATTTCAGTCTGAGCTCGACATGGAAGGCCAAATGACTGCAACACTTTTGACTAGCTTTGATACAGATCCGTCCCGTCTATACGAAGTCTCAATCGATGGCACCGTTTTTGACGTTGGTGGCAGAGCGAATACGGCTCAGCTGAATATCCCCCTAGATACAATAAGCAGCTACGTAGGCATCAAAAAAGACTTTGAAACGTACATTGATGAGGGCTCCACCCCATCGTTTACGATCGCAAACGTAACTCGAGCAGGTAAACCCCTGGATTTTGATAACGTCTCTTATAGCGTCCGCAAAATTTATTATGACTACAATTGGTACTACAACAGCGGCTGGCGCTGGAACAGGGTCCGGGTAGATACTGAGGTCATAGAGGCCGGTATCGTTTCCGGCAAACAACTCACTGTAAGAACTCCCCTCAATTGGGGACGCTATGAAATTACCGTATCCAACGAAGCCGGGTTCAAAACAGTAAGTGAATTCTTTTCTGGTTGGGGAGCCGATGCTAAACCAGCCTCGGAGCCAGAAGAACTCTCTCTGTCTTACACAAACGGGATCTTAAGAGGTAATGCTGGTTATTCTGGAACTTTGTCTGTGTTGGTCGCTGATCAAGATATTGTCTCTCTGGAAACGGTGCCCGTGGTCAAAGGTGACTTCGAGGTGGAGATAGCCCTACCAAATGTTTCAGAGCCCGGGGCGCACATCTTAGCTTCTTTGGTGCGTCCAATAGAAAAAGGTTCTGAACATTTACCGCAAATCTCGATAGGCAAAACTTGGGTCTCAAACGTATCTGCAGAGCGCAATATGAGCCTGAAAATTAATTCTCTAGTCGATGTTGATAGCGCTACGCCGATAACAGTTGCCTTGGACACAAGATCAAAATCTGGGACAGCTAAAATATTTGTAATTGATGAAGGCATCCACGCTTTAACCGGTTACCAAAACAAAAATTTGAAAGACCATTTTTTGAGTGAGCGAGCGTTAAATTTTGGGGTATTCACAAATTTTGGACAACTCATCTCACAAAACTCAGATCTTTCTACGCTCCGGGTTGGCGGTGATGGGGATATGTTATCCGCCGCTGCGGCTGCTGATAAATCTGAATTCTTCAAGACAGTAACATACGCAAGTCCCCTGCTCGATATCCAAAACGGACAAGCAGA
>ENA-OQVM01006927-OQVM01006927.1-marine-metagenome-genome-assembly--contig:-NODE-6927-length-10034-cov-2.967360_pt1 | contig 10034 bp, 10 predicted proteins | sample MGYA00237776_ERZ505498 | MGnify/ENA primary metagenome ERZ505498 (study PRJEB26159, sample SAMN06265151) | marine metagenome | isolation source: Helgoland LTER site | place: Germany:Helgoland, sampling... | reverse complement strand
CTTACCGTGTTTATCACGCATATCGCTGACGTACGTTTCTGTTTCTTTGGACATATGAGAACGACTTGCCACCACAGTAAAGGTTTTATCCTTGCGCATCAAAGGTAGTTTATCAGCGTTGGACATCAATTTATCAACACTGTACTTTTTAAGATCAACGTGAACTTTAAATGCACCTAATGCTTTAGTAGAAAAATACAATTCACCAGTAACAGGAACGAAAATCACCCCTAACTCTGTTTTTTGATTGGTTATGAGAGCAATATTAACTGTGAATTCACCATTACGCTTAATAAATTCCTTGGTACCATCAATAGGATCTACAATCCATAACTGACTCCAATCTTTTCTCTCTTGATACGGTATGTCTTTACCTTCCTCAGATAGTACAGGGATATTGGTGGTTGTTAAAAAAGACATGATCACGTGGTGCGACGCGGTATCCGCCTTTGTTAATGGAGAGTTATCTCCCTTGAGTTCTACATCAAACTCTCCGGAATGATAGATATCCAATATGGCTTTACCTGCTTCTAGAGCTGCGGTAATAGCTGTGTTTAATAAATTTTTCATGTTCAAATAATCATTCCTGCACCAATAGTCTCATTGGTTTGTTCATCTATAATAATAATACTCCCCGTTTGGCGATTTCTTTTGTAGGCATCATAAAATAAGGGTTTTGCAGTTCGTATTGACAAACGCGCGATGTCATTCATTTCAACTTTATCAATATTTTCTAGGCGATGTAAGGTATTGATATCTATTTTATATTTTAATTCTTTTACCATCCCTATAGTTTCATTGGTCGTGTGCTTTATGACGACCTTCGTTCTGGATTGTATTGGTCGTGTACTCATCCAAGTCACTAAAACTTCTATATCTTGCCCTATTTCAGGAACATTATTTTCACGAACAATCATGTCGCCACGACTGTTATCGATCTCATCTTCTAGGGTCATCGTCACAGACATTGGAGCAAATGCTTCTGAAATTTGCTCACCATTAAGTTCAATAGTCTTTATAGTAGAAATAAACCCTGAGGGTAATGTTTTCACTTTGTCACCAGGCTTAAAGACGCCACCATCAATACGACCGGCAAAACCCCTGTAATCTTGATGGTCGCGTGTGTGTGGCCGAATGACTGATTGAATAGGAAAACGACAATCTACTAAATTGTGATCACTTGAAATATGCACAGTCTCTAAATGATACATCAACGTACTTCCTTGGTACCAATTCATGTTGTCTGAGCGATTAACAACGTTATCGCCATTAAGAGCAGAAATAGGAATAAACTGAATGTCTTTAATTCCTAATTTGGATGAAAATGATGTAAAATCTGAGACTATGTTATTGTATACCTCTTCACTGTAATCAACTAAATCCATTTTATTCACGCAAACAATGGCATGAGGAATACGCAAAAGCGATGCAATGAACGCATGTCGATGCGTTTGTTCTAGCATTCCTTTTCGTGCATCAACCAAGATAATCGCAAGATTGGCTGTTGAGGCTCCCGTGACCATGTTTCGGGTATACTGAATATGGCCGGGAGTATCTGCAATAATAAACTTACGTTTTGGTGTTGCAAAATAACGATAGGCCACATCAATTGTAATTCCTTGTTCACGCTCTGATTTTAAACCATCTGTTAGTAAAGATAAATCCACATAATCAAAACCTTTCGACATACTAGAGGCTTCCACTGCCTCCAATTGATCTTGGAAAATAGATTTACTGTCATACAGTAGTCGTCCTATCAGGGTACTTTTACCATCATCGACACTCCCAGCAGTGGTAAATCTTAATAATTCTATATCTTGATATTCCATTCTTTTTTATAAATTTAAAAGTAACCTTGTTTTTTACGATCTTCCATGGCTGTTTCAGCCCGTTTATCATCAGCACGACCCCCACGTTCAGTGGTGCGTGTCGTTGCAATTTCTTCAATAATTTTTTCTAAGGTATTTGCCTCAGATATAACAGCACCTGTAATAGGCATATCACCACAGGTTCTGTATCGAATGGTCATGTTAACCACATCTTCCCCTGGTTTTAATTTAATAAACTCTGAATTGGCTAAAATAACACCATCTCTGACGACACAATCCCGCTTGTGAGAAAAATACAGTGATGGCAACTTTATATTTTCTAATTTAATGTATTCCCATACATCCATTTCGGTCCAATTGGAAATCGGAAAAACTCTAAAATGTTCTCCATAATTTTTCCGACCATTAAATAAATTCCACAATTCTGGACGCTGATTTTTCGGATCCCAGCGATGGTTCTTGTCCCGGAAGCTAAAGACCCGTTCCTTGGCCCGAGACTTCTCTTCGTCTCGGCGAGCCCCTCCGAATGCGGCGTCGTAACCACCGGCAGTCAGCGCCTGTTTGAGCGCCTGAGTCTTCATGATGTCGGTGTAGTTCTTCGAACCATGCTCGAAAGGATTGATGCCCTCGTCGATGCCTTCCTGATTGGAGTGCACCCGCAGTTCAAGGCCAAGTTCTTTAGTGACTCGATCGCGAAACTCGATCATTTCCCTGAACTTCCACGTGGTATCGATGTGAAGCAGCGGAAACGGAATCTTGCCCGGATAAAACGCCTTGCGCGCCAGATGAAGCAGTACCGACGAATCCTTGCCGATCGAATACAACATCACAGGTCGTTCGAATTGCGACACGACCTCGCGGATGATGTGGATCGCCTCGGCTTCAAGCTGTTTGAGGTGTGTGAGTCGTAGCTCAGGGAGCAATGTGGCGGTAGCCATGGCCAGCCTTCTCTAGATCGAACTGCCTCAGGGTACGCCCCAAACACCTCGGTTTTTGGTTATTCCTTGCAGGTCATTGGCGAGGCAAACCAGCGTGATGGAGTCAGATCGTCGGGGGGTTGCATCGATCCTGACCTGTTCGGCCTCGGCCACAACACTACGAACTGGGACAGCCAGCGTTGCAACATCAAGGGCGGGGCCCACTTGGGTGATATCGATAACGAGTTCTTCGTGAAATGCTCGCTGCGGGCCCAGTTCAGTTTCGCCGAACACTCTGGCTTGATCCTTTGTGAATATTCTCACACTCATGCGGTTTCCACACGATTTTCTGAATCGGATGCCTCTCATGAGAGGACTCAGAAATCCAAAAACCTTCTACGACTCCATGAGCATTTTGACCTGAGCAGATACCGCCAATTGGTTAACAAATGGGCCAAAAATTCTCGAAATTGGTGGGGTGTCATAATGCACGGTCACAACGACGAAGTCAGCGCCTGGTAGCGGTGTAGTGCTGAACTGGACGTCGATAACCAGTGCATCGCTACCCAGCGTCGCCACGTTTTGTGCCAAAAGGCCTAGGTCCGTCGACGGATCCACCGAGACGGCGCGCGCTGTCTCCCGCGCAATGTGGGTAACGCCAAGCTGTGCATAGGCCACCACGGCCACTTGGATCACCACCAACAACACGCTCTGCGCAGAGCACGGCATGACCAAGTCCAAGTTGTTCCGCCTGGCGCACAAAAATGCATTCCACACCTTTGGGCAGAATGTTTTTAACCATATCGGCCTGTTCAAATTTACCTTTTGCGCGGAGAGCCATTTCCAACTCTTGGTTATTGTCGAAGTGATCTTCGATTGCGCGCTTGTTACGGCCCGTAACGAAAATCAGTGTGTCAATCCCTGCGGCAATAGCCTCTTCTACGGCATATTGGATCAGAGGCTTGTCCACGATGGGCAGAAGTTCCTTTGGCATCGCCTTAGTTGCGGGCAAAAACCGCGTGCCAAATCCAGCCACGGGAAATACTGCCTTACGAATTTTTTTCATATTTATCTCAACGTGTAAGTTTCATCTGATGCGCGATAGGTACGATTAATAGGTGGAAAGTTCAATTCAACATTGCAGCTTTGATTTGCGCTATCACAACGTCCAAAATTTACGAAAAATAGTGCTAAAGAATTATTAAGTTTCTGTAATAATTATATTAAATCCTCTTTAAGCTCACTGCTGTTTACGGATTTGCAATGTAATGAACGCGTACAAACATCTATTATTAAACAATTATTTTTATCAAATGTGCGGTGTGTATGTAAATACGTAAATCTGTGTGCTGCAGCAAAGCAAGAATTGTGTGTTGGACACGGTGATTGTGCCTGAAGACTTTTCAGCACAAAGAGATGACACGCTCTTGGAATAAAAAAGGGCAGTGTGACCCAATCTGAAGCACTTCAATCAGAACAACTGATCACTTCAAAAGCCAATACCTCAAGAGACTAGTAATTCGCCACTTGAAATGCTTGACGCTTTTTGTAGATGCTCTGCGCGCGTCATGAATTACAGAAAATCTTTCAATATCTCCAATTTTCATTCCTGCCTTTCGAGCCCTCAAACATTCCCGGCTATGTTCGTCCAAGATGTTGAGCGTCCTGAACCCCCTGCCATCATCTGTCCGGTGATGCACGAAGTCATACGACCAGACGTGATTACGATACTTAGGACGTAGACGGACACACGATCCGTCATTCAGCCAGAGCCGTCCTTTCTTCGGTTGTTTCATTGGCACTTTAAGCCCCTCACGTCACCAAAGCCGTTCGACACGTTTGTCATTCACCTGCCAGCCTGCCTCTCTCAACAGTGCGGCAACTCGACGGTATCCATATCGACCAAACTGGCGCGTCAGCTCGATCATGTCCTCGACCAAGCGCTCTTCGTCAGCACGCCCGTGTGGTAACTGCCGCTGCGTGGATCGGTGTTGCCCCAAGACACGGCAGACACGACGCTCAGAAACCTTCATTTGGTCGCGCACATGATTGATGCAGGCACGTCTGCGCGAGGGGCTCAGAAGTTTCCCGATGCGGCCTCCCTCAAGATCAACTTATCCAGCGTCAGGTCAGAAACTGCACGCCAGAGGCGTTCATTCTTTTTTTGCAGTCGCTTCAGTTCCTTAAGTTGTTCTGTGCCCATTCTGCCGTATTTCTTCTTCCAGCGATAATAGGTCTGTTCAGTCACACTGATCTGTCTGATTGCATCGATCCGGGGCATGCCTTGCCCCATCAGAACTTCAACCTGCCGTAACTTCACGACAATCTCTTCAGGCTTAGGTCTCTTAATCGCCATCTCTGGTCCTTCGCTTTCCTAACTATAGGGGCGGACCACTGCAAAGGGGGCGGCTCACGTACATGAAAAAATTGCTAAGCTCACCGAATTTGCGGTATAAAAATGGGGTGCACCAAAAGAAATACTAGTCTGAGAACTTGTTGTCGCGAGCCTAATATCAGGGGTTATGTTTGATTATTTCACCACCTTTTACGATTGTATTGATACTTTCGCCCTGGCCTGAAAGCACTGACAAATCCATCAGTGGATCGCGGTCCAGTATAATCGTATCAGCGAAAGCCCCGGGCATTAGCGTTCCAATCTGACCTTCCATGCGCAATAGCTTGGCAGCGATAAGGGTTGCGCTTTGAATGACCGTTTGGCTGGAAAGCACCCGCCCACGCAATTCAAATTCGCCGGATTGGTGGGGCTGCATCCCCCCGAGCAGATCACTGCCATATGCCATTTGTAGGCCCGCGTCTTGCATGATCGACAGCGATTCCATGCCACGTAAACGCACATCATCTACTTTTACAATCGAGGCCGCAGGCAAACCCATGGAGGCGCCTTCGGATTTGAGTTTGTCATAGGTGATCAATGTGGGGCAGGCGATGCAGTCTTTTTCTGCGGCCAGACGTGCGGTCTCTGCAGTGATCAGATTGCAATGTTCCAACGAATGAACCCCGCATTCAACGGCGCGCAAGATTGCCTCATCGGTATAAAGATGGGCGGACACATAGGTGCCGGTGTTTTGGGCTTCTTCTACAGCGGCGATGAGTTCTGCGCGCGAAAAGCCAAGGAAATGTATTGGATCAGATGGTGAGGAAACCCCGCCATTTGCCATAAGTTTAAGGAAATCAGCGCCGGTACGGAATTGCTCTCTGGCGGCTTTGCGCAGCGCGGGTTCACCATCGCAAATGACCCCAAGTGCGCCCAGCGGGACCGGCCAATCGGGAACAGGTGTGCTGTCAAAAGGGCCTCTTTGATCGGTATGCCCGCCTGTCTGGGACAAAGCTTTGCCACATATGTTCAACCGCGGCATTGCAATGGGGGCCTCTTCCATGGCCATGCGCAAGGGGCCGGTTGCGCCACCCAGGTCCCGCACTGTCGTAAATCCACGGGTGAGCATTGCGCCCATAAGGTTCATAGCCGCGACTGTTATCATAGCATCGGGTACAGCTGCATTTTCTTTCAGATTGGCATTTTGTGCGATGACATGGACATGGGCGTCTATCAAACCCGGCATGACAAAGCGGTCCCGCGCATCGATCACCGTTACATCGCCCGAGGTTGTCAGCGAAGGCCCAATATCTTGTACCTTGCCATCGGCGAGCATAATATCCAAAGCATCTTTGGCGCGGTCTGTCGTGCCGTCTACGATGCGTGCGTTCTTGATTAAAATGTTATTCATAGAGTGTCTCCCGATGATTTGACGCTATTTTCCAGAGTTTTCCAGCGGTTTTCAGCAGCGGCACACAAGGGTCGCCAAATTTTATAGCACGGTGCAGATGATCAGTGCCGTAGCGACCTTGGGCATCCAGAAGATTGAGCGTGCCAATGGTCTGGCCGTGATCGCGAACTGGGATGTTGAGGCAACAGCCGCAGCCCAAATCAGCGATTAAGTCATAGTCGGAGAAAGCGGTTCGGAGTTCTTCTAGGGTTTGCCCCAACCAGGGTTCTCCACGTGTAATGACATGTGTGCCCCAAGGTGTTGGCCCCATTTGTTTGCGCCCACCCAATGGGTACGCTTCAAGATTACTGGAATGGATGCGTACCATATCGGGTAAATCGACCAACAACACGGAAAACAGGCGAAAGCCGATCTCGGCGGAAAGCTGATGTTCCAGATCGCAGAACGCAGTCGAAAGATCAGTGATGGTTGGAATATGTGTCATAACGTGTTCAATCGCTTAGCGGATAGTTGCAAACTGAAAGCTGCCGGAACAGCTCATACCGGTTCAACAGGGGTTCTTTCACCACCACGCGCAGCAGACAGTGAGATTGCCTCCATAGCAGCAACACCTTGCATTGCCTCCACTTGTGTTACTGGAAAATGGCCCTGTCCTCTTATGCATGCGGCAAAAGTGGCCAGTTCTTCTGCAAGTGTGTCGTTGACATTGTGTTGCACCAGCACCGGGTCTTGCTCTGTCAAATGCATTTCTAAAGCCTGCTGGTCACGCAGCGCTGCCCACCCCGAAGATCCGAAAAGTTGCAGCCGCCAGCTGGCTTGGGTCGCCATAAGCGTAGTCAGACTGCCGAGCGCGCCACAGGCAAAATCGACTTGGACGTGGGTTGTGTCATCCATCGGGGCTGAAATGGCGCGCCGGCGGCTAAGAGTTGCAACGCTGCGCACTGGGCCCAACAGATGTATCATTGCGTCCAGCATGTGAATACCCATTGCAGCCATGCCGCCTGCTGGGTTTTCTGCGGATATTCCGCGCCACATATCGCCGGTGTAGCTATACCCGAACGGACCTGAGAAATTGGCTTCGATATGCAGGGCTGTGCCGAGTTTTCCGCGATCAAAAGCATCGCTCAGTTCTTTGAAAGCTGGCAAAAACCGACGGTTAAAGCCCACGGCAAGCACCACACCTTGCCTGTTACATTGGGCAATTGCATCCCGCGCTTCTTTGAGAGTAAGCGCAAGCGGTTTTTCTACAAAGATATGCTTGCCTGCCTGAGCGGCTTTGCAGATATGGCTAAAATGTTGACTGTGCGGGGTTGCCAGAACCACAGCTTCAACGCTTGCATCATTGAGCATCGCGTCAAAATCATCTGAAATAGGAAAGCCTTGGGACGCCGCAAAATCGGTGGCTTTCGCTGGTGTCCGGGTTACCCCTTGGACAAAGCGCAGGGGGCGGATGGTCTGATCCGAGACAGCGGTGACCAGATTTTGCCCCCAACGACCTAATCCGACAATTGCCGCCGTAACCGGTTTTGCATCGCTCATAGCTTTGCTCCTCCGTCCATAATGATGGTGCTACCGGTGACGCAACCTGACACATCTCCGGCAAGATAGACTGCCATTTCAGCAATCTCGGTTGTGGTTGCCATGCGTCCAATGGGTTGTCTGCTTTCAAACGCCGCCCGTGCCTTGACAGGATTGTCCATCGCTGAGATGCGTGCAGCCATCGATGGCGTTTCCACCGCGGAAGGACATATGGCGTTGCATCGAATGCTCTGGGAGGCATAGTCCAAAGCGATGGATTTTGTCAGCCCGATCACCGCAGCTTTACTTGTTGCATATGCGAACCGATCCGGCGCGGCCCCGATGGATGAAATCACTGACGCCATGTTGATTATACTGCCACCCGCACCCGACACCATGAGGGGCAAAATACACCGACACATGTAAAACAAAGCGGACACATTCAAATCTAGCGTCCTTGTCCAATCTGACCTTGTACAGGCCAAAACATTCCCTGTCGCCACCATGCCGGCACAATTGAACAACACATCAATTGTTTTAGATGTTTCGAAAAACAACGTGACTGCATCCGCGTCTGTGACGTCCAAAATATGCGTTTTCACCGTTGGGCATTCTGCTTTGAGCGCTTGTAGGCCATTTAGATCACGGTCCAGTGCAATCACGTGTGCGCCTTCAACAGCAAAGGCGCTGGCCGTTGCAAAACCGATCCCCGCTGCAGCACCCGTGACCACGCATGTTTTGTTTTTCAGCCGCATCAATTTCCAACTCTCTTATTTGTCAAAAAGGCTATTAGGCAGCCAAAGCGCGATTTCTGGAAACAACGTCAACAATACGACACCGATGCACATCAGGATAAAGAACGGCACTGCCGCGAGGGCAACCTTCATGATTGGTGTCCCTGTCAACCCTTGGATGATGAAAAGATTAAATCCGATAGGCGGTGTGATCTGGGCTAGTTCCACCATGATCACCAGAAAAACACCAAACCAAATCGGATCAAAACCCGCAGCCAGTATCAAAGGCAAGGTGATAGGCAGGCTCATCACCGTGATGGAAATGCCTTCAAGAAACATGCCCAACAGGACATAGAAAACTGCAAGTATGACGATCAGCCCAGAAGGTGATAGGTTCAGGGCACCGATGGCTTTGGCGACATCCTGCGGGACATGCAGGAATCCCATGGCCGTGGACAAAAATGCTGCAGCGATTAGTATTACTGCAATCATACAACTGGTGTGTACCGCTGAAACCAGCGTATCGAAAAACACGTCTTTGGTCATTTGTCGCGTCAGTATTATCATTATTAAGGTTGCGACAACGCCGACGGCGGCGGCCTCTGACGGCGTTGCAATTCCGCTGTAGATGGACCCCAAGACGATAAAGATCAGCAGCGCAATCGGGATCAGGTTTAAAAAACCGATTAAGGCGTCCTTTAATCCGGGTTTTTCGCGGTCTGGTGGGGCCACGTTGGGATCAATCAGGCTGACAATCATCACATATCCAGAATATAGGGCGGCAATCATCATGCCGGGCAATACGCCAGCGGCGAACAACCGCGCGATCGAAACTTCGGCTAAAACTCCATAGACAATCATAACGATTGACGGTGGGATCAGGAGCCCAAGGCTGCCTGCCCCGGCAAGAGATCCATAGGTCAGCGACTTTGAGTAGCCGCGTTTGCTCAATTCTGAAATGGTAATTTTGCCAACAGTTGCTGTCGTGGCGGCGCTTGAGCCGCTGATCGCGGCAAACAGTGCAGATCCCACTATATTTGTGTGCAACAGGCGGCCCGGCAGATGGTATGTAAGTGGCGACAAACCGCGAAACAGCCTGTCTGACATATCGGTACGCAGCATGAGTTCGCCCATCCAGATAAACATCGGGATTGCCGAAATTTCCCAAGACGTCGCACTGCGGATCATTAGTGGTGCCATGATCTTACCGATGCGGTCGAGGGGCATGTCAATTAGGAATACCAACCCGGTGGTGCTGACCAGCAAGAGCCCAGCAAAAACCCAGACGCC
>ENA-OQVM01006924-OQVM01006924.1-marine-metagenome-genome-assembly--contig:-NODE-6924-length-10040-cov-3.548128_pt1 | contig 10040 bp, 18 predicted proteins | sample MGYA00237776_ERZ505498 | MGnify/ENA primary metagenome ERZ505498 (study PRJEB26159, sample SAMN06265151) | marine metagenome | isolation source: Helgoland LTER site | place: Germany:Helgoland, sampling... | reverse complement strand
GCTGCTGCTGAAAAAGGTGACATAACTTCATTTAAAAAAGGATTACCAAATACATTTAGAGATGCTGATGGTCTTATGAAACAAGTAAGACGAGGTATGAAACTTGCCGCTAGTTATTCAATGATGGGTGGACCTGGTTTAGGGACTTACAGACCTGTCGCTAGTATGGAAGGATTTGAACAAGAACAAGTAAGAGATTTATATGTTAGAGATATGATCTATAACATAAATGACAAAGTAGATTATATCAAAGAAGATATACAAGGTACAGTAAAAAGACGAGGTACTAATTATATTGTCATAGAAGATAACAATAACAATTTACACAAAGCATGGATATGGGATTGTTTACCCATAGCATCGGATAGAGGAATAGAAGTGAGAGAATACAATACAGATGTTGATTATGGCTTTACGGCCGTAGATACAATAGAAGAAGATAAAACACCACAGGATAAAGATGTCAAAAAGAAAGACGGAACACAACCTAAAAAATACTACTCTGGTTTATCAAAAGATACAAAAGATAAAAGAGCAGATTACTTCAAAAACAACGATAGTAATAAACCAGCGCCAGGTGACGCAGATGCTAAGACAAAAACATCTAAACATACTAAAAAGTTTAGACAAATGTATGGCGAAACAAAGAAAGAATTAAAAGACGCTTGTTGGGTAGGTTATAAACAAGTGGGTATGAAGAAAAAAGGTAATAGACAAGTACCAAACTGTGTTCCAGAGAGTATGAGTATCGAAGACGCACAAAAAGTAGAAGGTTTCGTATTAGAATCTTACGATATAGGACACGATTACGCAGCTCATGCATCAAAAACTACTCCAGGTGAACCTAGTTATGACCCTAAACATCAAGGTGATAGTTACAAACCTAGTGATTCAAAGACTAATAACAAGAGAGTTGTACAAAATTTCAGTAAATTTAAGATAGATAGCGAGAGTAATCCAGTAAAAGAAAAAGATGTAAAAGAATGGGCAATGTCGGATGCTACATTAGATAAATATAAGGAAAGATACAAAGAATTATGGCGAGAAAAACTAGACGAAGTGGTAAAAAGAATGATGGACAAGATTTAGAAATGGAAAAATTTATGAAAGATTTGTCAGAAAATACGCCTAACGAAGATCAATTTGGAGAGGAAGAAGATGAGTAAATCATTTAAACAGTTTAAGAAAGGCGACTATGGATTAATAGAAGCCAAGGCGAGTGAGACTCACCTTCAATATTTAAGAGCTAAAACACATAGAAACGATCATTTTGAAGCTAGAAGATATATCGCTGATAAAATATTAGGCGACAAGAAATTAGCTGATGCTTATTCATCACTAGAAAAAATACACAAAGATTTTGCTAGTGTAATAGGTAATGACGCAATAACAATTAGACAAAGATTAGAATTAACTTTAAAAAACCAATTAAAAAGAAAAGTAATTAATTGGGATAATGTTTGGAGTACACTATAATGACATACAGAAAATCAATGTCAGATGCTATTAGAGAAGTACAAGAGGCAACAATTAAACCATATGTTTCAATGTCAATGAGTGGTCAATACAATGTATTAGACAAAGATGGTAAAGTTGCTTATTCAACTAGAGATAAAACATTAGCATACGATTATTTTAAAAAGAACTTTGACAAATTAAAAGAAGATGGAGACCATGAGGTTTCTATGGCAATTGGTCAATTAAAAACGATTTCACAATACGCTGAAAAAATGCAGACCATTCTACAATCAAAAGGTAATGATTATGATATAGAAGCTTGGGTACAATCTAAAATAACTTCTGCTGAAGATTATATGAATAGTGTTGCTCACTATATGGAAAACGATCCAAGTGTAAATGAAGAAGTAAACGAAGTATCTGATATAAAAAAATTAGCTGTACTAAAAAGAAAAATTAAACAATACAAAGACAAAGTATTTAAGAAAACTATGTCAACTATCAAGTCACCACTATTCGCTGGTTATGAAGAAGTGGAAGAGGGTAGAATGAAAGATATATTTACAGCTGACCAAGAAGGTAAAAGTGCTGAAGAAATTGCTAAAATTATGAAACTACCTTTGAAGACTGTAAAGAATATTTTAGGTGAAGAAGTATTTGAAGAAATTTCAGAATTTACTTCTGATATGATTACAAGATTACAAAAATCATATGCTACAATGCCTCAAAGAATTTCACCAGAACAAGCTAAAGCTCTTTCAAAACATTTAGATAGACTTGACTTGGCTTCATTAAAACAATTAACTAAAGCGAACATACCATTTGTTACTACACTTGCTAGAAACAAAGTTTATAAAAAGACAGGTAAGTTTGAAGCAGTTGAAGAGCCTAAACAAGACATGCCAGATGATAAAGAAAAAGTAGCAAAAGAAAACTCTGATAAAGAGATTGCTTCTTTGAAGGATCAAATCGCTATGTTAAAAACAAAATTAGAAAACGAAAAGAATAAAGCTGTTAAGCCTGAGCCAAATCCAAAGACTGGCGAAGTACCATTAACAGTTGGTGTAGCTTACAAACACTTTAAAGATGCAGAAGAAAAAGAAAAAAAAGAAGAAGTAAGCGAAAAGACTATGAGCGATAGAGATAAAAGAATACAAAGAGCTAAAGATATGATTAAGTATTATGATGCTCAAAAGAAAGCCGCTCTAAAAGGTAAGAATAAAGATTTAGCAAAGAAGATGTTAAAGAATGATATTGAAGAAACTGTTTCAATTAAAGCTTATAAGAATGCTGTTGATCCTTCTAAAAAAGGTTTAATGATTTCTAAATCTGGTGGTATGAGTGGTACTATTATGATTAAAGATAAGAAAGAATTAAAAGATTTAGAAACTAAACTAGCACAAGCAAAAAGATTATACAATATAAAAGAAATGAAAAAAGATGACGCTTACGCTATCGGTATGGCACAGGCTAAAAAATCTATGAATGATGAGCCACCTTTAGAAAAGAAGACTATCAAAAAAGGACATGAAATTGCTAAAAAGATTTTAAACAAAGAAAATACAAGTGCTTTTAATCCTACTGTACATAATAAAACATTAGGTGTTACTTCTAAAGATTTAGATAGAGCATTTAAAAAATTATCTAACCAAGCTCAATCGCATGTAAATGATTTATTGAGAACTGGTATGGGTACTAGAGATGCAATAAAGAAAGCAAAAGAAAAATTTAAAGAAAACAATATAAATGAAGATAGAAGATTGTATATAGAATCAATCACAGGTTTAAAGAAGAAGGCTGAGAAATCAGGTATGCCTTATTCAATATTAAAAAAAGTTTATGATAGAGGTATGGCTGCTTGGAAAAGTGGACATAGACCTGGCGCTAGTCAACAACAATGGGCTTTCGCTAGAGTAAACTCTTTCGTTACAAAATCCTCAGGTACCTGGGGTGGCGCTGACAAAGATTTAGCGAAACAAGTAAAAGGATAAAAACAATGAGTTATTTAAAACACAAACCAGGTAGCATTGAAGAACTAATGGCGAATGAAGCAACAAAGTTAAACGATAATGCCTACCAAGATATGTTCAAAAAAGAACTAGACAAAGCTGGTAAAGGTATCGGCGGTATGTCACCAAAAGAAAAAAAAGATTTCTTTAATAAGATTGATACAAAATACAAAGCGAAAAACGAAGAAGTACAAGAAAGTGCTAGTCAAGTACAAGTAAAACGTGATGGTAAAGGAAACTTCAATCTTATGTTAAGAGGAAAAGAGATTGGATACTATCATAAATCAGGTAGTAAGTATATGGTTTACTATGATAATGAAGATGGTGATTACAACCAATCAGATGAAGTTTCTTCAGAAATGCAAGCTAAAAAATTAGCTTACGATAATATGAATGAAGTTAAAGTAGATGAGTTGACAAAGGCTCAGGAAAAACTTCCACCAGCTTTACAAAAGGCTATCAAAGATAAAGAAACAAAAAAAGAAGAAGACGCTTACGACAAAGATGATGAAAAACCAGCTAAACCTAAAAAAGAAGATTTAGATGCTAAAGAACTTCAAACTAAAAAAACTGATAACTATAAATCTAAAAACGAATCATGGAAGCAAGCTTGGGAAGCCGCAACTCATAAAATGCCTGATGGCACTATTATGAAAGGCGCTAAGCATAAAGATGAAACTAAAGATGAAGCTAATGATGTAGATAATGGTGATGAGAAGAAAGATACAAAGAAAAAACTTCATGCTGATTCGGGTTCAAAACTAACAAAAGTTGAAACTGAGCCTTCAGTAGATTACAAAAACTAGAACAAACCAAGAACATAGACCAATTTTTTAGTTGACAAACGGCTAGAAGTATGGTATATTATAGTATAAATGAAAAAAGAATTACCTAGAATATACCTAGACATGGACGGCGTTCTTTGTGACTTTGGTAAACAAATAGAAAAGGCGACTGGTAAGTCTAAGGCCGCATGGTTAAAGATACCTACTAGTAGAAAATGGGATACAGTATTAGATTATCCTAATTTCTGGGCTAATATGCCTTGGTTGGGTCAAGGTAAAGTAATGTACAACTTTGTTAAGAAGTACAACCCACATATATTATCAGCTTACATGGAAAAAACCTTTGATCCTAATTGTATACCAGGTAAGTCAGCGTGGTGTAAAAAGAACTTAGGTATGTCAGGTGGTAGAGTAAATCTGGTAAGAAGACGAGAGAAACAAAACTTTGCTACAAATCAAGGTCAACCTTGTATTCTTATTGATGATTATGACAAAAATACATCACAATTCACAGCTAGAGGTGGTATAGGTATCACTTTCAAATCAGCCTCTCAAACAATATCACAGCTTAAAAAACTAGGCTTCTAATCTTATAAATAGTAACGTTAATTAACAAATCAAAAGTCGTAGATTTAAAGCGACTAGATTTAAAAAGGAGAGAAGCATGGCTTTATGGGGAAACGATATTAAACCTAAAAACTTGACTGACGCCGAAAAGAAGGAAGTTTACGCAACTCCATCTGGTTGGGTTAGAGAAGCAGGTTCAGTATTATCCGGAAACGGAAACACAAGTGCAGATCCAGAAGTATTAGTAGCAATCGGTGGATTGAATGTTAATATGGGAACTGCAAATATAACAGAAATAGAATTTGTTACTACAGCATTTGATAAATCAGATGGTGGTAACATTGATGTATTGGTAAGATTTAACGAAGCAGTTGATGTTGGTGGTACACCTCAAGTTACTATTACAAATGGTAACCAAGGTGCTGGTACAGGTAGAGGTCCACACTTGGCGTCTTACTTATCTGGAACTGGAACTAACGAACTTACATTTAGATTCACATTAGGAGCAGCTAACGCAGCAACTAATGAAGATGATGTATTAGTTATTGGTACTAACGCAACTGGATTAAACGGTGGAACTATTAAAGATGCAGGTACTTCAACAGTATCTACTATCACTAATAGTGAAGCTATTGGTACAGCGGCTGGTTCAATTACAGTAGCAGCGTAATAATTAAATAATTTATAGGGGCGCATAAGCGCCCTTATATATAATAATATGATTAACTTGATCTAGGCAGATACCTAGAGTAGCATTCCCGAAAGGGTTAACAGGAGAAACAAAATGGCAGACAAAAAAGTAACGGCATTGTCCGATTTAGGTGACAACTTAGCAGCAGTAGATTTATTTCATGTTGTTGATGACCCATCAAACACACCAATCAATAAAAAAATTACAGCAGCAGATGTTTTCAATAACATACCTTCGTTCTTAGGTTTAAAACAAGCGTCACAAACAATTACAGCAGATGGTAGTACAACTACAGCTGTTGATATACTTGCGGCAGTAACAGAAATTAATGCAACTTCAGCAACACACGCATGTGGTATGGCTGATGGAGCAGATGGACAAATAAAAACAATTATTAATGTTTCAACAAGTGGTACAAATAACATAGTAATTACACCTTCTAATTTAAGAGGTTACTCTACTATTACTTTGAACGCACCAGGTGAAACAGTAACTTGTTTATTTAAGAATAGTAATTGGAATGTAATCGCAGGTAATGGTTACGCTCTAGCATAATAGATTGGATATTTTATGGCAACAATTGATGAAAAAACATTATTAGAAGAAAGAAAAGTATTAGAAAATGATTTTAATACTACTAAAGAAAGAATAGTACAAGTAGAAAAAGATTTAGGTAACATGAAAAGTAATCTAAACGCTGTTTATGGAGCTATTCAACAAGTAGATAAGTTATTAACACTAGTAAAACCAGCTGATATTAAAAAAGAAATGCCAGCTGAAAAAGAGAAGGCGTTGAACTTAGCAACGAGTTAGTATGAAAACATTTAAAACTTTTAATAAAGAAAAAGACATTAAAGATTTTGAAGAAGATATAGCAGCAACACCTGAAAAGGAAACTGAAACATCTTCGGAAAAAGAAAAACAGGAAGAAAAAAATGAAAACGTTTAAAACACATATTAAAGAAAGATACAGTGGATCAGATAAGACTGCTGCTTCTGTGGGAACTTCTACAGCTAACGGTGTTGAAGATTCTAACATTGGTGTACATAATATACACGATGCTGACGTACTAAAAAGAGTAAATGCTTTTGTTGGTTCAGTAGCAGATTGTGAATATATAAAACCTCAATTCGCAGTTGACAAGTTAAAAGAAAAACTTGAAAGAATAGGTTTAACAGTAGCTGATGTAGCATTAGAAGGCGACAACGGTAAAGTAACAGCTGAAGTGAAACAGTTTGGTGGAAGATTTGGTAAAGACACTGATGGTTCTGATATAAATGATGACGGTATATCTCATAAAAAAGAGGGTGGATTAAAGTTAGAAATAACTTATGAAACAATCAAAAACGGAACTTCAAAGGTCTACGCTAAATTAGTGTAGTTGATGTTTCAGGAGATTACGAAAGACAATTGGTTATTGTTCGCTCAACATAATTATGATAAACCAATATTGAATAGTGAGCAAGAATTTTATGATGATCTTAAAAGATTTAAATATCTTAAAAGACTCTTTCGTAAATACAAGATAACAGGTAATATTAAAGTACGATTGGCAGTCAATCATATGATAGTATTACAAAATGTTTTTGGAGTAGAAGCCGCTGTAACTTTATTACTATATAAAGTAGATAAAGATTATTGGTCATCTTTAAAAACAATATTAGATTATCTTGGATACCTTTATCCACATGAACTAGATACAATCAAAGTAGATAGTAACATACAGAAACTTTTAAGAGAACTATAATGGCGAATAGAGCAGTAGATTTAGTTATAACATATAGAGTTATCAAATTACTTGTAACTCCTTTTGAAAAACAAGAGGCGTTTAAACAAGGTATAATTGATAAAGATGGAAATGTATTGAAAAAATATAAAACACTAAAGACTAGAGCTGAGAAAAAATCTTATACTATTCTTCATAGGTTTATATTTAATTTAAAACGAATACTAAAAAGAGTTGGACTAGGAGGTAAACTAGGAACTTTTGCTGTGGCTCTTGCTACTCTATTAAGAGAAGACAAAAGGTATGAAGAACATAAGAGTTTGATTGAAAGTGCTGTTATCAGTTACTTAAAAGATACAAAACAATATGATGATTTATTAAATGAACAAGGTGAAGTATTATCTATTAATGAAGAACCAATTACAAATTGTTTCGGAGTTGATGTTTACGAAGTTGATAATAAATTAATATCGGAGAACGAATATGCCAAAACATTATAAAGAAATGATGGACGAGATCATCAACAAGATTGATGAAGACGCTCCAGCGAATAATACTAGTGGTACAGATATGAATCCTACAGGCGCTAGAATGTCACCAAAGATGATGAAAAGAAAAAAAGAACAAGGTGATGAACAAGATAATATTTCTAATAAGATTAGCAAAATGGTCAAAGCTAATGAAGATAACAATAATGTAATCTTAAAACAAGTCAACGAAAGTTTAGCAAAAGTAGAAGATAAATCAGATGAAAAACTAGGTCTTAAACAAGATGTAGAAATCGTTGAAGAAGAAAACTACAAAACTTTTAGAGACAAATACAATGCCTAAAACATTTTTAGAATACATGAACTATGTGGGTGGTTTTGGATTGTCGTATGCGCATAGTGCTTTAAAGCCTATCGCTAGTTTAGGCGATACTCCACCAAAAGGATCAGCTGGTAGAACAAGTCCAGGTGCTGGTTTACATGCTGCCACTAATAGAGTACCTAGAAAAAAAGGTCAAAAGGCTGGTAGTGATAAACATAGTGATTTATATACTGATGAAAACCCTAAAGGAACAATACACGGTTTAGGTTTTACAGATGGTGCAAAGGCTAGACAATCTGTAAGTAAGATTAAAGGGTCTGGTAAGACACATGCTCATAAGATACAGGCAGCAATTGCTATGTCACAAAGAGCTAAAGTTGCTAGTCAAAGAGCAAAAGATCCACAAAAGAAAAAAGATTTGGGACAAGCCCATAAAGTATATCAAAGATATATAGACACAAATAAAAAGGACAAGTAATGGAACTATTAATAGCAATGGCAATGAAATTCTGGCAATGGTCACTTCTAATCGTATTAGTGATAGTTGGGTTTATCATTAACCTATTAGATAAAAAGAAAAGTAATATAAAATTTACCTACACAGGTATGCCTCATTTAAAACCTATACCAATTAAAACAAAAGGTAAGGGTTTTTGGAAAGGTATAGCTATGTGGTTACTCTCAACTAGAAACTGGGAGTTAGTACAAGATTGGAAATATAATCTAAATGGTAGCGAGTATGTAATACCAAAAGGTTTTCAGTTTGATGGCGCAAGTATACCAAAGTTTTTGAGAACGTTTTTCTCACCAGTTGGTGTATTGTTAATCGGTGGACTCGTACATGACTATATGTACAAATACACAGCTTGTAAACCATCAACATCAAAAGGTTCACTTCTAATTGTAGATCAAAAGATGGCAGATCAAATCTTTAGAGATATAAACATAGAAGTAAACGGTTTCTATTTTATGAACTATCTTGCTTACTGGTCATTAAGACTAGGTGGCTTTGTAGCATGGAACGGACATAGAAAAAGAAACGCAAAAATAAAGTAACATAGAAGGAGACTCAATCAATATGGAGATTCTTAACAATATAAAAAAATGGGCTTCTGGTCTAGCTGATTGTGGTGTAAGTTTAATCGCACTTGGTATAGTATTAGAAGTTTTATTTAATGGTCAAGGAATACCTTTTTGGCCAAACATTTCTGTAATAGGAAATATAACTGGTATAGTAGCTGGTTTTTCTGCTCAAGGTTTACTTGGGTTAGTAGCCGTATGGATATTATATCACATATATAATAAGAAGTAATCCAATATTATAAAGGAGTTTAATAACATGAATTACATAAAAGCAAGAATGAAAGAATTGACTTCCTTACACGGAGGTGTATTAATCGCACTAGGTTTAGTAGTAATACTAGCAACACCAGTAGCAAAGATCGCAGCTTGGGCTGCTATCGCTTATGGTGCTTGGGCGATTTGGAATAAGGACTAGAAATGGGCCTTAGATTATTTTTAATCGGAATACTGGCCAGCGCTGTAATAGGCGCTGGTCTTTATGTGATGAAACTACAAAGAGATAATGCTATCTTAAAAGAGAACGCTATCAAATTAGAATCTGCTGTCGCAGATCAAAAACAACTCATAGAAAATCAAAAGAAAGACTTTACAGAAATACTAGACGCTAACAAAAAGATGAATGATTTAGTGAATGTATTAAAGAAAGACTTGGAAGATTTAGATAAACGATTTAATAAAAAGAATAGAGATGTTGGTAAGTTAGCAATCGCTAAAACCAAGTCTATTGAAAGAATAACAAACGGTGCAAGTGCGCTGGCTACAAGATGTATTGAAATAGCTAGTGGATCACCACTAACAGAGGCAGAGAAAAATGCTACAAAGAAATCTGAAATTAATTCAGAATGTCCTAGTATTGCTAATCCTAAGTATATTCCTTACTAATTGTAGTGGAGTAAAACAGTTAGAGATA
>ENA-OQVM01006919-OQVM01006919.1-marine-metagenome-genome-assembly--contig:-NODE-6919-length-10045-cov-3.160112_pt1 | contig 10045 bp, 6 predicted proteins | sample MGYA00237776_ERZ505498 | MGnify/ENA primary metagenome ERZ505498 (study PRJEB26159, sample SAMN06265151) | marine metagenome | isolation source: Helgoland LTER site | place: Germany:Helgoland, sampling... | reverse complement strand
CATAACCTCAGTACCTATTCCGTCTCCAGGTATTACAGCAATGTTATATTTATTTTTACTCATCAAAATTCCTTTTTAATGTGATACTGGCATCCATGGAGCTGCCGTCATTAATTGATTTTCTTGGTTTAAAACAAGTGGTCTAAACTCGCTTGCAAATTTTATAAAATCTTCATCTGCATAAATTTTTTTCCATAACTCTCTTCTTGAATTATCGTCTTCAAATTGCCAAACGTGAATGATTTGGTTAAGTGCACCAACGTCGCCAATATAATATCTTACAATATTCTTTTTATATTTCTTTAAAGCAGGCCAGCCTAATTCTTGGTAAACTTGAATGGCTTTAGAAAGTTTTCCTACATGAAGAGTGTATGTCCTTAATTCAAAAATATTCAAAGTAATCTCCAAAATAAAATCATATGTGATATTCATAATGTATGATTGAGTTTTAATCTATTTTTAATTAATAATAATTCGTAATAAATTATAAGGAAATTTTATGGATATATTGGAGATCAAAGACCTAGAAACTTTACCTTCTGCTTTTTGAAGTTCTTCCCAAACTCTGGGACTTCCGTATGTGTAGCTGCTGTCCTCCCAAATAGTCTTTATTTTCTCAGACAATACTTTTTCCCTTTGGATACGTTTTGTCGATTTACCCGACTTCCAGTCATAAAATGCATTGAGGCTAACCTTGAAACAATCACACATCTTCTCAACAGTAAATTCTTCTTGATGCGCCTTTATGAACGCATATTTTTCCTGTCGCTCGAGGAGAAGATGCTTATGGTCTTTTTTAAAATATCACGTTCCATGCGTGGATCTGCCAACTCTTTTTGAAGTCTTGAAATTTCTTTCTCTGCTTCTGTTTGCATTTTCTTACCATTTCCAGGGAATGCAATCTCTTTGTGGTTCTTGTATTGAGATCGCCATGATGAGAGCATTGGCGGGTCTATCCCATACTCCTCTACTACTTTTTTTACCTCGCCCCTTAATAGGCTTAATTCAACAACTGTGAGCTTAAACTCCTTATCGTACTTTTTTCTTTCTTCTGCCATAAAACTTGAATTTAATCATTTTGGTTTTATAGCTTAACTCTAACTCCGGTATTTTGACACATTCCAATTAAAGTAAAATAAGGATCATATTATTTTATATTGAACTTGTTTTATTAAATTTGTTTAATAACTATTTTTTTAGATAAAATCGGATAATTTATGCCCAAATGTGTTGCTTTCGGCGCCAAGTTAAAATGCTCCTTCGGAAACAAGCCGGTTGACATGATGGTGCTACCTTTAAATAGTACTATAACAGCAATGTTTAAACCTATTGCGAATAAGATGGATTTTATTCCGGCGTTAAATGTTCCTTCATTTGGATTGTGCTTGTCTCCTGCAAATCCTTTGAATTGGAAAATGGCAGGCCCAGTTCCTGTATTTGTCCCTTCTACATGTATCCCTCTTCCCGTTTCACCTTGGAGTCCTGTAGCCGAAAAAACTAAAATAGGGGGACAGCCTGCTATGCTGGAAACGAGTAAAACAACTTGTGCTTTTGCGGGATCTATTAAAGTAGATGATCCGGGTCAAACGACCGTTGAAGCTAATTGAACCTTTGATATTCATTCTAAGCTTAGAAATAAACGAGGCATAACATGGAAAAGGAAGTCTTAATCAAATATTCTTAAGGGCTTTCAATGTGTTTTCTAACCAAGTTGAATAGTTTATCAGATTCAACATGAGATAAATGTATCAAATAAAAAATAAAAAGTGGAACGCTTAGAAAAAGATATTAATCCATATTAATGATTAGAAATTTCCTTTCATTACTGTTATTATTGGTTATTTCCCTAGAAATTTCAGCACAGTGGCATCCTGATCAAATTGAGATCATTCGAGATCAGTGGGGGGTACCACACATTTATGCACCTACCGACGCACAGGTATCCTATGGATTGGCCTGGGCACATGCCGAAGATGATTTTGGAACTATCCAAACCACTTTATTGGCAGCCAAAAGTATGTTGGGCTTACATTTGGGGAAGGACGGTGCCATTGCCGATTATGTGGTGGGCTTGCTTCGAACCAAAGAAATAGTCGCGGAACATCTGGATGAAGTTTCTCCAGGTTTTCTAAATATTGTTAAGGGCTATCTGGCGGGCCTCAATGCTTATGCTCAACATCATCCTCAAGAAGTTTTTGTTAAAAAATCTTTTCCCATCACAGTTCAAGATGTGTTTCAAGCGTATGTCCTTCAGTTGGCAGTTATGGATGGTGCAGATGGGGTCATTGGGGGATTGATTAAGGGCAACATTGACCATGGGGCGCTGATTGGTATTGGTTCTAATGCTTTTGCATTCAATCGAAAGAAAACAGGAAGTGACCATGTCATGTTGGCGGTCAATGCTCACCAGCCTTTAGAAGGTCCGGCCGCATGGTATGAAGCCCACTTGGTGAGCGAGGAAGGCTGGAATGCAATGGGAGGTCTCTTTCCTGGGGGGCCGGTCATATTTCATGGAACCAATGAATATTTAGGTTGGGCACATACGGTAAACCACCCCGATAAAATTGACATATTCGAGTTGGAAATGGATCCTCAAAATGAACGTAGATATCGGATGGATTCAACTTGGCATACCTTAGAAAAGCGGAAGATAGCGCTTCGAATCAGCATTTTTATGGGTTTAAAAATTAGGGTAAAGAAAGTAGCTTATTATTCAAAATATGGTCCAGTCATCAAAAATGATAAGGGTTATTTTGCCTTTAAAATGTCAGTTTTTGATGAAATAAGAGCCATAGAGCAGTGGTACAATATGAATAAAGCACAAAATTTAAATGAATTTAAACAAGCTTTAGAAATGGTAGCTATTCCAAGTTTCAACATCATGTATGCGGATAGATATGACAATATATTTTATGTAAGTAATGGTAAGATTCCTTTTCGGGATTCGAAATTTGATTGGAAAAAGACCTTGCCTGGAAACACGTTTAGAACCCTCACCAATGACTATCATAAATTTGAAGACTTGCCTCAGTTGACCAATCCCTCATCGGGTTATTTGTTCAATACCAATAATTCGGCCTACAGTGCCAGTGCTGCACAGGACAATTTGAGTTTTGATGATTTTGATTCCACCATGGGCTATCAATTGCATGAGAACAATAGAAGTATTCGCTTTATGCAACTCATGGAGGAATATGATACGATTACATGGGAAAATTTTTTATCTATTAAATATGATGCGAGATTGCCTGATTCCCTCCATTATAATATCAATGTAAATGCAGTATTCCGTATGGACCCCTTACTGGCTGGAAAGGCGGCTCCAACTGTTCGTATTTTACAAAAATGGAATCGCAGTGGTGAATTAAATGAAATAGGAGCAGCGCATTTCAATGAATTTTATTTTCATCTCATGAGCAAGAAAAAGTGGATTGATGTGGATGAGGTGAAAGCAGTGCAAATGATAGAATCGCTACATTATGCTCATGAAAAATTATTGAATAATTTTGGAAAAATTGAGGTCACCTTGGGTGAGTATCAGTTTTTAGTTCGAGGGGATAAGACATTACCCATGCGAGGATTAGGAGATGTCTTGGCAGCTATGTACAGCAGACCTTACAAGGAAGGGAAAGTAAAAGGGGTGGCGGGAGACTCCTATATTATGTTGGTGCGTTATCCGAGTAAAGGACTTCCCATTATTGAAACGGTCAACAGCTATGGCGCCTCAAACCGGCCCGAAAGTCCCCATTATGCGGATCAAATGAATATGTTTGTGAATCAAGAGCGAAAGCGGATGACCCTAGACATTGATTTAGTTCGCAATCAGGCGGAACGAATTTATCATCCTAAATGAGTTTTTTTTTAATATCTCTATAATAATATGCGGATACGCATTAATTTCGTTTGGTTGTAAGACTTTAGTAGGGTCTTAGATCTTCCTTGATTTAATTGTAATTTTTCAATCACTTTTTTTCATTAATCACTAGGCCAAAGTGTTTTAAGCAAGTGATTTTGGGCTTATCTTAATTTACAATACTTATGCGTACTTTTTTAAATAGACTAAAGATTTGTTTTTTGTTTTTTTTACTTGCCTGCCAGACAGATCAAATTGATCAGGTGAACGAGCCTTTATTAGTTGTTCGGGAGGCGCCTACAAGTAGTTTTTCAAAAGCAAAGGAGGTCACTGAAACCACGCCCATTCAATTGGCTGAAGGCTTGCGTATAAACCTTTGGGCTACAGATTCTTTGGCACCTGATCCCATCGCTATGTCCATAGATGATTTGGGTAATGTCTTTCTGACAAGAACCAATCGACAGAAAAACTCGGAATTTGATATCAGAGGACATGAAGATTGGATGACCAGATCGATTGCCTTAAAATCGGTTGAGGAACGTCGGAATTTATTAAAAGATATATTTGCTACTGAAAAAAGTGAGGAAAATAGTTGGTTAAAGGATCTCAATTCAGATAGGGTTCATGATTGGAGAGATTTAGCAGTAGAACGAGACGAAGTTTGGAAATTGCAGGATCTTGATGGGGATGGTATGGCCGAGGTATCGACCCGTGTATTGAATGATTTCCATAATGAAATCACTGATGTGGCAGGTGCTTTGTTGGTTCGAGACCAAGACATGTTTGTGGGTATTGGTCCAGACATGTGGCGATTGAAAGACAAAGACCAGGACGGTTATTATGAATCGAAAGAATCCATCAATACAGGTTTTGCGGTTCACATTGGCTTCAGTGGGCATGGGATGTCGGGTGCCATAGAAGGACCCGATGGGAAAATTTATTGGGGGATAGGTGATATTGGAGCCAATCTTACAGATAAAGAAGGAAAAAATCATTTCTATCCCAATCAAGGTGTTTTGGTAAGATCCAATCCGGACGGATCAGACTTTGAAGTGTTTGCTGCTGGGTTGCGAAATACCCATGAATTTGCCTTTGATGAATATGGAAATATCATTGGTCAAGACAATGATGGCGATCATGAAGGTGAAAGTGAAAGGCTGGTTCATATCGTAGAAGGTTCAGACACCGGTTGGAGGTCTAACTGGCAATACGGCAAGTATACAGATCCCAAAAACAACGGTTATAATGTATGGATGGATGAGGTTATGTTCAAACCTCGATGGGAGGGCCAGGCCGCCTATATGCTTCCCCCAATAATGAATTATCACAATGGCCCAACGGGGTTTACCTACAATCCAGGCACTGGTTTAGGTAAAAAATGGAAAAATCATTTTTTTGTGAGTGAATTTGTTGGCAATCCTTCTAGATCTCATATTTGGGGATTTACTCTGAAGCGCAAAGGATTTTCATTTGAGTTGGAAAAAGAGACCGATGTGATCAGTGGATTGCTCCCCACAGGTATTCGGTTTGGTCCTGATGGTGCCTTGTATTTTGCGGATTGGATCAATGGGTGGGGAACCAAAAATTACGGCCGAGTGTGGCGATTGGATGTGACAGAAGACGAAAATGATCTTCAAGCTGAGCGTCTTGAGACCAAAGCACTGATGGAAATGGATTATCAAAAGGCTGACGCCTCCAAGCTCTTTGAATTATTGAATTATGCGGATATGCGGATTCGTCAAAAAGCACAGTTTGCATTGGTTGAAAAAGGAGATTCTGAAAATTTAGAAAAAGCCATTGCTCAGCAAGAGCATCAATTGATGCGGATTCATGGTATATGGGGCTTGGGTCAATTGATGGCTCAAGGCAGTGACCACGGTCCAGTATTGATGAGTTATTTATCCGATGAAGATGCTGAAATCATGGCACAGACGGCAAAAGTATTGGGAGATGTCAAATATGCTGCTGCCGGACCTCAATTCATCGCTTTATTGGAAAATGAACATCCTCGTGTTCAATTTTATGCTGCCCAAGCGTTAGGCAGAATAAAAGACCAAACGGCTGTGAGTGGTTTGCTTCAAATGCTCGTTGAAAATAAAGATCAGGACGTATATTTAAGACATGTGGCTGTATTGGCATTGAGCCGAATAGGCGTAGAGCAACCTATTCTTGATCTAGTGGACAGTCCAAATAAATCTTTGAGATTAGCAGCAGTATTGGTCATGCGAAGATGGTCGCATCCAGATTTAAAATATTTTTTGACAGATGAAGATGAATATATTGTACTGGAAGCTGCCAGGGCCATCAATGACGATTGGTCGGTGGAAGAAGCGTTACCTGATTTGGCTTCATTACTTAAAAACACTCAATTACAATCCGAAGCATTGGGAAGAAGGGTGATCAATGCTGCTTCAAGATTGGGGAGTCCAGAAACGTTGGCATGGCTAGTTCAATTTGCCCAAAGTGATGAAATTCCTTTGGTACTGAAAGTGGAGGCGATTAATGCCTTGAGCCATTGGGCTGAGCCTTCTTTATTGGATCGGGTCGATGGACGCTTCAGAGGCCCTCAAAAGAGAGATGGAGAATTGCTAAAGCGTCATTTGAAGTCAATGATAGCACGCTTAGATATCGAAAATGAGATGCAGGTGAAGGTAGCTTTGGTAGGTATGTTTGCTCAAGTTGGTGAGCGGGCGGCATCACAGAAAATCGTTGAGTTATTAGAAAACAATGAGGGTGCACAGGTCCGCGCGACGGCCCTATTGGCCCTTGGTCAATTAGATTATGAGCATCTTGATCAAATGGTGATGCTAGGAATGAGGGATAAATCATCTGTAGTGCGTTCGGAGGCCATTGGACTTTTGACTGAAGTGCCCCTCGATAAGGAGAAATTTGATGATACCATGAGAGCCGTTCTTGGCGAGGGTTCCGTTTCAGAACAGCAAAAATTATTGAAGGTATTAGGGCAGCTGGATACGCTACTTACGCAAGGGCTGATCGAGAAATTAATAGTAAGGATGGGTAATAATAATTTAGATCCCAACCTTCACCTTGACTTGAGTGAAGCCATTGCACGAACGCATTCTGAATATCTAAGTATTCAATTGGCCGCTTTAGTAACGGATAAGTCTTCGGATTTTGATGAGGTCATGTATGGAGGGAGCATAGAAAACGGGCGAAATTATTTTTATGAGGGCAGTGCTGGGCAATGTGTGAGATGTCATGGTGTGGAAAAAGGTTCTGTGGGTGTAGGACCTAATTTACGTGAAATTGGAGGTCTATTGACGCGTAAACAATTGCTAGAAGCGTTGGTTGAGCCAAGTAAGCGACTGGCCCCAGGTTATGGCGTTGTAACTCTTACCCTAAAAGGGGGTCAAGTGGTGGCTGGTATTTTAATGGGAGAAAATGATGAAGAGCTCATCTTAAAAACAACGGAAGCCGAACCTATGGATATTCCTTTGGAAAGAATCCAAACTCGTACTAATTCGCCTTCAAGTATGCCTCCGATGGGACAGATTCTGACTAAAAGAGAGCTTCGGGATGTTATTGCATTTTTGGCGAGCTTACAAGGGGACTAAATAAGAAGATTTGAGTAATTATTATCTATTAATTATCTAGGGAAATCTGCTTGTTTGGTTACCTTATTCATAACTCCGCAGATAACTATTTTGATTAAAATAGGCTACCATTCTAGAAATATTTTATAATTTAGTAATTGTACTTTCCAATATGACAAGGGGCTAGCATTCTTTTACGTCCGCTTATTCTGGATGGTTATGAGATATAACTTTTTATGAATTCAAATCATTTATTGGTTTCTTATCATACGTTTTTGAAGGATCTTATGACCTTCAAATTTTCCTATTAATTAGTTTTGCTAGAAGGTTATAATTAATTAATTTTAGTTACACTATTGAAGTATGAGAAAGCATAGTAGGGTAGTCCTGGTTGGTCTTGGTTTTGGGGTAGAATTTATTCCCATATATCAGCAGCATCCAGCGGTCGATCTCCATGGTATCTGCCGTAGAGATAAGTCTGAACTCAAGGTTATTGGGGATCATTTCAATATTGAAAATCGGTACGATGATTATCAAGAGATTTTGAAGGACCCCTTGGTAGATTTTGTTCACATCAATTCACCCATTGGTGACCATGGCTGGATGTCTATTGAAGCATTGAAATCTGGCAAGCATGTTATTTGTACGGTTCCCATGGCCACTGTGATCTCTGAATGTGAAGAAATCGTCGCATTGGTTAAAGCCACAGGGCTCAAATACATGATGGCCGAAACAGTGGTCTATAGTAGGGAGTTTCTTTTCATCAAGGAAATGTACGAGTGTGGTGACCTTGGAGATATTCAGTTTATGAAGGCATCACATCTTCAAGATATGGAAGGTTGGCCGGATTATTGGAAAAAAATGATACCCATGCACTATGCTACCCATGTGGTTTCTCCAGTATTGGGTTTGGTGAATGGTTGTGCCGAGTACGTCTCATGCTTCGGTTCGGGTAGCGTGAATGAAGAAATCAGGCAGCTCTCTGGTAATCCTTTTGCGGTTGAATCTTGTCATATCAAAATCAAAGATATGGACCTTTCAGCTCAAGTATGGCGGTTTTTATATGATACGGCGCGACAGTATACAGAATCTTTTGATGTTTATGGTACAAAACAATCATTCGAATGGGGCTTAGTTGAGGGCGATGAACATGTTATTCACACGGCTAAAAAAGCTGAAAATGAAATCCCCTCACGTATCAATATTCCTGATTTCGCGCATTTATTACCCCCTGAAATCAGACCTTTTACTAAAACTATTCAAGATGATAAGCATCTTTCTTTTCTGCAAGGGGGAGGACATGGCGGATCACATCCCCACATGGTTCATGAGTTTGTCACGGCATTGGCAGAAGATCGCGAACCTTGGCCCAATGCTGGAAAAAGTGCCAATTGGACGTGTGTAGGTATATGCGCTCATGAATCTGCGATGAAAGGAGGCGAAAGAGTAAGACTTCCAGAATTCACCATCGAGGCAAAAGGTTGATCGCTCATTAGTGTTCTTTTGATGAATAATGAGGTGGGGCTTTAATATTTGGATCAATAGGAGGCATGATGAAAGCTTTGATAAATAATTATTTTTCTATTGCAGCGGTTATGGTTACTCTTTTTTCTTGTCAAAAAAATAAGGAATCAATTTATGGAGCCTCGGGTGAAGTCAATCTCCATATTATAGAAAATTAGGAATTAAGAATCATCGAAATATACAGAAAAGGGGCTAATCACCTATTTTGACCTAGCACACCAGATCCAAATATTGGCCTTATATTCACCCAATTATTTCGCCGGATGGTAAGGGTGTTTTGACGGAATATAGCCTCTCTCACCATCCATATCAAACGGAATTATAATGGTTTTTATCCGAGTCAACGGAGACAATGCTCTGGCTCCAGAAGCTAGTCTGAATATCTGGTTTTATAAACGTCACTGCTTACCTGCGAAGAGGAGCCAAAAGAGGTTGGAACGTTCTCCTGAGAAAATTGATATAATTAAAAAGGTATTTGTAGAGTTTGTTCTGGCCGGGTATTTATTTTATGATGTATTGGAGCAATTATCATCTAGCATTCTATGCTGATGCTAGTTATGGTATTGGTATATATTATCTTTGCTTAGAGGATAGATTAAGATGTGGTCTATTATTATTCCTTTTCTAAAAAATAAACTGATCAAATGAAATTATACTATAAAGCTTTTGATCTTCATCTGCAGGATACCTTCAAAATAGCCCATGACGAGCGTGATGTTCAGCAGACTTTGATTGTAGGCCTTGAGTATCAGGGTAGGATCGGCTTTGGGGAAGCGACAGCTAGTACATATTATCAAAGACCCGTAGCATCCATCATTGAAGTTTTGGAGAAAAATAGGCATAACATTGAAAAAATCCCTTTTGAGTCTTTAGAGCTATTTATTGAAGACTTACAATCTTTTTTCCCAGGAAATAATTTTGCCTTGTGTGCTTTGGATGTGGCGGCACATGATTTATATGGTAAAATCAATGGGGTTCCGATCCATCAATATTGGGGTTTAGATACCTCCCGCATCCCTTTGACCAATTATACGATTGGGATAGATGAGCTCTCCAAAATGGAATCAAAAATCAAGGCTTTTCCTTGGCCTGTTTACAAAATAAAATTAGGAAC
>ENA-OQVM01006916-OQVM01006916.1-marine-metagenome-genome-assembly--contig:-NODE-6916-length-10048-cov-7.598235_pt1 | contig 10048 bp, 9 predicted proteins | sample MGYA00237776_ERZ505498 | MGnify/ENA primary metagenome ERZ505498 (study PRJEB26159, sample SAMN06265151) | marine metagenome | isolation source: Helgoland LTER site | place: Germany:Helgoland, sampling... | reverse complement strand
CAACCCACGTCTGCCGTACACCAGAAGATATCGCCATCGTGGTAGTCAAATGTGTACTGCTGCGTCATCGCCGCATAGACCAGATAACCACCGCTAGAGTGGACAACCCCCTTGGGCTGTCCGGTTGAACCTGATGTGTACAGAATGAACAGTGGATCTTCGGCGTTCATCTCTGTTGGCGGGCAGTCAGCGCTGACCTTTTCTTCCATTTCATGCAGCCAGTAATCAGCGTCACCGCGCCATGCGATTTGCTGTCCAGTGCGCTTGACGACAAGGCATTTCACTTCGTCAAAGTCATTCAACAACGCCTGATTGACGCTATCCTTGAGGTTCGTCACCCGGCCACCGCGTGGCGCACCATCGGACGTGATAACCACTTTGGCGTCACATGCATTCACCCGCGCGCCCAACGCTTCGGCAGAAAAGCCTGCAAAGACGATCGAGTGGATCGCACCAATGCGCGCGCAGGCCAGCATGGCATAAGCGGCCTCTGGGATCATGGGCAGGTAAAGAACAACGCGGTCGCCTTTGCCAACGCCCATTTCTTTCAGAACATTCGCCATAAGCGACGTTTTCTCGTGCAACATTTTATATGTGATGTGCAGTGCTTCATCATCAGGGCTGTCTGGTTCCCAGATGATTGCGGTCTGATCACCACGTGTTGCCAGATGACGGTCAATGCAGTTGGCGCTGACATTCAGCGTGCCGTCTTCATACCATTTGATATCAACTTGGCCGGGCGCAAAGCTTGTGTTCTTGACGCGTGTATAGGGCTTGATCCAGTCAATCCGCTTGCCATGCTCGCCCCAAAACGCCTCTGGGTCGTTGATGGATGCTTCATACATCGCATCATAAGTCGCTTTATCGGCGTGTGCGCCTGCGGCCATTTCGGCTGATGGCGCATAGGTTCCGGCTGGTTGATCGGTCATGGCATATCCCCCCAAATCTTATCTTCCAAGCAAAGGGTCGAACCCTCTAGCTTCCTCGATCTGCATCATGGCGAAAACCGCGGTGAATCCAAGCCACTTGGATTACGGCGCCACCAATTTGTAAATCAACGCGTGCAATCAACCATAACTTTGTCAATATCTTTACAGCCCCCACCGTGATCGGCTGTCCACCACACCGCAAGCTAGGCCACGATTGGCTTAACCGTCGATGCTAACTTGCCAGAACCGCGAGTACACCTGCACTGATGACTAGACACAGCGGTGCATAGTAACGTTGATCATAGGTGTTGAACGGTTCTTCCGGTGTTATCCGACGCCATGACTTGGTGTATGCAATTACTCCACGCAGCGCAAAGATTGCCACAACGCCCCACATGACAATGCGAGAGAACCACATGTGCGATGTCCACAAAGTTGCGATCATCACGCAGAGCCCCGCAACAACCAACATGCACGGAATGGTCCCCGGCATCCGGGTGATGCCCTTCGCACCGACAACCGTGCGCGCAAGTTGTTTCTCATCACGGATCGGCAGCCAGATCTTCAGACCCCATGCGAAATGCGCAGCTGCAATTGATCCAAGAATTAGGGTTAACAGAATCGTCATAGTGGCATCATAACTCATGTCAGTTCAAATGATGCAGACGCCTTCGCGGACGAAATCACGCCCGCGAAGTAGCGTATTTTACGCGTCGTGGCGGAATGTCATGCTGACGATATCAGCGCGGGTCAAACCCTTAGCGTGCAACTCTTCATCAGAAATGTCTGCAATTGCTTTCAACGCCTGGGTCCGCGAATTGTTGACCATAAGGTTTTCTAGAATTCGGCCTAAAGCGTGGAATGGGGTTGCAAAGAGTTCAACCAGCATCTCGCGGTTGGAAATCAGGGTGTTATCGGGACGGAGTGACATTTTGAGCCTCGTAATTAGGTTTGTTCGTCCTCCCGCTTCAACAGTTAGGCCTGCACGCGCAGGCCAGCAACGCCCATAAACGCAAACCCACCATGCGTTTGGCGCATGGTGGGTTCCTAGCCGTCTATAAATCAGGCGTTCTTAGGATTTTTGAGGCGAAGATTTTCCATCCCAAGGCGCGTCAGTCACCGTGATTTCCTTGGCGCGCTTCGGAGTTGCCTTCTTCGCGGCTGGCTGTGGGGCAGCTTTCGCCAGAGCTGGCTTTGCGACCACTTTTAGAGGTGCTGACTTGGTTGCGACAGGCTTAGCTGTTTCTGTTTTGACCGTGGTGGTCTTCGGGGCCTTTGTCTTCGCAGGGGCCGTTGCCGCTGTTGCGCTGGCCTTTGGTGCAACGCCGGCTTTTTTCGCGGGCGCAGACTTCGCCTTGGTCGCTGGTTTGGCTTGCTTCACAGGCGCAGCTTTCTTGGTCGCTGGTGCTTTTTCCACTTTCACAGCAGGAGCTGCGACTTTCGCCTTAGATTTTGCAATTACCGCAGGATTCACCGCGGTCTTGGCGAGGGGGGCTGCTTTCTTGATAGTGTCGGTTTTCACGACATTTGGCACGGCAGGCTCGGCTTTGACAGCCACAGCCTTCTTGACGGTTTTCTTCTTTGCCTTGACTGGCGCGTCCGACTTAGGCGCAGTTACAGCAAAGTAAGGCTGAATCATCGCGCGTTGCGCAACCACAGTTTGGTCAATGATGGCATCTGTCAGACGCATTTGCTGGCCAATGACGGCACTTGCGGTCTGCAAGGTCTGCGCGGTGAGTGTCAGTGTAAATGCGGGGGTCATGCTAATTCCCTTTAGATTTATTGAATTTCGCACCAACCATACCGGATTTATTTCGCTAATGCAGCATTTTTCTGCATTGCAGCATAAGCCATTGAACGCGCTGAACAAGACGCCAATGGTAAACAAGAAGAGGGCGCAATAAAGGCGCCCTCCAAAGAATCTCTACTCGCGTATTAATCTGGTTGATCCATGCGTACAGTATACCGGACCTGCCCTTTGACAGGCTGGCTCCAGTTCAAGTGCACATTGCGCAAATCGCTACCCTGCGCGCCCTCTGACCATGGCAGATCATGGACCCTTGCTGCGCTAGTGGAGGTAATGGCCCCTGTTGGCATCACGTTTTCGACCAACATAGCACGGCCATCAAACGGAAGCGCTGTGCCGGTGCGCAACACCCACGTCAATTCCTCAGTTGCTTGGATGTGTGAAAGCGAAGTCGGGTTCGACACAGGTTCATTCACATTGTGGAACGTATTGCCCGAAAACGTGAAGCTGCGCGTACGGCTATAGTCGAGATCGGCAAGAGTCGTATCAACGCTTTCGACCCGGTCGATACGTCCGTTAAGCGAGCGGAACACATTACCGACCACGGCAAACCCGTTGATAAAATGACCCGGACCATAGGGTTTGATCACAATGAAATTGAACCAGTCGGCCACATCGTTGGCGGTGAAAATATTGCCTGTAATCGTCAGGCCGCCAAAGGAAAACTGCGCACCATAAACTGGAGTCGCATCATGTTCGTTCGTCCATTCGATAAAGTTGTTGTCGCAGTAATTGCCTGTAAAAATGCTTTTCGGGTTCGGCAGGGTCAGAATGATCCCACCCTTGCGCAGGCCATTCACCTCGTCATCCCCGTGAAACCAATGGTTGCCCGCGATCAAATTGCCAGAGCCCGCCAAAACACAGAAATGCTTGAACTTGCTGGTGCGGTTATCCCTGATTTTGACGTCATTGGCGTTTGCGTTAAAGCCAACACTGACACGGCCTGCCACTGGTACATCCTGCTCGTCCGAGATCAGCTGACATCGGTCAATCATCATACCCTGACAGCCACGGCCGGGCGACGTGACCCCACGGTCCTTCGGCTTGTTGATAAAGCAGTCTCGGATGTGAAAGGTAAAACCGTCAGGCGCCATCATGATTCCACTGGCAACGCCACGACCCTGAAACTCGATGTCATCGAGAATGAACTGGCTCAGCTTTTCATACCCGGAAAAATCGAGCATGTATTGAAAGCGCGAGAAGGTGAAGACCTGCGTCCCCTCGGCATCAAAGAGTGGGAGACTCAACTCTATCGTCTGCGCACCCTCATTGACGGACGTCACATAGATTTCGCGCCCCACACCATTGCCCTGAACCAATGATCCAACAGAAATGTTCGCGGCATTCGTGACATTGGTCAGCCGCTTTTCATCACTGGCCGAATATGTGGCCTGAGATGTGACCTCGACCGTATCCCAAGCCGCCCCGTCCGCTGGCTGAAATTGACCGTTGCGGATAACGCGGCGCGTTTCAAACCTTGTCCGGCTCGGGTCTGCGGCCTGCATATCGACCGGTTCTGTCAACAACACGCGACGGCCACACAGATCAAGAGAATCGTGGTCAGCAAAATTAATGAGCGCCTGAAAGGCCTTCTTGAACGCCAGTTCTTCATCCTTGAACGCTGATAAATAGCTGTCGTAGTCATAGTCCTGTTGCAGAATAAATCGAAACTCCGGCGCTTGAACGACCCGGCCTTGAAAGCGCACGGGGTTATCCATCGTCACGTTGCCTTCCAGCAGATAGTCACCCGCAGGCACCATCACAGTCCGGCCATTCGCCGCGACATCGGCAGCATTGAAAGCGGCACTATCGTCCGTGACGCCATCGCCCTTTGCCCCGTAATCACGGACATCAACCAAGCCCGCCAGATCGCCTGCAAAAGCAGACGAGACATCGGTGATCGTGATGTCATCAACCCGCACAACGCCCCCCGTAGGACCAGTCAGATCAATCCCAAAGTGGCCGTATTGCGCCCCGTTCCAAACCAGATCAACGCCGCCACGATCGGCAGTGGCCACGATGGCTGTCACCTCGACAACCGCACCATAGGTTGTCAATTGCACCGACGGTCCCGCTGTGGTCACGCTGGCTAATTGCGCACCGCCTCCGGCGCCTGCCCAGCCTGCAATGCGGACCGCTGGTAAAGGACCGGCGATTGCTTTGACTTGTGCTTTGATCTGCAGGTAACAGCCCGGCAAGATTGGTGTCTCGCCCTTATAGCGGACCCGCGCTGTAGCATCGACTTTCAGCAGTTCCAAACACCCCGCGAAATCCTGATCGGCGGCAACAAAAACGCCTGATCCGCTGCCTGCATATGTATCCGATCCCGGTGTGCCATCGGTGCTGGACCAAAGCGCGAGGCCTGCAGAAAACGGCAATGGATCGAAAACAATTCCGTCTGTAATAGCTTTGTTCATGAAGTGAGCCCTTGATGCTTGAGAAACAAGAAAAGGCCCAGCGCGATACTGGGCCAACTGCTCAAGAGCTATCTTCAAGAATTAAAGAGGTGCTAACAGCACCGTGACGGTCACCCGAACAACGCTATGCGCCGACGTCAGGCGCAGGCAGCAGTTGCACGCCATTGATCTGCCAACCATCGGCGGTCTCGACCATCTGATAATCAAGGATATGCAGCCCACCTTGTGCATCGCGGACCATCACCTTTTGCCACAGATTGCCGCGTACATCCCGCAGTTCCAGGAACCGTACATCAGCATTGTCCCACACCATCGGATAGCCCCGCTGGACCATCATGCCAAAGTTGTCCGAGGAGCCAAACAGACGTTTGATATTCGGGCTGGCATACTGCCACGCCTCTGAAACATCACGGTTGTTGAAGGCCTGAAGCTGGCTACCAATCACATCCTCGATGGCATCCGAATCTTGTGCAAAGGCAGACGTCGCTGCCATCCAAAGGCTCAATACAACTACCAAAATGCGCATGATCGGCGTCTCCCTTTTGTTATCCATTGTTATGGATACGCATGAAGCCGCCAATCAGTTTGAATTCTTTTTTAGCCGTGCGGTCTAGCCAGCCAGCTGCTGTTCAATCAGAGCAATCGTTTCATCAACACCATAAAGCGCGATAAACCCACCAAAGCGTGGGCCTTGGGAGGCGCCTAACAGCACCTCGTATAGAGCTGTGAACCAGCCGCGAAGCGGATCAAACCCATGCTCCTTGCCCACTGCAAAGACCATCGTCTGCAGCTCTTCCGCGTCCAAACCGCCGTCCCAGACTTTCAGGCGTTCAGCCAGATCAGTCAGTGCAGCACGCTCTTGATCTGTTGGCGCACGATAGACCTTCGTCGGTTTCACAAAGTCGTTGTAGTACCGCACTGCAAAACCCGCTGCCTGATCCATCTGCGGGTTCTTTTCGGCTGATGCATCAGGCGCATAACGCTGAATAAAGCCCCAAAGCGTGTCCTTATCCTCGGCCCCCGACACAGATGCGAGGTTCAACAGCATCGCGAAGGGCACAACCATGTCGGACGCAGGCACATTGTGGCCATGGATGTGGAAGACTGGGTTATTTGCCCGGCCCGCATCATCTTGATCCGCATAGGCGCGCAACTGTTGGTGATATTCGTCCACTGCCTTTGGGATCACATCAAAATGCATCCGCTTAGCTGTCTTGGGCTTAAGGTACATGAAGTAGCTCAAGCTCTCAGTGGAGGCATAGGTCAGCCATTCGTCGATCGAGATACCGTTTCCCGAGGATTTAGAAATCTTCTGGCCGTTCTCATCCAAGAACAGCTCATAGGAAAAGTGGTTCGGCTTCTTGCCACCCAAAATCTCGCAAATCCGGTCGTAGATCGCGGTGTTTGTCGCGTGTTCTTTGCCATACATCTCAAAATCGACATCCAGCGCGGCCCAACGCGCACCAAAGTCGGGCTTCCACTGCAATTTCACATTGCCACCGGTAACCGGCAGGGTCCATTCGCGACCATCTGGATCGTCAAATGTCACTTCGCCTTTTTCGCCATCCACATGCTTCATCGGCACATATAGGACGCGGCCCGTTTCAGGATGGATCGGCAAGAAGATCGAATAGGTCCCCTGCCGCTCTTCGCGCAGCGACTTCAGCATCACGGCCATGATGTCGTCATAGCGGGCAGCAGCACGCAGCAGTATCTCGTCAAACTGGCCCGTCTGATAGAATTCGCGTGCTGAGTAGAACTCATACTCGAACCCGAAAGTATCCAAAAAACGACGGAGCATCGCGTTGTTGTGGTGGCCAAAGCTTTCATGCGTTCCGAAGGGATCAGGCACCGACGTCAACGGCCTGTGCATATGCTCTGCCAGCATCTCTTGCTGCGGCACGTTGCCTGGAATTTTGCGCATACCGTCCAGATCATCCGAAAAACAGATCAGTTTTGTGGGGATGTCCGAGAGCACTTCGAATGCACGACGGATCATCGTCGTGCGCAAGACCTCACCAAAAGTTCCGATATGCGGCAGACCGGACGGACCATAGCCCGTTTCAAACAAAATATAGCCCTTCTCAGGCACCTTGTTTTGATTCCGTTTCAGCAGATCGCGCGCCTCAACAAAAGGCCAGGCCTTCGACGTCATCGCTGCTTCGCGCATACTGCTCATGGTTCTCTCGCTTCAATTTGGGCCGTCATTATGATCGCCTCAACGCGCACTCCCTATTGCGAGACAGGCAAGGCGTCAATAAATGTGGGTGAGATGTAAAGGAATTCATGATGCTTGAAGACGCCCCAATGACCGCACAAGACGCGCTTGCCGCCCTGATGATCGCGGTATCCGCGTCTGACGAACATATTCGCACCGCCGAACTCGTTAAAATGAGCAATGCAATCAATAACTTGCCTGTTTTTGACGGCTACGATGCTGAACGTCTTCCGCGCATGTCAAAGATGGTGTTCGAGCTGTTTGAACAGGAAGACGGTTTAGAGGCACTGTTCGGCCTGATCCGCGACGCGCTGCCAGAGCGGCTTTTTGAGACAGCCTACGCGCTTTCATGTGATGTGGCAGCAGCCGACGGTCGGGTTGTCGGGCCAGAAGTACGCATGCTTGAAGAGATTCGCGAAGAGCTGAACCTTGACCGGTTGCATGCCGCAGCCATTGAACGCGGCTCGCGCGCGCGGCATATGACGCTTTGATCAGGTCAGTCTGAACGCCAGATGCTTTAAGATATCTTGCTGCAACTGCCGGGCCCGACGGTTCCATCCACGCGCGCCCGGCGGGCTTTCAGCGCCGGTCAGCTTACCAGCTTCGCGCGCTTCTAGATCGCTTGCAAAAATCGCAAACGCCAGATCACGCCCGCTCTTGCTGCGGACATAGCCAGCAAGGGTCGAGACAAAATTCAAAGTGCCGGTCTTCGCCTTCACAGATACCTCTGGGTCGTTGATGACCTGCTGATCGTCACCCACCAGCCGGATATCGCGCATAATTGGTTGTAGTGTCGGCATGACATCGGGCGCCGTCAGAAGTTTGACCATATCACGGGGCGAAACGCGTGACTGATCGCCCAGACCAGAATGATCGACAAAGTCAGGCGATATCCCACCCGCACGGATATTTGCCCACCGGGCCATACCAAGAGCGGACGTACGCAACCCCCGCTGTTGCCCGACCCTACGCGCCGTCGCAGCTAACCCCGCAGCCTCAGCCGTAATATTGGTTGAAAACCGCAACATCCCTTGCATCATGTCGCGCAATGGGACGCTTTCAATGCCCGCCAAAGCCGTCCCGGTCGGTGCCTGAAAAGTCTCTTTCGGCGTCTTCAAGACAATGCCATGACTGCGCGCGAACGTGGCAAACACTTCGCCTGCATAAAGCGCCGGATGACGGACAGGCAACCAACGCGAGCCTTCTTTGTTCAACGCCGATTGCGCCACGGTCCATTGATCGAAATCGCCAGCATCGCGATAGGTAAATACGGGCGCATCCCGGTCCACCACCTCAATCCGAGACGCAGTGACAGCAGGGCGATAGTTTTCGCTGCGCGCGTCCATCGCAGTTTCGATATTCTCGCCATTCACTTTCCACTCAAAGTGGACCCGATTGTAGTTCAGGTTTAGTCCGGTGATCGTGGGATTATAGCCCAAGTAGTCGAATTGGGTTTCGTCAATTTCGTCCAGATTGGTCAGCGCACCGTCCCAAACAAGGAAGTCGCCCTTCACTTCCCTCAGTTCGGTATCTTTCAGTTTTCGCGCAAGATTGGCCAATTGATCGGTAACCAAGTTCGGATCACCGCCACCAGCTAAAATCAAATTACCATCTAAAATTCCATCTTTTATCTCGCCGTCAACAAATACGCGCGTTTTAAAGAGATGCTCCGAGCCAAGCGTGTCAATCGCGTAAAGCGCCGTGAACGCCTTCGTCACACTCGCAGGCGGCAGCGCGACAGCCCCGCCGATGTCCTCCAACACCTCACCAGTCTGCAGATCAGTAACCACCACTCCGACCCGTCCAGACAAACCGCGGTCAGCGACCATCGCCTGAATTGCATCCACCGCTGGCAGGCGGGCAAGCGGGCGCATTGAAGTTAGCGGTGCTTCCGCAAAAGAACTTGTGGCAATTGCCGACACTGCACCGGTCAACATCGCACGACGGGATAAATGCATTACCACTCACCTCGCTTCCGAATGGCAGTTGAAGACTGATCCGACATTGGCAAATTCACGAATGACCAGGCAGGCGCATCCATGTGGCCTAAGACATGAGAAGCACGCCCAGGCAGACGCGCTTGGGCGTAAACCTTAGCGGCTTTCGACAGGCGTGCTGAAATGCGGTCACCGGGGCGGGCCAGCACACCAACGGGTACATTTTCCATGATCCATCGCCAGTCTTGCCATTGATGAAACCCTGCCAGATTGTCCGCCCCCATCAGCCAAACAAAACGCACGCCAGGGTATCTGCGACGCAAGGCGACAAGTGTTTGTGCAGTATAGCGCGTGCCCAACTGGGCCTCGATATCCGTAACGGTCACACGAGGGTGCTGCATAAGCGCATCAGCGGCCTGCATCCGCTCTGCCAATGGGGCGGGCCCCTGCGCCTTTAACGGGTTACCCGGCGACACGAGCCACCAAATCCGGTCTAGGCCAAATCGCTTCAAGGCGGACTTAGTGATGTGCACATGGCCCTCGTGTGGTGGATCGAAGGACCCTCCGAGCAATCCGATGACCTGACCGGGCTTCGCGACAGGTAAAGCGTTCATCAAAAGAGCCTTACTGTAAGAGATGAGGCTCCATGGAACTGCATCGACGTCATCTGTTCTAAGGTTGATTTCATTTGTGCCGTAGTAGCCATTTCATTGCAAAGACTGTCAATGCTGCGCAGGGCC
>ENA-OQVM01006914-OQVM01006914.1-marine-metagenome-genome-assembly--contig:-NODE-6914-length-10049-cov-3.950762_pt1 | contig 10049 bp, 10 predicted proteins | sample MGYA00237776_ERZ505498 | MGnify/ENA primary metagenome ERZ505498 (study PRJEB26159, sample SAMN06265151) | marine metagenome | isolation source: Helgoland LTER site | place: Germany:Helgoland, sampling... | reverse complement strand
TGCCTTTAACCAAAACCAACTTAATTATTTATTCATAGAAGAATAGTGGTGTTTTTTGTATCCCAGCACCACTCTGCAACAAGGCTGTTTTTTACATCAAAAACACTATATAAGCCTATATAACAAGGGTTATAAGCATACCCACCAAAGTACAATAACATAAAATAATTACTATTTGTTGTGGACTAATAAAGGTAAATGGTATATCTTTGGGGTATGGCTTTGACCTTTTACACACAATCCAAAAAAGACTATTCCCCTATATGGGTACGTTATAGGCAACATTCTATTGATGCCAAAGCAAGGACATTGCTATCTGTTGAAACGGGCAGACTTAAACACAACAAAATTTTAAAGCACAAAATGACTGCATCAAGTGATGCACATCAAAAGATGCTTATAAGCCATAAGAACAATGCACTTGATAGTGTTAAGCAACAGATAGAACTACTTGAAATAAAGATATTAGATAGCTTAAACAACAGAAAAGAAACCGATGTAGTCAATTCTAAATGGCTAACCAGAGCCGTGCAACCAAGACTTGCAGATAAGACATTCATTGAAAACTTTGAAGAATATATCAATATCAAAACAAAGGGCAAATCAAAACACACGGTTTTAAACTTGCAAACTTGTATATCTGCATTTGAAGAATTTCAAGCAGATACAAATACCACTTACTACCTTACAAATATTGACAAAGAATTTAAGATAGCATTCATTGACTGGTGTGATGCTAAAGGATATGCAGTATCTACACTAAAGCTATTCTTGACTAAAATTAAAGGTGTGTGCTATCACTTTGAACTTGAGGGCGAAAAGATAAACCCTTATGTAAGGGTACTTACCAAAGACATAGTCGATAAAAAGAAAATTGAAATTTTCCTAACCATTCAAGAAATTGAAAGCATTAAGAAATTGAAACTTGAAGATAAACATCTAGACAATGCACGTGACTGGCTTGTGTTGTCATTTTATCTAGGTCAAAGATATAGTGACTATATAGGGTTGACTAAAAAGAATATTCACAATGACGGCACAATAAGGTTAACCCAGCAAAAAACTGGTGCAAAAGTCACAATAGCCATAACACCAAGTGAACAAGCTATAATTGACAAATACAATGGGGGGTTTCCAAAGCCTATAAGAAATTCATTGCTTAACCAAAGGTTTAAAAAAATATGCAGAATTGCTGGTATCGATGAAATGACACCAACTATGCAGACCAAAGGACGTAAAAACGGCAATAAGTCAATGGTAACAGAAAAGCCAAAATATGAATTGGTTTCTACACACGTTGGACGTAGGTCATTTGTTACCCATTTCTATGGTAAAATGAAAATTTCAGATATAATGCAACAGACTGGTCATAAAACACAAAAGGTATTCTTTGAGTATCTTAATGAGGGTCGTGAAATTGATGTTGAAAAGGTAAGAGAAAGCAAAACGAATGCATCATAATGTTGTGGGCATAAGGATCTGAATAAGATATTTGCCCCCAACCGAATAAATTTAAAAAAATAAAAATTTTGAAGCAAAAAAGGTAAGTGTTTGACACATAGGTATTAAGGTCAAATAGTTTTACACAAAATTGTTAACAAGTTGATAAACAAGTGGTTGTGTGAATTAATGTGAATAACTACAGCTAACTTTTTTTGTTGTAATAGGTCACAACAGATTATATTGCAACATATAAAATAAATAAAGAAGGGCATAACGCAAGACCCTAAAGAATTTTGTTACACCCATAGTTAGAAAAATTTGAATGGTCTTTCTAATTACAAATGTAATGAATTTTTTAAAGCACTTAAATCAATTCATTATGAATACAACACACACAAAGGACAGCAAGACTGTCACACAACACCCAACCTTTTTAAATAGACGTGAAGTTGCAGACTTACTGCGATGTAGTCTTGGAACTATTGACAACCTTGTATCACAAGGTAAACTTAACCCACTTGGTTACAATCGGATTGTACTTTTCAACAAGCAAGAAGTTATTGACGGCTTAATTTCACGTAAATAAAAAAGCCCTTATACCGAAGATGTATAAAGGCTTTATATTTAAAACAGAACAAGTCAAATATACGCATTTTCTTCGGTTTTTAGGCATTTTCTTATGAAGAAAAAGTTGAGAAATTCAAGCAAAAAAGTATCTAAAAATACCAGTAGCATTAAATGTGAATACCCTATTTATTGCATTGGTAAGAATTACTTTGTACGAGAAAAAGACGGCACGTTGTTCAGTACAACACTTGCTATCTTAAAAGACCGATACGGTAGTGACATTAAAGAAAACATAACCTATTTACTGGGTTTTGTAAATGAGCCGTCACACACCGATTACCAACAGATATACAACGATAAGTACAATACTTATAAAAAGATGCTGTATACACCCTTAAAAGGCGAATGGGGGACGATTGAAAGTCTGCTGAAGCACATATTTCAAGACCAATACCAAATGGGGTTAGAATACTTTTGGAACTTGTACCTACACCCAAAGCAGAAACTACCTTTTTTGGGTATTGTATCTGAAGCCAAAGGAACTGGAAAATCTACTTTTTTATATTTTCTGCAAATCTTGTTTGCTGGTAATTGTTCAATAGTATCTGCACACGACTTTACAAGCAATTTCACATCTTCTTATGCATCTTCATTGGTGTGTACAAGTGATGAACATTGTGAAGTAAAATCACGAACAGCTATTGCACAGAAAATGAAAACCCTTATAACTGAAAGTAAAATACGACTTGAAGCAAAAGGGCAAGATGCCATAACTATTGACTGGCACGGCAAATTTGTCTTTGCATCTAATAATGCAGATAAATTGACTTTTATTGAAGATGAAAATACACGATACTGGATAATTGAAATATTACAGCTAAAGACAAAATCAAATGACTTTATGTTTAAAGCTGAAGCAGAAATACCAGCATTCTTGTTCTATCTAAAAAATGAATTTAAAGCAAGACCAAGACGTGACAGACTTTATTTTCTGCCAAGTGAATTTCAAACAGATGCATCAAGAAATGTACAAGCCAATTCAAAAAGCACTATGTATGGTCAAATTGAAGAAGCAATGATAACTTACTTTGAAGATAATGACAAAGCTGAAGCATACGCAAGACCAAAAGAACTGGCAATGCTTATGGGTTTACATATAAAAGAAGAAGTTTACATAAGACGTGTATTGAAAAAGGAATTTAAACTTTTGCCAACAACACAAGGTATAAGGTACACCAATGTACTGCACGATAAAAACTGTAATGGTAAGCCTTTTGTATTTAAACGTGAAGACTTTATCAAAGACGAACTTGTTGCATCTGAAGATGACCAAATACCATTCTAAACGGCTGGGGGCATAAGGATCTGAATAAGATATTTGCCCCCACCTTGAATGTTAAGAAAACAAGAATGTTAATTTTTTAATTCATTTTTTAACGCATTTTTTAACATAGGTAAAACCAACAATAGTAAGGCTTTACGTGTATTTGTTAATTTGTTAATTTTTTTTAATAGTCATTATATAGTATGTGTATATAGTATATATATATAATGATGTAGCACTAAATTTTTTAACTTTTTAACAAAAGTGATGTAAGACCAATAATAGCAAGGGTTTCGGCTGTTAAAAAACGTGTTAATTTTTTAAACCAAATATTTACAATGAAACTAAACATATATAAAAATAGACTACAAAAAGAACATTTCACTACACTAACTATAGATGAAATATTCAAATTAATAAGAACAACAAAAAGTGATATACCAAAGAATGAAAGACTTGGTGTTGTGTATGCATCTACATCATCAAAAGGTAGAAAGCACGAACACATTGAAAGTTATACTGGTATGGCATTCATTGATGTGGACGACTGCAAAAAACCAAAGTTGGTTAAATTGCTATTTCAAGAACTTGATTGCACCATTGCTTGTTGGTATTCTTCAAGTGGTAATGTACACGCATTAATTAAGATACCAGTATGCAAATCAAAAGACGAATTTAAAAGAAGATACAGCTTATTGGTCAAAGACCTAAAAGAAGAAATTGATGACTGGGGGCAAATTGATGAGATTACCAGCAACCCCACACAACTTGCATTTATATCAAGTGATGCAGAAATTTTTGTGAATGATGCCCCAGTATCTTATGAGGGAATTTATTTGCCTACACCCATTAAAATGGTTAGGAAGTTAAAATTCCATTACAATAGTGATGCATCTACTCATTGGTGTGTAGATAAAGCACAGAACTGGTTTAACGGTATTGATACAAATGGTTATCCACAAGTATTAAAGTATTCCTACACCATAGGGGGTTGGTGTGCAAGTGGTAAGATTGATGAATTTACTGCAAGGCAAACCATTGAGCAATTAATAAAAGGTAACCCTTACTTAAACTCTAAAAATTCAAGCGGTAGCCTTACCACATATTTATCAGGTGCAATGGCATCTTTCAGTAAAGGGCTGGATATGCCCCTTGAATGGAATTGATGACCATACCATTAGATATGATACCCTTGTGTTTAGTTATGCAAGGGTATTTTTTTATATAAAAAACCCCTACTAAATAGTAAGGGTTATAGGGAGTTATTTAAGGAGTACAGTTAGTAAAGTTAGGTTGAGGTAGTGTCCAAAAACCTTATCTTTCATAGAAATTTATCATTTTATAACAGCCAATATCGTCACAATCTTCAATTTGAATAGTTAGATTGTTAGCATTAAATGTTATAATATCCCAATCAAAAGTTTCTGAATTATAATTTAATCTCAAGGTATTTGAATTGTCAATTAACTCCCAAGTGCCAAAAGTTTGACCATCTATGCCCGAACAATCACTAAAGTAATTTACAAATTCAATAGTGTAATCAGTCTTTAATTCAAAATAACTTCTACAACCATTGGTTTCTCTTTCCTTTACATTTTCAATATTATCAAGTATACCATCTTCATAAAACTCATATTTGATAACATACCATTTATCAATTATTGAAAGCTGTTCATTATTTGCATTACCTCCATCCTCACCACTACAAGCAACGATAAGTACAGTTAAAAAAAGGAAGAGTAGTTTTTTCATAATGTAAATTGTTTATTCAGATGAATTTAACTTTGGCGCTGGTTTAGTCCAATTCTTTAAGTTTTGAAGTATTCCTTCATAGTAATTTAAAATTAACTGTTCAAAAAGGCTTACGAACTTTTTTTCTGAAGAAAAACCAGAACCAAAACCATCAATCACAGAGACATAAAATCTTTGAATGTCTTTTCCTTTTGTTAGTTCATAAAGTTCCTCAATATTATTAAAATTAACTTTTAAGTTTTCTCTTGCGAATTTAACATCCGCTTCAATCCAAACCTTGTCATTAAGTTTTTCAAATATTGTACTTTCAGTTTTAATACAGCTTTCAATTTGTTTTTTCAACCAAGTAATTCTTGCAACTGTACCTATGTTTTTCGGTGGAGACACACTGTTTTTTAGGCTAACTGATCTTCGTTCAAAATCAACAAGTATTTTTATATCTGACACAGCATCTTTGATACTTACTTGCCCAGATAAACAAAAATCTTTAATCAGTTTTGTTTTATCTTTTTTTAGTGTTACTTCATTTCTTATGGGTGTTTTTGCTAATACCCCCAAGTTTCTACTTAAAATCAATGCAACGTCAGCCTCCTCTTGATACCAACTATTTATCGCATCTTCAAGTTCTTCACTGTCTTTGTTTAAAGGCACTTTAGCACGAATATCATTAGAGAGGTTCTTCCAGCCTTTCATAGAGACAAAACCATTTACACCACAATCTTTATGTTCCATATAATGCAATGCTTCTTTCATTATTTCCACTTGGTCTACATCTTCAATGTCATTGTCGTTGTCAAAGAGTAAAACGTGGGCTTGTGTTATAATGTGAGACCAAGAAAAATGAAATAAATTAAATTTTCCAGTTTTTAATTTTAAGGGAGTTTGTTCTGGATTACTTACAAATTGATTAGAGATTGTTAAAAGTGATTTTACTTTTAGTTGCTTTGCAATTTTTATATATCTCTCTACTTGGGGCGCTTCAATATCATCTTTCTTGCTTTTTACCTCAATGAAAATTGCTTCAGTAATTATATTTTTTTTGGTGATTAAAATTAACCCATCAATTCTTGAGCTGTCAATTTTTGGGAAACAAACTTCAGTGTAATAATAAACTCTTCCATTCCTACTTAATTTTAATTCTCTAAAAAGAACATCTCTAAACTCTTTAACTAACCTTAAAGTTGACAAGAATATTGAGGTTAACGCCATTTCATCACCAGTTTTTAATGCTGGAATTAACCTTGCTGATCTTAACTCGATTTGTTTATCTTTTGGATTAACTACTTGATTAACAATTTCATCAAAATCATTTATACTTAAGCCTATAAGTTTTGTTAATTTTTTCATATTATGAGTTGTTTCCTCAAATATAATAAAAAAGGATAAAGCGGAATGATACAACCTTGATACAGCATCTATTTCGTTGATAACTAACAATAACTACCACCTCTATTTACTTGACTTTTAAATTTTAAACTTGTAACTTTATCTTATAAATATTTAAAGAAAAACTTCTAAAGCTGTTGATACAATTTATGCTAATAGCGCCCCCAAAGGCGCATCTCTTGGTACTACTAAATAAATTTATCAAAAACTATATATAAAACGTTATATAGATATACTTCTTAAACTAAAAGAGTAATAAAACTTGTTTACGGGATAGGTGTGTTCTTTAAAGAACCAATCTGTTTTAGGTATAATTAAAAGTAGTTTGAAATAGATATGAATACAACTGGAAAGAAATTTGGAGGTAGACAAAAAGGGACACCTAATAAATTAAGTAATAAGATAAAAGAAAAGCTATCAAAGCTAATAGATGAGGTTATAGCCTCTTTTGATATAGAAGATATGACAAAGGCTGAAAGACTAAAACTAATACAATTAGCAATGCCTTATGTGCTTACAAAACCTCAACAAGAGGAAGTAGAACAACAACAAAACTTCACAGTAGAAATAATAGATAGATTAAGTGATTATTCAGATAAACAACTTGATAATGCTATTAAGAATTAAATGTCTTATAAATAATGTAGAGGATAATTAAAATAACAATAATCCACCAATATTTTTTAAACATATAATCAGTCCACTTATTTGCTCCCCACATAATATAGAATTAATAATTCAAATATAATGCTATTAGAAATTAATAACCCAAGAGAAGCTATTATAGAAAGCTATACCAAACCTATTTCTTATAAGAACTATATACTCTTTAGAGGAAAGGTAATTGTATGTTTTAGGTAGTATTAGTTATATTTGGGTAAAATAACTCAAAATGAAAAAACTACTTTACCTTTTTTTAGCAATTACCTTTATTGGCTGTTCCTCCGATGACAATTCAAATGAAGAACCAGCAAATCAATTGTTTTTGGATATTTATGATGGTGTTGTTTGGCAACGAGGAACAACTGATGTGACTTATAAACTAACTTTTAATAGCGACCCTTCTGGTATAATTCAATCTTTTGATGGGTCTTGTGATACTATTGTTTTTGGAGAACCCTATCCATTTACAGATGATGATGTTGTAATAGGAGAAGTTACTTATACAATTCAAAATGAAGGTCAGAATAGCATAGTCCTCTCTGGTCAAGCTGTATATAATGATGGAAATACAAATCCAGAGAACATAACTATAACTAATACTGTAAGTAGTGGTGGAAATACTTTGTTAGTTGAATATTCTGCCTCGAGTGAGGGTGAACAACAAGACCCCCAAACTTATATAATTGCTCCAGATGAGTTTCCTTGCAATTAAAATCTAAACCATAGGCATATCCTCCTCCTTCAGTTCAGCTATCTCTAAACCTCATCCAGTACCACCACATTACGTGTCTTTACATCAGATATAGTGTGATAGTTTGGCTATCAAAAACCAATAACCCAAGAGAAGCTATTATAGAAAGCTATACCAAACCTATTTCTTACAAGAACTATATACTCTTTAGAGGAAAGGTAATTGTATGTTTTAGGTAGGAATGGTTATATTTGGGTAAAATAACTCAAAATGAAAAAACTACTCTATCTTCTTTTAGCAATTACCTTTATTGGCTGTTCCTCTGATGACAATTCAAATGAAGAACCAGCAAATCAATTATTTTTGGATATTTATGATGGTGTTGTTTGGCAAATAGAACAACCTACGGGTGACTATTTTAGTGATAAATTGACTTTTTATAGCGACCCTTCCAGTATTAGTGCATTTTCATTTGGGTCTTGTGATACTGTTATCTTCGGAGAGCCTTATCCTTTTACAGATGACGGAGTTGTAATAGGAGAAGTTACGTATTCAATTCAAAATGAAGGACAGAACAACATAGTTATCTTTGGTCAATTTGTTGATAATGAAGGTAATGTAAGTCCACAAACCAGAACTATAACTTGTACTGTAAGCAGCGGTGGAAATGCTTTGTTGTTAGAAGATTTTATTTTGGGTGATGGTGAACCAGACCCCAATACTTATATCATTGCTCCAGATGAGTTTCCTTGCAATTAAAATCTAAACCATAGGCATATCCTCTTCCTTCAATTCAGCAATTTCTTAACATCTTAAGTAAGTTCAATTCACATTTTTTATATTTGACTATGAAAAAACTACTACTTATTATATTAATTATAATAGCTTCATTAAACTTCTTATATACTTTTGGCTATCAAGGTGAGCCAATGTCTCAATTAGAGTTTTTGTCAAGAACACTTGGAAGTATAATTATTCTCGTATTTTCGATAGTACAACTAAATAAAGTAACAACTAAACCATAGGCATATCTTCCTCCTTCAGTTCAGCTATTTCTAAACCTCTTAAATAGGTTAAACTTACATTTATAGATGAATGCCCCATAGCTTTCTGTAGCTTGGTTATAGAACCAGTTCTCTTAAATATTTCTATAGCACCAGAGTGCCTAAAAGAGTACAATGTTTGGTCTTGTTCAAGTAAGTTAGATTGTCTCTTAAAACGCCCCCAAAGCGTCTTAAAATAGTCTTGATTTAAAGGTTGCCGTTTATTAGAAAAGATATTATTATCTCTTTCTCCTTTTACAAGTATATCTCTTATGTAAGAGGGTACTGGAACTATTCTATTTCGTTTAGATTTAATCTTATCTCCAGATAAACTTATAAAACTTAAATCACTATTAAAGTCACTCCACTTTAAGTTTCTAACTTCTTGATGGGGTCTTAATAGACAACCATAAGTTAAAAGTGCGCATAGGTATAAGTTGTGATTAAATATTTTTATATCCTCCAATAAGTCCTTTACATTAATGATTGACTTATGAAGTGCCTCTTTTTGTTTTCTGTTTTTAAGTTTAGATTTATTAATATTAAAACCATTATCAAACAGATAATTAATCAATACATTAACGTGCCTTCTTGTTGTGTTGTAACTTGTATTGTTATTGTTTCTCAAAGAAATACTATCTATAAAGTCAACACTTATATTTCCTTTTGATAACAACTCATTTCTTAATTTAATAGCAATACTATTTAAACACTTGTGATAAGATTTAGATAAGGGTTCAGATAGTTTTTTTTGAATTAAATAATCGAATAAACCAACATTGTCTAATTTCTTATTAAAGCTATAATTATTGCTAATTAAATAACGGTAAACCTCATCAGCTAACTCAATAGCTTTAGCACGTCTTAATTTTAAGGGATATGTGTTAGGGGATAAGGAAGAACCTATTTTGCTTCCGCTAAATAACCTATATCTTTTGTTGGACAATCTAAAGTCAACATAATATAAGTCATCATAACGTTTACAAACTTTTGGGTACGAAATACTTTTTTCTGGCATCTATATGGCAATTAACTTAAAATACTTTTTAAAGTAATTTGTTAACTACATAAGTGTCAGTGGTTAGTAGCCTTATTATAAGGCATAGAGCATCTGACTGTTAATCAGAGGGTCCTTGGTTCGAGCCCAAGAAGAGGAGCGAAAATTAGAAGCCTTCACAGC
>ENA-OQVM01006912-OQVM01006912.1-marine-metagenome-genome-assembly--contig:-NODE-6912-length-10053-cov-4.193966_pt1 | contig 10053 bp, 8 predicted proteins | sample MGYA00237776_ERZ505498 | MGnify/ENA primary metagenome ERZ505498 (study PRJEB26159, sample SAMN06265151) | marine metagenome | isolation source: Helgoland LTER site | place: Germany:Helgoland, sampling... | reverse complement strand
CGCACCGGCTGGCCCCGGTGGCTGCGCCCTGCGGTGGCGGGTATGCTGCTGGGCATTATCGCGCTGTGGTGGCCGCATATCATTGGTGTCGGATACGAGACGATGTCGCTGGCGTTGACCGGTGATCTGGGCCTGCGCGAGGTGATTGTCTTTGCAATCCTCAAGGTTGCGGCGGTGTCGATCACATTAGGCGGGCGCATGGGCGGGGGCGTGTTTTCACCGTCGCTGATGATTGGCGCGTTGACGGGGCTGGGCTTTGGCCTGATTGCTACGGGCGTGTTTCCCGACATCTCGGGCGCGTCGACGCTGTATGCACTTGCGGGGATGGGGGCGGTGGCCGCTGCTGTGCTGGGTGCGCCGATATCGACCACGTTGATCGTGTTTGAACTGACCGGCGACTGGCAAACCGGGTTGGCTGTCATGGTCGCTGTCAGCATGTCGACAGCCCTGTCCACTCGGCTGGTCGACCGGAGTTTTTTCCTGACCCAGATGGAGCGGCGCGGCATTCACCTTGCCGCAGGACCGCAGGCGTATTTGCTGGGCATGTTCATCGTGGCGCGGATCATGCGCAGGCCGGATGATCCGCGTGCGGCAACCGAAGAGGATTGTTGGGCGCTGATCAATGAAGGCACCTACATCGACGGCGCGGCCACCTTGGAAGCCGCGATGCCGATGTTTGAGAATTCTTCAGCGCGGTTCATCCCTGTGGTGACGCTTAGTCCTGCGTCACCACCCGAATTGTTGGGCGCGCTGTTCCATGTGGATGCGCTAAAAGCCTACAACCGCGCCTTGGCCGCCACTGCGGCAGAAGAGCATTCCTAGAGTTTGCGACCTAGATCTGTTCCACAGCGATTTCCGGCATCGGATAAAACGCGACGTGGCCTGCGATCTGCGCGACCGCGTCCTTGGGCGCATCATAAGACCATGCGGCATTTGTGATCGTGCGGCTTTTCGTGACGACGGAAAAATGCGTGGCGTCGCCCTTGTGCGGGCAATGGCTGACCTCGTCGGTCTGGTCCAGAAACGCCATCGCAATGTCGCCGCGCGGGAAATAGATCACCGGCGCGTTGTCGCCCTCAACCAGTTCCAGTGCGTCGCCGGTTTCGCCCAAGACAGCGCCGCCTGCACGCACAGTCCACATGCCTATGGCCTTTGATATTTTGATATGGCTCGCCATCGTCGTTCCCCCGGGTTGAGCGCCGCTTTGTACATTACAGCGGCTTTGTCGCCGCATCCAACCACAGTTTTGTGGCGGGTGATACCCGCGGACCGATTTTATCTGCGACCTGCGCATGGTAGTTGTTCAGCCAAGCGCGGTGATCTTGTTGCAGCATCTCGGGCACGATCAAACGGCGGTCGATGGGCGCAAAGCTCAGCGTGCGCCATTGCAACATCGCGCGGTGGTCATCGCCGCCGGGCAGCGATGGTGCGGCCTCGACCACCAACAGGTTTTCGATGCGGATGCCGAACGCTCCCTCGCGGTAATAGCCTGGCTCATTGCTCAGGATCATGCCGGGCTGCAACGGCACCGTGCTGATCTTGCTCAGGCGTTGTGGTCCCTCATGCACACTAAGATATGCACCGACACCATGGCCAAGACCGTGGTCAAAGTCCTGACCTGCCAGCCAAAGCGGCATCCGCCCGATCGCCTCAATATGGCCCCCTGATAAGCCCACCGGCCAGCGCAGCATGCTCATCGCGATCATGCCGGACAAAACACGCGTGAATGCCTCGCGCGCCTCTTGCGGGGGCGTTCCTATGGGAATCGTGCGGGTGATGTCGGTGGTGCCGTCCAGATACTGCCCGCCTGAATCAAGCACCAACAGATGGCCGTCTTGCAGGCGCGTATCGGTGTCTTCGGTCACGCGGTAATGCATGATGGCGCCGTTCGGACCGGTACCTGCGATTGTCTCGAAACTGATGTCTTGCAGGGCGTTGTCGGTGCGGCGGCTGTTTTCAAGCGCTGTCACAACTTGGGTCTCTGACAGGCTGCCCACGGGTTGCGCGTCAAGCCACGCCAGCGTTTCGCACAAGGCCGCGCCATCGCGCAGATGGGCCGCAGCAGAGCCCGCGATTTCGGCGTTGTTCTTGCAGGCCTTGGGCAGGGCACAGGGGTCATCGCCCCAAACCGCCTTGGACCCCAGCGCCTCAGCAACGATCACCGGAACGCTCTGTTTATCAAGGCGCGCGGGGCCTTTGAGCGTTGCCAGATGCGGCAGAAAATCCTGCGGTGCATGCAGGCGTACCGCGTCGCCCAGATGGCTGCGGACTTCTGGCAGTTTGGCATCCGCCATAAACAGATCGACGGTGCCATCGCAGTGCAGCACACCAAAACCATGCGCCACGGGATTGCGCGGAATGTCGGCCCCCCGAATGTTCAAAAGCCAGTTCAGACTGTCGGGCAGGGTGATCACGGCGCACGTGTGTCCCGCATCCTTGAGGGTTTGAGCAAGGCGGCCACACTTGGCGGCATGGCTTTCGCCGGCAAACTCAAGCGGATGCACTTTGGCAGGCTGCATCGGCGGGTCGGGCTGATCCGCCCACACCGCATCGACCAGATTTGCGCAAGGCACCAGTTCAATGCCACCGCCGCCCAGAGCCTCGCGGGCCTGTTCAATCTGTCCCGGCGTATGCAGCCATGCGTCAAACCCGACACGGGCCCCCTGCGGTACCTGTTCCAACAGCCACTGGCCCAATGACACCTCTGGCCACGGCACCGGCGTAAAAACACCCGCCACTTGCGATTTCACCTGCGTGCGGTAGCGCCCGTCGATGAACACCCCTGCCTTATCGCGCAGGACAACACAAAACCCGGCGGATCCGGTAAAACCTGTCAGCCACGCCAGCCGGTCATCATGTGCAGCGACATATTCACCCTGATGGGCATCGGCACGCGGCACCAAAAAACCATCCAGACCGCCCGCGATCATCACGTCGCGCAACGCCTGCAATCGGGGCGGCCCCTGTTCCGGTCGCGCAGTTACCTCGAAACTCTGGAACATCGCCCCTCCTTCAATTTTCCAAATAAATTCCCCGCGGCGCGTCCCGCATTATCAACTGGCGCGACGTATCCCCATCACGCGCGCCCGTGCCCGCGGATCGTTGTCAAAAAGTGCGGCCAGTTGTTCTGTCATAGCACCGGCCAATTGTTCGACATCGGTGATCGTAACTGCACGGTCATAATAGCGAGTCACGTCGTGGCCGATCCCAACGGCCAACAGCTCAACCGCTTTCTTTTTCTCGACCATCGCAATCACATCACGCAGGTGTTTTTCCAGATAGTTGGCGGGGTTAACTGACAATGTGCTGTCATCAACCGGCGCACCATCGGAAATCACCATCAGGATTTTGCGCGCCTCGCTGCGTGCCATCATCCGGCGGTGCGCCCATTCCAGCGCCTCTCCGTCGATGTTTTCCTTAAGCAGCCCTTCTTTCATCATCAGCCCCAGGTTGGGCCGCGTTCGCCGCCAAGGCGCATCGGCGGATTTATAGATGATGTGGCGCAGGTCGTTCAGGCGGCCGGGCTGCACGGGGCGGCCATCGTTCAGCCATGCCTCACGTGCCTGCCCACCTTTCCACGCGCGGGTGGTGAAGCCAAGGATTTCTACCTTTACGTTACAGCGTTCCAGCGTGCGCGCCATCACGTCCGCACAGATCGCCGCGATTGAAATCGGACGTCCGCGCATGGAACCGGAGTTATCCAGCAGCAACGTCACACAAGTATCGCGGAACTCGGTGTCTTTTTCGACCTTGAAAGACAGGGGCGTTGTCGGGCTGGCCACGATCCGCGCCAAGCGGCCCGCATCCAGCGTGCCTTCTTCCAGATCAAATTCCCACGAACGGTTTTGTTGTGCCTGCAAACGGCGTTGCAGCTTGTTAGCAAGGCGGCTGACGGCACCTTTGAGAGGTTCAAGTTGCTGGTCCAGATAGGCGCGCAGGCGTTCCAGCTCAACGGGATCGGCCAGTTCTTCTGCGCCAATCACCTCATCGTGGGTGTCCATGTAGACCAGATAATTGGGGTCGGCATCCGACACAGGTTGCGGTGCGGGCGGCTCCATCGGGGCGTCGCCCTCGGGCATTTCGGCCTCTTCGCCCAGCTCCTGGTCGGCCATGTCGTCCATGGAAACCTGTGCCTGTGACGCATCCTGCTGGTCCTCTTGGGACTGCTCGGCGGACCCTTCGGCGTCATCCTCTTCCTGATCATCCTGACCGGTGCTGTCTGGATCTTGCTCTTCTTCGGTGCCTTCCTCGGCTTCGTCTTCGTTGTCCTCGTCCAGCGCGTCAGGATCATCGCCCAACTGATCGCCGTAACCCAGATCGCTGATCATCTTGCGCGCGAGGCGGGCAAAGGCGGCCTGATCATCCAGCATGTCGCCGATGTCTTCCAGCGTGCCGCCGGCCTGTTCCTCGATATAGCCGCGCCACAATTCCATCGCGTTTTCGGCACCGGGGGGCAGGGGCCGGCCCGTGGCCAGATGGCGCACAAGGTATCCTGCGGCGACGGCAAGGGGCACGTCGCTGGCCTGTTTGGCCTGATCATAGCCTTTGCGCAGCGCTTCGTGCTTGATCTTGACGTCGATGTTGGTCGCGGTGCCGGGCATGTCGCGCGCGCCAACGGCTTCGCAACGTGCAGTTTCCATTGCCTCATACAGGTCGCGCGCCATGTCGCCTTGCGGGGCATAGCGGGCATGGGTCTGGCCGTTGTGATAGCGCCGGTTCAGCGCAAGCGCGTCTGCGGTGCCACGCGCCAGCAACACTTCCTCGCGGGTCATCCGACGCGACACTTGCGGAAGACGCATGGTGTCGCCCGACAGGCCCGAGGGATCGACCGAATAGCTGACCGTCAGATCGGGGTCGTTGGCCATGACCTTCGATGCTTCGGCCAGCGCCTTTTTGAACGCATCTGCTGGGTTGTCGGATGGTTTGCTCAACTCAGTCTCCCCGTCATGCGGATCAAAACTCATTCAAAGAGTTTTGCCAAATTTCTTGAAGAAATTTGTCGCGGTTTATCCCAAGCTCACGCTTGCGGCACTTTCTGGCAGTTCCTCATCAAACAGGCGCTGATAGAATTCGGCCACAGTCTGGCGCTCTAACTCGTCGCATTTGTTCAGGAACGACAGGCGGAATGCATAGCCGACGCTGTGGAAAATCTGGGCGTTCTGTGCCCATGCGATGACCGTGCGCGGCGACATTACGGTGGACAGTTCACCGTTCATAAAGGCAGTGCGTGTCAGGTCGGCGACAGTCACCATCTGCTTGATGGTCTTGCGGCCCTCGGCGGTGTTGAAATGCGGGTTTTTGGCCAACACGATCTGGGTTTCGGCGTCGATGCTCAGGTAGTTCAACGTGGCGACCAGTGACCAGCGGTCCATCTGGCCTTGGTTGATCTGCTGTGTGCCGTGATAGAGGCCGGTTGTGTCGCCCAGACCCACGGTGTTGGCGGTCGCGAAAATGCGGAAATAGGGATGCGGTTCAATCACCTTGTTCTGATCAAGAAGCGTCAGTTTGCCGTCGACCTCCAGCACCCGCTGGATGACGAACATCACGTCCGCGCGGCCCGCGTCATATTCGTCAAACACGATGGCAGTCGGGTTGCGCAGGGCCCAAGGCAGGATGCCTTCCTGAAAATCGGTGACCTGTTTGCCATCGCGCAGTTTGATCGCGTCCTTGCCGATCAGGTCGATCCGGCTGATGTGGCTGTCGAGGTTCACGCGCACCGCAGGCCAGTTCAGGCGGCTTGCGACCTGTTCGATGTGTGTGGATTTACCTGTGCCGTGATAGCCTTGGATCATGACGCGACGGTTGTGGCTGAAACCTGCAAGGATCGCCAATGTGGTGTCGGGATCGAACTTGTAGGTGGTGTCCAGCTCTGGCACGCGGTCCGAGCGGTCTGCGAACCCTTTGATTGTCATATCCGTGTCGATGCCAAACACGTCGCGGACGCTGATGTCTTCGGTGGGTTTTGCGTTAATATCAAGCGCGCCGTCGGTCATATCATATCGTCCTTTTCAATCGTGCGTCCCCAAGGGCCGTCTGCAAGTCCGCCTGTGGTGCAACATATCTGCCGCCCCTGCAAGGGCTGGCCTATCGGTTTATCGCGGCGTCAGGCCAGATATATGGCGCTGCATCAAGACATGGCAACTTGCGCGCAGCCGCAGGCCGCTTTGACAGGGCGGTCGGCGCGGGCGCTGGCCAGATCAAGGCGCAGTTTGACATGCACCGCCTCAGCGACTTTGCCATTTGCGATCAGGCAATCATAAAGGCCCCGCAAGGCCCATACGTTATCGGGGTGCACACAGGCGCGCGGCAATCCCGGCGCAAGCCCGAGGTCTTGACGGAACACCGCTTCGGCCTCGGTGCTATGGCCTTGTTCCAGCAACAGCGCACCCAGCGCGTGGCGCGTGGGCTGCATCCAGCCCCACGGCTCATCATAAGGCAGTGCGTCATCACGGCGCACCGCCTCGCGCAGCGCGGTAAAGGCGGTGTCATAGTCGCCTTTGCGGTAGGCCAGTTCCCCGTCCAGCATGGCTTGCGCGACCTCCAGAAGGTCGACCCCTCGGACGTTGTGCAAAAGCCGTGTGTCGGGCACGCGGGCCTTGGCCGCTTGAAAGACCTCAAGCTGCGTCTCTGCTTCTTTGATCCGGCCCAGTGCCGAAAGCGCCAGTGCGCGGGCATATTCGATGTAGGCCGTGCCCATGCAATAGGTTTCGGTGTCCTCGGGCAGGGCCAGTTTCAGGATGTCATCCCACATACCAAAGCGGATCAGGACATGCGGTTCCATGCCAAGGATCGTTTCAAAATAGTCGGCCATCGGGGGCGATTTGATCTGTAGCAGCGCATCGGGTGTGGTGGCGCGCATGCCCCGCACGGCCCGCATCGCCGGTTCAAACTGACCCAGAAACAACGCGCCGTAGACCACGAAATGATAATTGTGTTGCCGGTAGCCGGTGTAGACGTTGAAGGCGCCGTGGGCCTCGTAATATTTCAGGTCCGCCTCAATCGCCGCCTCGTTCCAGCGCACTACGTTTTCGTAATTGCCGCAAAGCACGTCGATATGGCTGGCCATGTGCACCAGATGGCCAGCGTCAGGCACAAGTGTGCGCAATATATCGCCCGCTTTCAGCGCCTTTTCAGGGTAGGGCGACATTTCCATCAGGTGCACATAAAGATGCAGGATACCGGGATGCGTCATGCCGCCGGGCAGGGCCATGTGCCGTTCAAGCACGGTTTGCGCCTCTTGCGTAGCAGCACCGGTGCCAATGGTTTCGCGCGCAATGTCCCACATCTGCCAAGGGGTAAGGTTCATCAATGCATCAACGAAAGTAGTCGCAACTTCGGGATCATCGGGGAATTCGGCGTAAACGGTGCGCATTGCGATGGCGAAATTCTGATCCCACGGGGACATATCATCGGCCAGTTCGCGCTGCGGGAAACGGTGCGGCAAGGCGCGGATCAACGCTGCCTCGACCGGGGTCACGGTGTCGATCAGGGCGAGGGCGTTTTGCGTCGCGTCATATGCTTCTTCCAGCGCTTTGGCGCGGGTTTTGGGATCCATGATGGTCCACGGCATGTTGTAGTTCGGGCCTGCGGCATAGGCATGGCCCCAATGCGCCATTGCGCAGGTCGGGGCAGAAGCACTGGCGTGTTCAAAGCAGGAAACGGCTTCTTTATGGTTGAAGCCGTAGAGCCAGTTCAGCCCGCGATCAAACCACAATTGTCCCGGAGGAATAGCACCCGAAACAGCGCGCGAATAGCGGCCCAGATCGTAAGGATAATCCATAAAGCGCCCTTTCGCGCAAGTGCAGGCTGCGCTGATGGCAGTACCCTGTTTTAATGCAGGCGCGCTTAGTCCTTGAACGACCGGCTGCCCTTGATCTGGTCCCATGCCCACATGACCTGCTGTAGCTGGTCCTCTTGGCTGCGGTCACCGCCATTCATATCCGGGTGCAGGATCTTGATAAGCACCTTATAGGCCTTGCGGATTTCGGGTTTGGTCATGTTGTCTTTGACCTCCAGAATTTCCACCGCGCGACGTTCGGTAGACGGCAACCGCCGTCCCGATTGCGCGCCTTTGCCGGGGTTCTGCGTGGCGTTCTTGCCCAGTACCTGATGTGGGTCCTCGATGCCCAGACGGGCCCATGCGCGCGCCTCCGGATCGCCGAGCGGCTTGGTCTTGCGCTCCCACACTTTGTCCTCGGACAGTTGCGCGTTCAATTCGGCCTCTGTGGTGCCATCAAAGAAGTTCCACTTGAGGTTATATTCGCGGACGTGCTGCTGGCAGAACCAGAAATAATCGTCCAGCACATCGGGAGCTTTGGGCGCGCGGAACTTTCCGGCCTCGTCGCAGCCGTCATGGTCGCAGATGCGCGTCGACGTTTCGGACGCACCCGACATGCCACGGCGGCCCCTTGGGTTCTTCTTTTTCGATGACGACACAGACATGTCGAAACCGAAGGGATCTGATTTACTCATGGCTTTGACCTTTCCGACTCGAGGCAGTCAGTTTAGACTTTGTGGGGAGAGATAGAAGGGGGCACGTGAAAAAATGTCGAAGACGCAAGAGATTGAGCAGGCTTTGAAAATTGCCTTTGCGCCGCGGGAGTTGGACGTTGTGGACGACAGCGAAAGTCATCGCGGTCATGGTGGGTTTCAGGAAGGTGGCGAGAGCCATTATAATGTGCGGATACGGACGGAACGGTTTGCTGGCAAGAACCGACTGGCCCGCCACCGGGCGGTACATGCGGCGTTGGGGCCTGATCTGATCGGGCGGATACACGCGCTTGCCCTTGATCTGGATGTTTGAGGTACAGTTTTAACGGCATTTCTACTGGCGGCGTGTTTTTCCAGATGGGACGCGCTGCCGGACAGCTCCGAGGCATCCTCGACCCCGTTGTCCGCGTCGTCAGGCGCTGTGGAAGCATTGGCATCAGGTTTGGTTTCGGGCGAAGAAACGCTGTCATTCGACGGTGTAACGGCGGCGGGTTCGGGCGCTTTGGCGTCCGTTTCAGCAGGCTCCCGAGGGGGTGGGAGCAGTTCTGGCGAGAACGCTTCTGCGGCAGTTTCGCGCAGGCGGCGGAAGACCAGCACATTGCGCCATTCGGTAGTGGTTGAGGTCAGGCCAGACCGTTCAATCGAGGGTAGGGTTTCGGCACGCTGGTATTCCCAACCCTGTGCACCCATCGTATTCATAAGTGTCTCTAACACATTGGAAAAACGCGCTTCTGCGCTGCGCAGACCCTTGGCCTTGAGGCCCTTTTGAGGGGCGGGAACGACCTTGTATTCGTAACGTGGCATGAGGAACCTCTGAGTTCGGAGAGGCATGTTTAGCGCATGGGATAGGGAAAGGGAACGCCGCGAGGTGTGAAGAAAGCGTAAATTGTCACACGATGTACACGGGGCGTACACCGCGCGTGCATATGCGTGTCGGGAGGCCTGTTAGGTCCGTGCGGCGATCTGGGCGAGGATTTGGGTGCGCAGGCGGGTGGCGGTGCCGTGGTTGTAGGACATGTGTTCGGGGTCAAAGACGGTGAGGGCGGCGTCGACGGCGGTGAGGGCTTGCGCGAGGGCGCTGGCCGGATCGGTGCAACTGTCGTGGGCGGCTGTTGCTTTGAGGGCGATGGCGATGTTTCCCTGCGTCATGGCCCACTGCACAGGATGATCGTCGCGGGTGTGGACCTCTAGGGTGGCGCGGTATGCAGCGACGGCGCCGGCGAGGAGGTCTGCGCCTTTCGTGCCGTCGGTGCGGATGCCTTGGTCTTGGAGTGCAGTGCCGAGGTTGTTCTGCGTCATGGCCCATTGCACCGGATGGTCGTCGCGGGTGTAGACATTTAGGGCGGCGCGGTATGCGGTGACGGCGTCGGCGAGGAGGTCTGCGCCTTTCGCGCCGTCGGTGCGGATGCCTTGGTCTTGGAGCGCGATGCCGAGGTTGTTCTGCGTCATGGCCCAGTCCACCGGATGATCGTCGCGGGTGTAGACCGAGCTATGCGGGAATTTGGGTGATGGCGTGATTTGAAAGGCGGCGTATTGTGGTGGTGTCAAAGCCAACCAGAACCT
>ENA-OQVM01006906-OQVM01006906.1-marine-metagenome-genome-assembly--contig:-NODE-6906-length-10060-cov-4.526195_pt1 | contig 10060 bp, 10 predicted proteins | sample MGYA00237776_ERZ505498 | MGnify/ENA primary metagenome ERZ505498 (study PRJEB26159, sample SAMN06265151) | marine metagenome | isolation source: Helgoland LTER site | place: Germany:Helgoland, sampling... | reverse complement strand
AGCTAGGGGATCCTTATATTTTTTAGGATCATCTGCCTCGGCCTCAAGGTTTAGCCTTATGCGGATCTTGGTATATAGTTCAAATATCTTGTAGTTATTTTCCTTAGACTTTTCTTCGAAAAGTAACCGCGCGAAAATCGAAAGATCGTCACGCATTTCGATAATCCAAGCTTGCCGGAATTTAGCCAACTGTAGTTCAGTTTGAACTCTCCTGTTTGCTTTCTCGCGAAACTCATTCGCTCGATTTGCCAATTGCTCCCTTTGGTCGGCAGCATTGCCTGCTAGTTCTTCCCGCTGAAGCGCCGCACGATTTGCCATATGCGTTGCCGCAAGACCCAAAATAGCAATTAAAATTGCTGTACCAATGGATATGATTATCCCGTCATACTCTGAAATAAACTGCTCAAATCGTGACAATCCGTGACCGCGATACTCTTGAATGAGAATCGCGGGAGGAATCGTCAAAGCAGCAACTGCAAATATTAGAACAATGACACCAACAACAATCACCCCACGCCCCCACTCAAATACCTTTTCTTAGCCGCATCCATCCGCCCCATATCCCTCACCGCATTCTCAATCGCGACCTCATCCGACTTGTCCGCATACCGGAACTCGCTGTCGGCGTAGCGGTTGATCTCCTGCACCACCATTTTAACCGTGATCGGTTTGCGCATCCCCTCGATCATCGCCTTCTTCTCGTCATACCCTTTGAACAGGAACAAATCAGGCTGCTCCATCCATTCATCGGGCAGCTCAAAGTCCATCGCCCGCACCTTCACCGCGTCCGTGATGTTCTTGATCGCACGGCCGGTAAAGCGCGGGTCCGCCTCCTGAATCCCCTTCAGATAGGTGCCCAATTTGTTGATCGTATCCAGCTCACCAATCTCGCTCCGCACGGCCTCATAGACCTTTAGCAACCCCGCCTCATGCGGCTTTGAATGCCCCTCAAACGACGCGGCGACGGCCTTCTTGATCGCCTGCGCCTCAAACGCCTGATGTTCGCCCAGCGGAATATCGTGGTTCTTACCCATCAGAAGGTACAGAATATCGACGTAATCCTCCCGCGTTTGCGGCCCATCGACAAGGAACCGCGCCCCCGCCCGTTGCCGCAGCGCATCGTCGACATTCTCAGGATAGTTCGAGAACATCCCGAACGTACAATTCCCCCGCACAACGGTATTGGCGCCCGCGAAACTCTCCATCAAAACGGCCGTAATCTCCAACTGCCCCGCCGAGGATTGCCGATCCCCCCGCTTGCCCGCCAACTGGTCAATATCGTCGATGGTGCCAAAGCCAATCACGGACGGATCAATGATATTATTGATAAACGCCTTCGCGTTCTGCCCCGATTTACCCTGATAGCTGTCGATATTGTCTGTCGACAGGTTCTGATACCGAAACGGATAGCCCGCATTCGCACAGTATTCCGAAATCAACCCCGCCATCATCTGGATCAGCGTGGTTTTCCCTGTTCCCGGCGCGCCATCCCCCATGAAGGTAAAGATGAAGCCGCCCAATTCCGCAAACGGGTTCAAGCGGCGACCAAAGTCATAGGCCATCAGCATCTTCGCCAGCTTCATCGACTGATATTTGGCAATATGGTTGCCCACGACCTCGTTCGGTTTCTTGAACGTCATGGTCAGCTTGGTGGACTTGGCCTTGGATGCGGGCGAGAACCCCGAAACGGTGAAATCATCCGCCTCCAACCGCCAGCTCGCAGCGACAAACGCCTCAAGCCTCGGCGCCGTCTGCGCGCGCAACGCAACCTTCTCCATCAACATCTCGGCATAGGCCGCGACTGTCGCCACCAAATGCGCATCATCACTGCCATGGGCGGCAATATCCTGATCCAACTCCCACAACGCACCGTGCAAGGCGACCTGACCATTGTCGGTCAAAACCTCGTCCACATCCCCGACCTCAACAGTCGTCTCGGACAGATGCGACGACAACAAATAGGCACACGCATTGCCAAAGACATACAGCGTCACCAGCGCCTCGGCCGACAGCAACTCCGTGAACTCCCCCTTGCGCGCAAGCGGCAAAGCCCCCTCCAAATTGGCACGCTTCAGATCACCCAGCCCCGCGTGTTCCGCAAAATTCTCGGCCACCGCCAAAGCAATCGCGATTGCCCTCCGCACCCCGTGCATGACCGTTGCCTGCAAGGGTGACACCAAGGCATCCCCCTCATCCACACCCTCGATCCGCGCCAACACCTGCACCGCACCGGACGCCAGGCGCGACCGTGTCACCAACCCCGGTGTCGTGGACCGAAACCGCCGCCGCGTGCCAATGCCGCTCGATTTTTCAACCGCAACTGTCCCGACAGCTTTGCCAATCCGGGGCGCATGATCGAACCCTTCCAACAGGGACAACGCAACGCCCATATGCTTTGCAATATCTTCCTCACGCAGCTCCATCGCATCTGAAATCTGGCTCATGGTTGGCTCCCTTCATTTCTTTTTGGCAAAAAATACTTTCGCCGAAGGCATTAAAACTAATACTGCAACACCCGACCCTTGGCGCTGACCACGAACTTGCGCACCCCAGCAAACCCAGGCGGTCGTCTTTCTTCCAACACCTGATAAGGGCGTTGCGGCAAAATGATGCTCCGCTCCTGTCGTGTCGCGCCCAGATCAGGTCCAGCCGCCCCCATTGGATCCAGCGCAAAAACCTCGCGATCCACAGTGGAAAACCAACCGGATTTCTCTTGGGTCACGCGGTCGCTCAGCAACTCTTCCTCGGTCCAGACAAATGCCCAATCTTGCCCCTCTGGCGCGCGCGCCTCGGCCAAAATCTCCCGCAAGGGGCCTGCTTGCTGTGTATATTGGTGCGAATACATCGGCCCCAAATGAAACCTGCGCAACCGTTTGGGGTGCAAATCATCAAAATCCTGATCAAACCCCTTGGCGATCGTCAGCAATTTCAGCCCGCCCAGCGCTTGGGCAGACAAATGCGCCTGCACTTCGGGCCAGCGCCGCTGGTCCTTTGGCAGACCGATACGCCCCGTGTCCTCCAACTCCATAATGTAGATCACAGGCAGGTTCACCTGACTGTCATAGGTCGCCCAATGCAGCCGAAACTTGCGTCGGCCTTCAGAGATGTTGCCAACCCATTGTGCAGTTGGATCGTTCTGCACCCAAAATAGATCACCCCGCGCAAGCTCCTCATAATAAAGCCGCTGCGACAGCGCGAACTGCAATTTCGTCGGCACTTTCCGGTCACCCAGAATGGTCTGCACCATCTGGTTTTTCAGGGTCTCCGACGATGGCATCTGCGTCAAATGCCCCGACGCCTGCTGCGCGTCATTGGCCATCGTCATCAGCTCTGCCGCGATGGGAAAACCGCTGTCGCGGGTGTCGATAGCAAGAGAGCCGAAAAACCGCCCCGTTTCCCGACCGACCAACAGATACTTCAGGCTCAATGCTTTGAACGTATGCGTCAGCTTGACCGCATACCGCGTGAGGATTTCGACCTCGTCCGCGTTCAGCTTGCCTTCTGCTTCCATCACGCCCGCGACATGCAGCAAATGCTGCATGATCCCCTCGAACTTGCGGAAATAACGGCGCGAAGCGAAGGTGTCGCTTATACCGACGTGGTCGCCCGAAGGATCAGTCATCACATGATCCAGCCCATCAGCGCGCGTCTGAAATATCGCAGGCCCGCGATTTCGCGCGCTCCAATCGTGATGCGGGCTTCATGGTCAGCCATTCGCCACATCAGATCCGCCATCACGCCAGATGTTCCACCCGACCCACGCCATCAAAAAGACGCCCATCACAATGCTCGCGCCCCCGAAAATGGTGAAAAACACACCCAACAATCGGGCCAATCCGCCAAGCGCCGTACCAGCGCCAGCACCCGACAGAAACGCGAACGCCAGCGGGATCGCGATCATCCCTGCGGCAGTAATCAAAGGGACGCGATGTTTTCGTAGATTGCTCATTTAGGCTCCGTACTGGTTGCTGTCATGCTTCTCGATGATCTTCGCAAAGCGCCGTGCAAACCGTTCGTCCGCCTTGGCCTTGGCTTCCAGCACCTCGCGGGCAAAGACCATGTGATCCTCATGTTTTTCCATCATTTCAGCCATGCGCGCGTTGGTGGCCGCACCTATGCCCGCCATGGCTGACTGCGCCTCTTGGTCCGTCTTGACACCGATCTCGTTGATGCGATGCGCGACGTCCTGCTGCTGCGCGGTCTTGAGAGATTTAGTCAGCGCATCGTACAAAACAACCCGCTGCTTGGTGTCGGTTTGCAACTTGTTGATCAGCACCATCTGCGTCGCCGCCTGGTTCTGCAAACTGTCGATCCAGGTCTTGCCCTTTTCGATATACCGCTCAAGCGTTTGGGATTTGGCAAGCTTGACCTGCTCATCTTGTATCAACGCATTATAGCGCGAATTGGCCTCGGCCAATTGCGTCCCCAGCTTGGTGCGCTTGGCGGCGTCAGTTTCATTCCCGATAGCATTTTCCAGCTTGATCACCTCGGGGTCCATATCCCCGATCCGGGTGCGGATGCTCTCCAACTCGCCAACTGTGACTTCGCGCTCATCCAGCGTCTCTGTCAGGTTGTCCTCAACCTTGACCTTCTGCTCTTCCAGCATCGCCAACTGCCCTTCGAGCAATTGCACAATCGTATCGGATTTCGCGATCAAGTCCTGCAGTTTGTCATCAATCGACGCAGACCGCACACGTTCCTGCCGCATGCTGTCGGACTTCGCACCAGAGAATATCCCGACGATGCTTTCCCAGCCCGTCTTGTTGCGCATCTCATCGAAATCACGGCTGAACCCGGCAGTGACATCATCCAGCCCCATGATCAGCTCTGCGATGTTTGCGTTCATCACATCCGTATGTGCATGCACATCTTCCAGCGAGGCGTTTTCGATGTCGATCATCGCCGGTTTTCAGCTTGGCACGCGCGGTCTCGATCCGGGCGGTCAGCTCGGCGATCTTGCTTTGCGCTTCCGCAACTTGGGTTTGGGATTCGCGTACCTGTGCATCCAGATTGGCCATCAAACGCTCCTGTTTTCTAATCCGTTGAACTTGATATAGGGCATGTTAAGGTGATTTACATCTAGCCCTAAGACGATTTTTGTAACTGTTGCAAATGCCCGCACTTATGAAAAGGGGCGTCATTGGTTAGGGTTTCTCAATCTCTACCCGCCGCGAGGCCAGCAACAATCCCCCAAACACGACCAACCCCGCAACGGCATACCACGCCAGCGTTGCCCGAATATCCGCATAGGCCATCGTGCCCGTGGTCGGTGCAATCAGGGATGCGGCGAAAATGCTGCCGGCAAACAACAGCCGCCCCGCGAAACTTTGCAACGACAGAAACGTGGCGCGCCCTGCATCGCTCAACAACGGCTGAACACGCGCCTCTATGAACGGATAGGTCCACGAATCCGGCACCATCCGCAGCAGTAAAACTGCAATCGCAATCGCGCTGTCCGTCAGCGCAAGCACCCCGATCAAACCAATCTGCATTCCAAACGCCAGCAACAAGATCGCAGGCAATCCAATGCGCCTGCGCAACCGCAACGCCACCAAAGACGCCAGCACCGACACCACCATCATCGCCGCACTGACCGCCCCACTGACAATCGGCGCATCGCCCTGCCAGCCACCCGCCTGCATCGCCTGCGCGATGAACGGCTGGCCAAAGACAAACGGCACATGACTGAACCCGTACATCACCACCGACAGCACAAAGAGCCACAACAAAACGGGTTGCCTGAGTGCAGTGCGCAATAACCCCCATTGCGCCCCCAAACCGACCTTGTCACCGTCCGCATGCGGCGGTTCCGTGAACCGCAGGGCCATCAAACCCGCACAACCCAACGCAACAGCAGCCGCCCCAAACGCCAACTCATACGCGACCCCCGCCATCAAACCGCCCGTTACCGCAGACAGCGCCAAACCGGTCAGCGTGAACTGCCACGCGCGGGTGGTCTGCGCCTCCATCTCACCTCCGCGCCCGTCGGCGACCAGTGATTCGTACAAAAACGCCGTATCCGTGCCAGAGGCAAACGCCGCCCCCGCGCCAATACAAATCTGGCCCAGCGCAAAAATCGCAAAACTATCCGCCGTTGCCAGCAAAACCAGCCCGATCAGCCCTGCAACCATCGCCGCGACCAGCGTGCGCTTGCGCCCCAAACGGTCCGACATATAGCCCGACGGCACCTCAAGCGCGGTCGTTGCCACATCGTAAACAACGTAAAGCAACAGGGCCTCGGACGCAGACAGTTCTTGTTGAAAAAACAAGAACCAAACCGACTGCCAGAAAATCAGATTCTGGAAAAACTTGAACCAAGGGTACAGCGCAACGTTCCGCGCCATGCCCCGGTTCGTTGCGGTTTGGCTCACCCCAAGAGTGCCTTGATCATATCGCTTTCGGGATCGGACAATGCCTCAATCACATCGAAATGATGCTTGCCCTCAGCGACAACCTTCTTGGCGCCCCACGCACGGCTCAGGCTTTCAGCTTGCTCCAGAAAGGCAGGCCGCTCGTCTCCGCCGACCCAAACGGTCACGTTTACACCATGCGGCGGACTCATGTTCACAGGGCTTTCCGCCTGCGCCTCTGCCGCATCCAGATGCAAAACCTCGTTCATATGTGTCTCTAACAGGGGCATTAGGTCCGCCACCGGCGATATCGGTACAACCGACCCGATGCGCCCACGCACGTCTGCAGGCAACACCAGCGGATCCATCATCCGCGCAACCAGATGACCACCAGCGGAATGGCCCGCCAAGGCCAGCTTGCCGAAAGTCCGGTTGCCAATCTCTGTAACCGCCGCTGCAATCTGGCGCGTGATATCTGCGATCCGCACATCAGGGCAAAGATCATAGCTTGGCATCGCCACCGCCCAACCCTTGGCCAACGCACCCTCAGCCAGATGCGACCAGACGCTTTTGTCGAACGCCTTCCAATATCCGCCATGCACAAAGATCATGGTGCCGCGCGACACACCTGTCGGCTGGAACATATCGAACTTTTGTCGATCACTGTCACCGTACCGCACACCCATCTGCGCACGCGCACCCAAACCAGCGCGGAACGCTTCCGCCTCGGCCATCCAACGCGGCGGAAAATCAGCAGCCCCTTCGATGTATTCGGCATTTTTATAATCTTCGTCATACTTCATCGGGCGGTCCTTTGGTCTGTCATGGATTCCAATGTGGAACTGGACAATCATACCCATTGTTGATTGAGGTGCCACAAACAAAAGCGGAGTAGAGACATGACCGACGCGACAGACCTTAAATCCAAGCTTAAAGATCCCAGCCTGCTGGAAACACGCGCCTATATCGGCGGCCAATGGGTGGACGGCGATGACGGCACCTTTGACGTCATCAACCCGGCACGCGGCGATGTTATCGCAAAGGTCGCCAACCTCAGCCGCGCCCAAGTGGCAGGCGCCATTGCCCAAGCCGAAGCAGCCCAGAAAGAATGGGCCAAATGGACAGGCAAAGAGCGCGCAGGCGTGATGCGCAAATTCTTTGACCTGATGATGGCGAACCAAGATGACCTTGGCGCGATCCTGACCGCAGAGCAGGGCAAACCACTGGCCGAAGCCAAAGGCGAGATTGCATACGGCGCGTCCTTCATCGAGTTTTTCGGCGAAGAAGCAAAACGCATCTACGGCGAAACCATCCCCGGCCACCAGCGCGACAAGCGTATCACCGTCATTAAACAACCCATCGGCGTCGCAGCCTCCATCACGCCTTGGAACTTCCCCAATGCGATGATCACCCGCAAGGCAGCGCCCGCGTTGGCTGCCGGTTGCGCATTTGTGGCACGCCCTGCTGCTGAAACACCGCTGTCGGCAATCGTTATGGGTGTGCTGGCCGAACGCGCTGGCATCCCCGCAGGCGTGTTCAACGTAGTGCCCTCCTCGTCCTCCTCCGCCGTGGGCAAAGAGTTCTGCGAAAACCCTGCTGTGCGCAAAATCACCTTCACAGGATCCACCGAGGTCGGTCGCATCCTGCTGAAACAAGCCGCCGATCAGGTCATGAAATGCTCAATGGAGCTGGGCGGCAACGCGCCGTTCATCGTGTTTGATGATGCAGACCTTGATGCAGCGGTTGAGGGCGCAATCCTGTGCAAATTCCGCAACAACGGTCAAACCTGCGTCTGTGCAAACCGCATCTATGTGCAGGCTGGCGTCTATGACGCCTTCGCGGAAAAGCTGAAAGCCCGCGTTGAGAAAATGAAGATCGGTGACGGTTTCGAGGCAGGCGTTGAACTTGGCCCCCTGATCAACCCCGCCGCCGGTGAAAAGGTCAAAGAACACATCGACGATGCGCTGGCCAAAGGCGCGACAGTAATCCTTGGCGGTAATGGCGCGATGGACGGTAACTTTTTGCCCCCCACCATCATGACGGGCGTGACCCAAGACATGCTGGTCGCACAGGATGAAACCTTTGGCCCGTTCGCACCGCTGTTCAAATTTGACACCGAAGATGACGTCATCGCAATGGCCAACGACACCATCTTTGGCCTCGCCTCCTACTTCTATGCCAAAGACCTAAGCCGCGTTTACAAAGTTGCCGAGGCACTGGAATACGGCATCGTTGGCGTAAACACCGGGATCATCTCAACCGAGGTAGCGCCGTTCGGTGGCGTCAAGCAATCGGGCCTGGGCCGCGAAGGATCGCACCACGGGATCGAAGATTACCTTGAGATGAAATACATCTGCATGAGTGTCTGAACACACAAAGGGCCGACAGTGCGAACTGTCGGCCCTTTTTCTATCTGCTGCGGCGTCCGCGAAAATCAGTGCCGCGCGTTCATCCAGATCAGCTTTTTGATCTCCATGTCGGTTAACTGCAGGCGCACGTTCTTGCCATAAACTGGGCGGACATGGGTTTTCAGGATAAAGCGACGCGCCTCATCGTTGAACCCTTTGGCAAGATGCACGTGGTACAACACGCTGCCATCATGGCGGCAGTTGATACCGGTGATGTTACCCACAAACGTGCCTTCGTTCGACAGCAGGCTGCGCTTGTTGGTATCACAGACGGCCACTTTCTTGCCCGGCACCTTCTTGGTGTATTTGTCACCCGGCTTTTTGGTTTCCTGGTCCTTGCTTCGGTCACCGGGTTCCTGCGGTGTTGGGTCCGGTGTCGGATCAGGGTCTTTGCCCTTATCGCCGGTGTCACCCTTGCCAGTATCGCCCTTGCCAGTGTCACCCTTACCGGTATCACCCTTACCAGTATCACCTTTTCCAGTGTCGCCTGTCCCGGTGCCAGTATCGCCCTTACCGGTGTCGCCCTTACCCGTATCGCCGGTGCCAGTATCACCTTTGCCGGTATCGCCCTGAGAAGCGTCACTGCCTACGTTCCCACCAGAGAACCCGTTCGCATAAACTGGCGCGGACAGCATCAGTGCCAATAGTGACGTCGCGGTCAAAGCCCCGAGTGATCTGAAGATGGTCATACATTACCCTTTTCGATAACAAAATTACGGCACATTTCCGCCGAATATCTGTCCAGAAATTAACACATTGTGAAGTTGGGCGTCGCAAGAATCTCGGCGCTTGCCGCGTATGATCGCCAGAAACCATGGTGTGCTTTTGGTCAAAATCCACATTAGTACGTTGATTTTAAATGATTATATGATCGCCTCGCAAGGCGCGTATGTATGGTATGTATTTTACACTACATCAGAACCCTACCGCATCCGTTGTTTTCCAGCGCGGGCCAATACACGCAAACAGCCATGATTGCGCACGAATTCGACACGCCTGCAATCAGACGGTGTATGCGAGCGGAGAATCAGTCGCCGCCGCAACGCCACCTTAACTTTCTACCCAAGGGTGAGCTGATGAATATCCCGACTACCTCGGCGGATTGTCCCAAACTGGCAGCCCCCTCTTTCTGTTGAACACAAAAAAAGGCCCGTTGCACAGCAACAGGCCTTCGTTGGGTCAGCGGGGACTGACCATGCTAGCGCACCAAAGCGCTTTCTCGATTAGTGAATGACTACCGGCTGACGCCGGTAGCATCATTTGGAGGAATGTAATTCCAGATACCGCGTGATGATGTCGTCG
>ENA-OQVM01006898-OQVM01006898.1-marine-metagenome-genome-assembly--contig:-NODE-6898-length-10068-cov-5.400861_pt1 | contig 10068 bp, 9 predicted proteins | sample MGYA00237776_ERZ505498 | MGnify/ENA primary metagenome ERZ505498 (study PRJEB26159, sample SAMN06265151) | marine metagenome | isolation source: Helgoland LTER site | place: Germany:Helgoland, sampling... | reverse complement strand
TCGTTTTTTTTTGGATTAAATTTTTACAAATGAAACCTTTTTTTATGTTGTGCGTAAATATCGTGAGCGTATTGTAGGCAACTTAATTGATATCAATACAGAAGGAATTGATTATTTATCTAATCAAAAAAAGTATTGGTAGGATTCTAATCAAATTACCTCACTGATGCTGAGGTCAAGCAAAAGGATAGCGGGACGCTAATTGTGATTTCATAGTGGAAAGAAAATCAAAAGATAAACTTCCTACTTACTTTAAGTATTGGGGGAAGGCTTTAAAGGATCCTGTTAGTGGTGAATTTAACTATCACCTGCTGCCTTATCACTGCTTGGATGTGGCAGCCGTTGCTGATGTATGGCTTGAAAAATCCAACGTTTTACTTAATCAAATATCATCGCATATTCGTATTCCGAAAGAGCAATCACAGCGTATTGTTATATTTTATATATTGTTGCATGACCTTGGAAAGTTTGATGCGCGATTTCAAAGCTTCTGTGAAGACATTAGAAAAAATTTACAAGGAGATTTGTGGACGGTAGAACAAGACCCTATCTATTATTCACATGGGTCATGTGGCTATAAGCAATTTGGCATGATGTTCGGAAGTAATGAGGCTATGAAAGCCGTTGCTGGCCACCACGGTCATTGTGATGTTTCGATCAATTATGACCCTCCTGATGCAGATGAACAGCTTGTGGAGCTCGATCGTCGAGCCAGAAGAGAGTGGGTCGAATTTTGCTTAAATTTTTGCAAGCTTGAAGCCGTTCCTGATGTGGGTGAAATCCCTATGCTTGCAGGTCTATGCAGCGTTTCTGATTGGGTTGGTTCATCGATGACCAATTTCACCACGGATCCAAATATAGATTTACAAGAGTATTACCAGCTTGCGTTATGTCGAGCTAAAGAAGTTTTAAAAGAAACAGGCATGATTGAAAAATTACAAGGTGCAGGTTTTGACTTTCTTTTTTCGAGCTATGCTCCGCGGGGAATTCAAACTCTACTGGATAGAATGCCCCTCAAAGCTGGGCTCACATTAGTTGAATCAGATACGGGTTCGGGAAAAACAGAGTTTTCATTAGCATATGCTTCAATGCTAATAAAGGCAGGCTTTGCAGATGGTGTCGTTTTTGGTTTGCCCACTCAAGCCACAGCCAATGGCTTGTTTAAACGAGTGGGCGAAGCTGCAAATAATTTATTCCCTGATGCTCAAACGACTTTAGCTCACGGCAAGTCAAAATTTATATTCTCTGATGAAAGTGGTTTCTTACAACAATCTAACAAGCGCGCTTTCCTTGGCTCCATGTCGGTTGCGACGATTGATCAAATATTGATGGGTGTGCTAGGTGTTCGTCATCAATTTGTACGTTCCTTTGGGACGCGTAAGTCGGTGCTTATATTAGATGAAATACACAGTTTTGATGCTTATATGATGGGCTTGATTCAACAGGTTTTAAAAGGACAGCACCAGTCATTTTCAAGTGTTATTTTACTTTCAGCTACCTTACCAAATACCCTTAAAGAAAAATTATTGGCAAGTTATCAAGGTGAGTCTTTATCTCAGTTGTATCCGCTTGTAAGTCATACCGATCTCCATGGGAATACGCAAGAATTCACTGTATCTGATATCGAAAGGAATCAATCAACAAAAAAAATAATCGTAAGCCAATTGTGGCGTAGTGAAAATGTATTACCTAATACAGATCAGCTCGAGCAAATTAGAGAATGGGTAGAAAATGGGGCAATGGTAGGTGTTATCTGTAACACCGTTGCCGATGCACAGAGGCTTTACTGTTGTGTAAGTAATATGAAGCTAAGTTTTCCTGTGGACTTGTTTCATGCTCGCTATACCTTTGAAGATAGAAATAATATCGAAGGTCATGTTATTAGGAACTACGACAAAAACGCAACTCGAAAGGGTCGATTACTGATTGCTACCCAAGTTATAGAGCAGTCTTTGGATTTAGATTTTGATGTGCTTATCAGTCAAATAGCACCGATTGAATATTTAATGCAAAGGATGGGGAGGTTGTGGCGACATGAGCGCAGAGGAGGTGATTTATGTAATAGAACAATCAACGTAAAAGAACCATTATTTATCACATTGTTACCTGATCAAAATATAACTAGCGATATGTCTATTGACCAACTTAAGCAGCATTATCAAGGTAGTGGCTATGTCTATCAAGATACTCGTTTACTTTATAGAACTGAGAAATACTTGAATGAAAGCCTGCAGTTAACATTCCCAGACTGCTATCGGCTAGCCATTGACCTAGTTCACAACCCCTTACCATACCCTGAAGAGCCTTTAGCATTAAAAAAAATTGCTGAAGCATATGATCAAAATTCTGAAGGAAGTAATTATACAGCGCGACAAATAAGCAACGTTCAATCCAAGCCGTTAAATGATGTTGATCCACGTTGCGCCTTACTGACACGAGACGGAGAAATGAGTGTGTCTGTGGTTCTATTAAAAAAAGACGGCAGCTTATTACATGGCGGCAATATCGATGAGCAACAAGATAGAGAGAGTAGCACTGTGGCGCTCGCGGTAAAGCATGCTAAAGGAAAAAAAGATGATCGTTATTATTGTCTTAAAGCAGTTGTTGGTAAAGATATTATTTACAACGAAATAGGGGTTATTAGCTCCGATTTAATGAACGAACTCAATACAAGGGGTTTTTAAATGTATTTGTCACAGGTGATATTGAAAGTGCACGATAGTTACGATCAGCATCAACTTATATGGAGCTTGTTTCCGGATGTTCCTGATCGCAAGCGTGATCATTTATTTAGGGTAGAAGAAAGCAGTCCAAAAATATGTAAAGTGTTATTGCAATCCACCACACAGCCAATAGGTAACGATAAGGTGCAGGTCTTAGCGGTTAAGTCTTTTATCCCTAGATTGGCTCAGGATGCATATTACAAATTCAAGTTATTAGCTTGTCCAACAAAACGAAATAGCCAAAGTAAAAAACTGATAGAAATAGAAAATGAAGATGAGAGAGTTTCTTGGCTACAGCGAAAATTGGTAGGGGCTAACGTTACGGTTACTGCGATGGATAATAAGTTGGTGTCTAGCAGTAAAGCCCATAATAGCCGATTTGTTTGCTATGAAGGTGTTTTACAAGTGATAGATGTAGAGCAGATGGAGCGGGCATTAGTTATGGGTATTGGGCGTAAAAAACATGCTGGGGCGGGCTTGCTCTCTTTAGCGCGTACAAAATAAAAGGTGGTTTTTATGTATCAAAAAATATATCAAGCGTATCAAGTTCTATCTAATGGCGATAAGTCTGAACTTAATCGAAGTAATCTAAAAAAAATAGCCAATTTACCAGCTTACTTTAGAGTGTTAAAAATCGCTCACGTCAAGGATTCACCTCAGACTCAACGTATCTTGTTTTTGATGGCAAAGGTTCGTATTAGTGAAGAAGCGCAGGCGCCGACTGTTGCAAGAGGTTTGTTGGATGCTGGAGTTAAAGAGCGGCAAATTATGCAAATTATCCGTAGTGGTGATAACGGAATAGAGTATTTAAAACGGCAGTTGCTTCGCTGCAGTATTGTCCAGCTTGATAGTCTCGGAAAATTGGCGCAGTACTGGGGAGATAATGCCCGTCGTGGTCTGTTAAAAGATTTTATTTTATCTTCAGATATATCTATTGATAAATCTAGTAACTAATCAATTCATTAAGTAAAGGGAAGCTAAATATGACAACATTTATTAATATTCATACATTAATCTCTCACCCATCTTCGATGATGAACCGTGATGATTCTGGCTTGCAAAAAACAGCTGTATTTGGTGGTAGCGTCCGTAGCCGTATATCCAGTCAATGTTTAAAGCGGGCTATTCGGCAAAGTGATATTTATAACGAAGCAGTTACAGAGAAGTCTATTCGAACTAATAAACTTGATGAGCTATTGGACTTGTGTATTAAAGAACTGCCAGGTATTGATGAGAAGCTAATCGAAAAAGTCTTATTAAGCCTAGGGTCAAAATTTAAGACTGAGAAAAATAAAGAGACTGGTGAAGTGTCACGTAACTTTGATGCCGTACAGCCATATTCGCTAGGTGCAATTCGTGAAGCTGTCAATATGGTACAAGCGGGTACCGATTTTAAGGAGCTCAAAAAAATTGTACGGATACCCACATATGATGTTGCTCTCTCTGGGCGGATGGATGCAAGTTGTCCTGAGCGTAACGTTGAAGCAGCCATGAGCGTAGCTCACAGCTTAACAACACACAGTGCGGATATCGAAGTTGATTGGTTTACTGCCTGTGATGACCTATCAACTCAAGGTTCAGGACATATCGGCACGACTGAGTTTAGCTCAGGGGTTTTCTATCGATATGCTTCTATTAATGTGGATTTGCTGGCAAAGAATGTTAAAGCAACGGGAGATGAAGTTATGCCCATTATTAATACTATGATTCGCTGTTTTGCAGAAGTATCACCTAGCGCCAAGCAAAAGGTATTTGCTGCCCATAATAAAGCTGATTTTGTGATGGCAACACAATCTAATCAGCCTTTGTCGCTTGCTAATGCATTTAGAAAGCCCATAGAAAATACTGGAGAAGTGATGGAGGACTCTATTGAATCATTGGTTAAACATTATGAAAAAATTATTAAAGCCTACGATCTAACGTCAACAGCAAAAGCGTTAGATCTAACTGGGACGGCGCAAAATAATACAGTGGCTATGGTCAATACATTAAGTGATATTCGTTTTTAATGGTGGGTGCTATGAGTGTAACAATGAAGACGTTGGTTTTGAAAACTGAAGGATTGTCGGCTTACGGATTACAAACTTTTGATGTGCATCGTCGGATTAATCATTTTCCAACGCGTTCGGCGATCTTAGGTTTATTAGGTGCGTCTATGGGTATTACTCGTGATCAGCATAAAAAATTATATCAGTTATCGCAAAGCATTAAAGTTGCTGTACAAGTGAATCAGTGTGGCGAAAAAATGGTAGATTATCACACGGTACAACACTTTCGGAGTCCACAAGGTAAAATTCAAAAAGAAACCAAACCGACATATCGAGAGTATTGGTGTGATAGTGAGCACACGTTCGCAATTTCGGCATCATCAGATCTAGTAAATGAGTTAGAAGCAAAAGTTAAATCACCTGAGTTTTTTGTATTTCAAGGTCGGAAAAGTTGCCCTTTAACGCGGCCACTATTTGAGATGTGTTTAGAAGAAGATGATCCTGTTAAAGCCTTAAAAAATTTAGGTGGGCTTGGGCAGATATTTAGCGATGTAACAAGTGATAATCAGGTCGCTATTTTACAGGTGCGTGATTTAACAACACGATTCCCTCGTAAATATGCGATGCGCACTGTGTATGTCTGTAGTCAAGCAGCGAAATCAAGAAACGAGAAAGGAGATATCAATGAATTTACTTCAAGATAACTTTATTTCAACGACTGTAGGTAAGATCTCATTAAAAACAATGTTAACTAGTAATAAAGAATATCAGTTGCAGTATTATTTTGATGAAATTCAATTATCAATGCTACAGCTGTTAAGCTCGCTCACCACCGTCGTTTTGGCGCCAACAATTATTGAGCTTAAAGAATATATAAGAGGTGGTTTAAGTGTTGATCAATATGATAAGGCATGCGAAAGACTTGAGCTCGACTGGTTCGACACTCATAAATTTATGCGATCGAAACCTTTAAGTACTTCGGCTAAATGGGCGGATGCACCAATAACAAAATTACTTTCAGGTATAGAATGCGGTAGCTCTTCAAGTGCTATAGGTTTGTTTTCTGATGCTGAAGCTGCCAAGGTTGTTTGTCCAGATTGTACGCCGGGTTTAAATTACAACTTACATATGAATATTAAAGGTGAGTGCTTTGGTCCCACGGGTGCGACAGGTATTCGTGGTGGCGGTGCTATTAGTACGTTAATTGCAGGACATAATTTAAAAACAACTCTTTTAAGTAATACTATTGCGATTGATTATTTTAAAAAAATAACTGTATTAGATGATGATGCAGAAGATACACCTATGTGGGTAACGCCTCAATCTGGGAGCGTATATCAAGCCGGGAGAATTGGTTTGGTTAGAGGCTTGTTTGCGCTGGCTTACCATATTGATTTTGATGTTAAAGATGCACCATGTTGTTGTGATGTATGCGGACATCATTCAGATCAATCGGTTGTAAATTTCAGGCGTCAAAAATACACAGGTCATTATGGTTCGACTAAAAATGGTCGTGATGCGGGTGCAGGTTGGTGGCCGCATCCCTTTACTCCGCGATCAATTAAAGATGATGGAGCGGAATACGCTGTCTGCGCGCGCGATCGTAGTTGGCAATCATGGCAAGAGCTTAGTGGTTATATCATTGGTAAAGAAATGAATAAGGCCAATGTTATACCGGCATATATTGTTAACCAATATATGCATATGGAAAACCCATTGAAGACAAATTTACTTGTAGGTGGAAATATCGCTAATCAAGGCTCAATTATTGGTCGTATATATGACTTGTATTCAATGCCTGCTTCATTAACTAAATATCTGAGTAGAGTTACGCTGGTCATTGATGTGGGCCTTCAGAAAAAAGAGAGGCTTTCCAACGCTTTAAATAAAATATTTGGCGTGGGTTATGATAAAAGTTTCGTAGGGGGAATTAAAGAAAAAGCTATACAGCAATTCACGGCTAATGCACAACAGATAATTCAGCAGACATTGCTTGATGTTGATCGAAAAGAGGCTTCTGAACTTAGAAAGGCAGCTATAGAAGCGTTAAATAAAGAAGCAAAAAAAATATTTTTAAACGTCCAGCGTCAGTATCAACATGATATGCCATTGTTTAAAGCGCTAGTAAGAGGAGAGGTGTTGTTATACAAAAAATAATCTGTCTTAGGTGTGAGATTTTGTGAGCTATATTCCTTTAAAACCTATTCCAATAAAAGACCGCGTATCAATGGTCTTTGTTGAATACGGCCAGCTTGATGTGAAAGACGGTGCTTTTGTTGTTATCGACAAAACCGGCATCCGTACCCATATCCCTATTGGTTCGGTGGCTTGCATTTTGTTAGAACCAGGAACGCGCATATCTCATGCAGCAATTAGGCTTGCGTCAACGGTTGGCACTTTAATCGTTTGGGTTGGTGAGGCAGGGGTCAGACTTTATGCCTCTGGCCAACCTGGTGGAGCGAGAAGTGATCGTTTGTTATATCAGGCTAAATTAGCATTAGACGATGATTTGCGTTTAAAAGTCGTTCGCAAGATGTATGAAATGCGCTTTAATGAACCGCCACCCAAAAAGCGTAGTGTTGAGCAATTGCGAGGTATAGAGGGAGCCCGGGTAAGAGCGACCTATAAATTATTTGCTAAGCAATACGGTATTGAGTGGCATGGTCGAAAATACGATGTAAAGGATTGGGATAAGGGCGATATTATTAATCGCTGCCTCAGTTCGGCCACGAGTTGTTTGTACGGCATCACCGAAGCTGCTGTCTTGGCTGCGGGTTACGCGCCAGCGGTTGGTTTTATCCATACGGGTAAACCACTATCTTTTGTTTATGATATTGCTGATCTTTTCAAGTTTGACCCTGTCGTTCCATTAGCATTTAAAGTTGCATCAAGACGGCCAAGCTCGCCTGATAAAGTTGTAAGGCATGAGTGTCGTGAGTTATTTCGCAGTACAAAAATCTTAAAAAAACTTATTCCGTCTATAGAAGAGGTCTTGTCAGCAGGTGGAGTCGATCCACCAGAGCGGCCAAAAGAATCTGTACCTCCAGCTATTCCAATTCCAGAAAACATCGGTGAAAAAGGTCATAGAACATAATGGCATTTACAGTTGTTGTGACTGAAGCAATACCGCCACGTCTTCGTGGTCGATTAGCTGTGTTTATGCTTGAAGTACGAGCAGGTGTTTATATTGGTGATATATCTCGCAGAGTAAGAGAGAAAATTTGGGAGTATATTGAAGCAGATATAGACGACGGCAACATAGTTTTTGCGTGGGCGACTAATACCGAGTCGGGTTTTGAATTTCAAACATTAGGTGATAATAGACGTGAGCCTGTGGATTGGGATGGATTGAGATTGGTAGCATTTTCTCCTAAATCTGGTTAAATTTTTTTTAAGTATTTGGTAGTTTTTTTATTTAGAAAAATGTGATTAAAATCAATCGTGTAAGTTAAGAGTGTTTCCCACATGCGTGGGGATGAACCGTTATACCTGCCTGAGAAGTTGAAAGCCCTGTAGTGTTTCCCACATGCGTGGGGATGAACCGGGGCAGGATCATTAACGTCGGCATTACTAATAGTGTTTCCCACATGCGTGGGGATGAACCGCCGCCAGTCGCTGCTATACATTTTTTATCTGAGTGTTTCCCACATGCGTGGGGATGAACCGAACGTTTTAACCATCGCTGCTATTGCTGTTGTGTGTTTCCCACATGCGTGGGGATGAACCGTCGTTATCGCCACCCTTGGAGACCGGGTCAATGTGTTTCCCACATGCGTGGGGATGAACCGCCAAAGATGCGGTTCGTCCGTTTAAATTAATAGTGTTTCCCACATGCGTGGGGATGAACCGTCGTTGTTCATAGCGAAGAGTCCACTCAAATTGTGTTTCCCACATGCGTGGGGATGAACCGGTTTTCTATCTGCCAATACGGCGAGCACTCTCGTGTTTCCCACATGCGTGGGGATGAACCGAGACCTTTCAATAATTAAACTATTTTTATGCAGTGTTTCCCACATGCGTGGGGATGAACCGCAGTCAGCCATAAGCCTAGGATCACGCTCTAGGTGTTTCCCACATGCGTGGGGATGAACCGGTAAAGGGGTATTATTTATTACGTTCGTAGCTGTGTTTCCCACATGCGTGGGGATGAACCGCCCGTTTCAAGTGGGCCAACATCTTCACCGAAGTGTTTCCCACATGCGTGGGGATGAACCGCGCGAAGATGTCATTAAGGTTCTTGATGGAACGTGTTTCCCACATGCGTGGGGATGAACCGCTACCAACAAGAGAGTTAATTGCCATGCTGTAGTGTTTCCCACATGCGTGGGGATGAACCGACGTTTGGAAATCAGACGAAGAGTTCAGCAACGTGTTTCCCACATGCGTGGGGATGAACCGTAGTCCCCATCAGGGAAGCGCAGCTCTGTCTTGTGTTTCCCACATGCGTGGGGATGAACCGGCTTTTACGTTGAGATATGAGGATGTGCTTCAGTGTTTCCCACATGCGTGGGGATGAACCGACCCTGTTCGAACGCTGCTTCGCGCATATCAGCGAACTCACGCTCACCGATGCCGTAGTTGTTGAGAGCTGTTGCAATTGCTTCAGCAGCACGCACAAGCGCTAACAGATTGTTTAAATCGTTACCCATAGTATTTACTCGTATTGTTCTAAAAGATTACGCACGAACGATAACGACGAACGTGCGCGGCTTAGTTTTTCATTAGCGTTTTGAGGATCAGCGACACAGTTTTCGATCACCGGCCGGCTGTTGATCTCAACACAAAACAATTGTGCTGCAGTCGTGTTGTAGTCAAGTGCGCGTTGAAGTGCGGCTTTGGCATCGAGCGCTTGAGACGTGTCGATAGTGTTAGCTCTGTGCAGCTGCTCAACGGTGTTAGCTGACTGCTCAATCTGTATTGAGTTGTAGAGCAGTGATTGGCGTGCGGTCTCTGGCTTGGTCTGGCATGCTGCAACAATCGCTAAAACAAAAAACGATACGAACACGATCAGAAACGCGTGACGTATTCGAATGAAGCCGCGTTGATTGTTAGTGCCGGAACTTGGTAACAGCGTGAGATCGTCTCGAGCATCACGACGACCTACGTACGTCAACGCAAGCGCCAAGAACGCTAACAGCGAATCAACAAACTCGTTCACGATTGCTGCTTCATCGGTGCCGAATGTGATGCCGAACTGTGGACCAACAGCGATAAGAAACGCAACGAGTGCGCCCACGATAGTTTTGCTACGTATTGCCCATTTCTGATTCATTTGATGCCTCTGTGCTCGAGTGAGTAGTGATTGCCGTCGTTGAAACGTCCGCCCCAAGATCCGCCGATCGACTCCCAGTATTCGC
>ENA-OQVM01006892-OQVM01006892.1-marine-metagenome-genome-assembly--contig:-NODE-6892-length-10073-cov-20.720988_pt1 | contig 10073 bp, 15 predicted proteins | sample MGYA00237776_ERZ505498 | MGnify/ENA primary metagenome ERZ505498 (study PRJEB26159, sample SAMN06265151) | marine metagenome | isolation source: Helgoland LTER site | place: Germany:Helgoland, sampling... | reverse complement strand
CAAAATAGGTGTATGAAAAGTGCCCTTCGGGCAGTCTGGTATGAAATGTGTGAGATAAAATAAAACTACGAATCAAGATAATAAAGAATTAAGAATACTATCAAAATAAATAAAATAATAAGATAAGGCAAAGGTTTTTTAAATCCTTTTTTAAAATCTACATCTTTATAATGATTGTGAAGGTTGTTAAAATCCATATACCAATATAAATAAAATACTATAAAATATGCCAAGACCAAAAGGAAGTCCAAACAAGATAACAGCAGAAATAAAAGAAAGATTAAGTGAAGTAATAATGAATGCTATGTCCACTTTAGATATAGATTCAATGACTCAAAATGAGAAGTTAAAACTTATTCAAATAGGACTTACTTATGTAATACCAAGATTAAAACAGGTTGAAGAAATTACTGATGATATGCCTACAAACTTTCAAATAGAAATAATAGATAGATTAGTACAAGGATAGAGATTTGGATAAAGCTATTCGTAAGTAGTTATAAATTTAACAATCACAGCATTTGCAAGAACAAGAAGTATTACAATTACAAATTTTACAATTACATTCCATAATATACTATTTATTTGATTTACAGTAATATACGTATTATTTCACAAAAAAAAAATGATAATTAAAATAAAATGCCCAAGAACAGCTATAATGACGAGTTATAATCGTCCAGTACTTTATCAAAACCACATACTATTAAACGGTGCAGTTGTAGTGAAGTTTAGATAATTAGTAATTATTACTGTTTACTCCATTATCCCCCCCCTACTTTCATTTCCAACTGACTTTAAGTATATTAGAGTAAATTAACTTATTATGAAGAATTTATTATACATAACATTAAGTTTATTATTGTTTGCTTGCTCTGAAAAAAAAGATGATAAATTCGATAATGTAAGAAAGCAATTAATTGCTAATGAATCAACAAGATGGATGGGTATGGCTGAGCCAAAAGTTTCAGATTTTGAAGTTATTAATGATTCTACGTTTAACATATCGTCAGAGTTTGTACATCCTTTTTTAAAGAAAGATGTTAAGTTTATTTATCAATATTACTATACTTCCAAACTTGACACTGTAACTAAGAAGAGTGAATTAATCAAAATTTTAACAAAAGTTGAAGGAGATTACGTTAAATTTGATATGTTTTAAACAAGACAACTAAAGAACTGATTCCAATAAATGAAAAAATTAATTCTACTATTACTGTTTATTCCACTTGTGTCTTTTGGGCAAGGTTTAGAAAAAGAAAAATTAAAATCTGTTGTTAATACTTTTTTTGAAGGATTTCATAGTAAAGATTCATTATTAATAGTTTCTGTTATTGATAAGTCATTTGATTTAAATTCTACTTCACTAAAAGAAGGCAAAGGAGTACTAACAAATATAAATGGAGATAATTTTGTATCTGCTATTATTTCAAGACCAGATAGTCCTGTTTGGAAAGAAAAACTATTATCCTTTAATATAAAAATTGATGGTCCACTTGCAAATGTTTGGGTTGATTATGAGTTTTGGCTGGATGATAAACTAAGTCATTGTGGAGTAAATTCAATTCACTTATTAAAAAAGAAATCGGGTTGGAAAATTTTTAATATTACTGATTCTAGAAGAATAAATTGTAATAACTAAACCATAGGCATATCTTCTTCTTTTAATTCAGCTATTTCTATACCTCTTAAATAGGTTAAACTTACATTTATGGATTTAAAGCTTCACAGAAATGTGATGCTTTTTGTTGCTTAAAACTCAGAAAATGATAGGATTAAATATTCAATCATGAAAAGTTGAGGTTTAATTAATACATTAAATGTTTCTTTGATTTATTTCTCCAACCTGATTGATTCTTGTACTTCACAAAGAATATCTTTAAATCACTTTGGTTTGGGTAATCTACAAAGTAAATCTTCTTATCTGATTGATTCGGGTAATCTACAAAGTACCATAACCCTTTGTTATCATCAACTTGGTTTTGATAATCTACTTTAAATACTTTCAAATCAGATTGGTTTTCATAATCAACTACATAAACCTTAACGTCAGATTGGTTGGAATACTTAACAGAATATACCTTTTGAGAGTAGGATGAAATAGGTATCATAAATAAGATAATGAGTAGTTTTTTCATTTGGAGTTAATTACCTTAATTATTTTGAATTTTATTTGTCTTCTGCTTCTCTAGCTTTTATTTCCTCCATTTTTTCTTCATAAACTTGTTTATCTCTGGCTTCTATTCCATATAAATAACCAATAAAGAAGAAAGCAACTGCCAAAGTTAGAATTAAAAAAAGTAAGCGATACCTCATAGGTATTTCACTCTGCAGATCTTCAGAGTAATCGTATTCAACTGGCACTTGAGGATAAGCAATATTTGTTTTAATAAGTACTAAAATTAGTAGCAGTTTTTTCATATTAACATATACTTTGTGCTAAGATATAGAAAACTCAAATATTTAATTATCTTTTTATTATAAATCCATTATTCAACCATAATTTCTGTTCGTTTTTTTCGTAGTATTTTTTTTTCATCCAAAAAACTTCTACTAATAAAAACAAACCATTACCTATAATTAGTGAAATTGCTCACTCCTTATTTATGGTTAATAATCAAACGAATATACTTTACTGAAAATGTGTTTACTAACCTAAAAAAGAGTTTTAATGGTGCTTCTTTTTTTTATTAAATAGGCCTATTAAGATGTCTCTTCCACCTTTTTTTGGGGAGGTGAAAATTTCATTATTTAAGGCGATTGACTGCTACTACTTATCAAATTAGTTTTGCAAAAGTTATATAAAAAAGGGTGTAGTCGAAAACTTTAATTAGAGTAGACAAAATTAAATATTTAATTAATATGAAAAAAGTATTACTATTATTTACAATTATTAGTGTAGCATTTACATCTTGTGAAAAAGATGAAACATTAGATACACCTCCAGTTGTTGAAATAGACATTAGAGATCAAGCGGTAGGACTCTTTGAAACATCAATGGATGGAGAAGAGGTGCAATATAAATTTTTAAAGAATGATGATATACCAGATCAAATGATAATGCAAGAGGTGGAAGATGGTGGAGAATCAACTGAAAGAGTTGGTTTATTAAATATCGTAGAGGGAGAATTTGGGCTTGACTATGACGTAGATGAAGATGGCTTCACTGGAATATACAATAAGACTCAAGACACTCATGTTTTAAGAATTCTTGAAACAGGTTTTGCAATTAGATTTCATAGAGTTAATTAAAATACTATGAAGGTAAATAGTGGAAATAAAAAGGGGTAGTCGAAAACCTAATAGAGTAGACAAAAAATAAAAAAAACAATTGAATAATGAAAAAAGTATTATTATTATTAGTAGGACTAGGATTAGTCATATCCTGTGACAAAGAAGAAGCACTAGACGACTCTTCAAACACTTTTGACACAACCTCTATTATGGCTATAGTAGAAAGTGGAAACAATAATACGTCTAGAGACGTAAACAGACCAGGATCTGTATTAGATTGGATTGAAACAATTAATATAACTGCTGAGCATATCTACGATATCAACCAACCTGACCCAAACGATCCCTTAAACAATGGTGCAACTCCGGGACCTTACTACACAGTATCAGAGGATTATACTATGGTAGATGATGGTTCAGGTGATGATAATTTCATCTTAAAAGATGTTGCTTTAGGTAGAAATAAATTTTCTGCTTATGCTGAGTCTAAAAACGATACTGGTGCTAAAGAATTTGAATTCTACGCTGATGCAGCTGAAACACCATGGGAGTGGGTAGATCTTCAAAGATTAAGACAACCAAACACAAACTTTTACGACAATGACAACGACTTACAGGATATCTATGAAGATCCAGACGCTGATCAGAACGTTGTGAACTTTCAAATGCAGGCTGAATCTGGTCGTTTAATCGTTGGTATCAGATTAGCTCAGGAAGTTAGAGAGACTCTTAATTCAAACTTTGTCTACGTTAGGCATAGAATCAATGGAGGTGCTTGGTCTGGAATGAAATTTTTCAATGCTATTAACAGAAATGATTTATTAACTTTCTATTGGTCAGATAATAGCTTATCAATACATGATGCTGAAGTTGAATTTGAATTTAACGTATGTGATTGGGTTCCAGAACTAGTAACAAATACATTTAGCAAAAAAATTAAAATTCAAAACGGTAAATCAATTGGTTGTGTATACGAAGTAACAAAGGATGCTGTTGTTGAAGATATTAATGAAATTAACTTCACTTTTGACTGGCAAGAAATTGATTGTTCAGACGATTGTACAGATGATAATTATGTAATTGTTCTAGATAGATACGAATACATTCAACAAGAAATGTTAACGCTGTGTGGTTTACAAGTAGGATCATTTCATGATATTACAGCTGACTTTCCAGTTGGATCAGGAGCAGTCTGGCACGAAGAGCCAATCCTTAACTTAGATGGTACTGCTTCAGATGTTTCTATGGTAGTTAACATGACCACTAATAGAAATATAACTATGACATTTGATAATGGTTCTATTACCGTACCAGCTGGTAAGAGATATCTAGTTAAATTACCTGAGAATACTACTATCAATGAGATTAAAGTAGACGGCTATAGCAAGGGTAGTCGTACAACAGGTGCAATTATAGGTTGTAACTAAAATGATAGATGCTAGTTGGGTTTTTATTTAGAGACCCAAGCTATCTTTAATTAAACAAGACTGGGTTGAAGCATCATACCCAGGATGTTAACAAGATTAGCAATAGCAATAATGTTATTATCAAGTATAGCTTATGGTTAAGACCATAAGCTATACGCTTTTATACAGATGTACTAGCTTCACAGAAATGTGAGGCTTTTTTATTGGTTAAAACTAAGTAGGTGTGGGGTATAGCTTAACAACAACCGGAGTTAGGATTACAGCTTAAACCACTTGCTGTAACACGAACACGTGGCTTTTCTTGTGGGATGCCACATTGGTTGGGCGCTAGGCAAGCCGTTTGAGTATTAATAAGTTGAAATACAGCTCCGTTAAAAGCTAATTTATAACGCCCAATGGTACTTTGTTGGTATTCGACCTCTACTTCTATATTTGAGTTGCCTAACTGTTTTTCCGCCAATTGCAGTATATTTAATAAATTAGTAGGATCTAGACGGTGGTCTGTATCAGAAGCCACCCAAAGTTGTAAGTTGAGTTTGTTTTCTTGCCGCTGCACACCTCCACAATCTATAAAGTTCCGAGTTATATTTCCTACTTCTGTGATATGAAAATGCGCTGGCACAAACTCACCATTAGGGAGTTGAAACTTTAATGTATCTAATTCACTAAGTGTTTGTTTAAAAGCTGAGATCAACATACTTATTTTTTTTACAAAGTTACAATAGTTTTAAAAATTTTAGTAACATTTTTAATACTCATATTTAAACCATAGGCATCTCTTTTTCAGATAATTTAAGTATTACTAAAATTTTGTAAATTGTAGTTATGAAAAAAAGAAAATATATAATCTATACAATTATAATTCTATTTTTACTATATCTATGGGCTGAATTAGGCGTAGGTATTTTTTTTCAAGATAGTTGGGGTGGCGATTAGCAGTTATAATTAAAAGACCTTATTTTTAATACAACAATCACCTTAAAATCATATAATTATGAAAGTGACAGCTGAAAAAAATGAAAAAGTTGGTAATTTAATTTTTTCTTCCATATATCCACTTTACTTGAACAGAATACAGAAGAATGGGAGAACAAAAGAAGAACTTAACCAACTAATAGAATGGCTAACTGGTTTTGATGAAAAAAAATTACAAACACTAATTGAAAATAAAGTTACTTTTAAAACATTTTTTAAAAAAGCTAAAATACATTCAAATGCAAAATTAATAAAAGGAGTTGTTTGTGGGTATCGAATTGAAGAAATTGATGATGAGTTTGAAGTGTATAAAAGATGTAGGCAAATGGAGAAGTTAATTGATGAATTAGCAAAAGGAAGAAAAATGGAAAAAATATTAAGAAAATGAATGATGTAATAATAAAAATTCTAAAGAAAATATTTTATTACTTTTTATTATTTGCTGGGATTATTTTATCAACATCCCATCTAGGGGATAATTATATGGGCATTAGTGATGAAGAGGGCTATCTATTTACCATTGGAATATGTTGTTTTGTTGCATTTATTTTAGAATATTTAATCCCAAAACTTAAACATTAGGAAACTCCTCTTCTTTTGATTTAGGGAGTTTGCTCTATTTATCAATTCCTTCTATCTTTACTATAAAATAATTAGAGTATGCCTAAATTTGTCTTTGCTAAATTTGCTATTAATGACCACGCTGGTTATTCACGCTATGTTGAGCTCGCTACACCTATATTTGTGCGAGAAAAAGTGATCATTCATGCATCTGATGAAAACCCTCAGGCTTTGTCTTCTGATATGCAAGCCGATAAGGTAGTGCTTCTAGAATTTAGAGACCACTCCCATTTTAAGCACTTCTTCTCTCAGAGTGATTACATAGAAGCTGCAAAAATTCGTGATGCAGCTTCAACAATTTCAGCTACAGTTTTTGAACGGTTTGAGATGCCAAAGTAATCTTTTTTACGATCTTGTCTAAGTTCTAATATTCATTATATTTAATTATGAAAACTTTAATTTACTTTTTGTTGGTTAGTGTGATATTTTACAGCTGTAATAATTCATCTCCAAAAAAAAAATATGATATTCCTTCTGAAATAACTTCTATGTACAGCAAATATGTTAGTGCTTGGAGTGATGCAGATTTTACTACTATAACTGAAGATATATATCAATTACCTTTTTCTTTATATCTAAACGATACTACTATTATATATAATAGTAAAGATGAGTTAGAATCTTTTTTAACAACTTCTTTTAATACATTAGAGGAGAATAATTATGGATATTCTACAACTAATAGTTGGGAGCACTATAAAAAAGATAATAATATAGTTGTTATTGAAATGAATTTTACAAGATTTTTAAAGGATAGCACAATAATGGGTGCTAAAAACAGAACCGCTACTTATATTCTAAGAAAGAAGAATAATAAATATAAGATTTCGGCACTAATTCCTCATACACCTGTTACAGAGTAACAAAACCAAATATAATACAATTATTAAATTACCTAATTAAAAGATTTAGATTGTCCTACTTTTAGATCTCTTTAAAAGGTTAAAAATTCATTTATTATCTTTGATTGTAACTAACAATTAATTTAATAAAAATGAAAAAACTACTCTTACTTTTATCTCTTATAATTTTTGCATGTCAAAGCCCAACAAAAATTTCTGAAAAAGAAGTTATGAACTCATTTAATTCTTTTTTTGAAGTGTTAGATAATGATTTAGATAACTTTGAGTCTATGGTAACTGAAGATTTTTTCATCTTTGAAAATAGCAGACGTTATTCTAAAGAAGAATTTATTGAATTTGTAAAAACTTTCGATATTGTAAGTAGTAAGAGATCATTTGAAGATGTTGTTATAGATACTGATGTTAACTCTGCACACATTTCATTAAAACATTTTGGAGAGTTTATAGTTAATACTCCAACCGGAAAAACTAAGCTTGAGTTTGAATGGTTAGAAAGTACTTATGCGGTTAAGATAGATAACAAACTGAAGTTTAAATTTTATTTTTCAGAAGCCATAAAAACCAACACTACTAATCTAGAATCAGAAACTACAGAATAAATCTAATGTGGTATAAAATTCTTTTTAAATGCAATTTAGTATCTATTTATGGCCTATATCTAGATATTAAAATTAGTCAGAAAAAGTATCTTCGAATTCGTTTTTGGTAAATTAAGAATAAATTAGGGGAGGTATACACGTTTACTCACCTACTTATTTAGCATCTTAAAAACTGAAGGTAGCTTTATGCTAACTTTAATTTGTTACATTTACTTTTTTCAAATCAACAATTAATTATGAGTAATAAATCATACACTATTTTTATAAGTTTTATAGTAGCATTGGGTGGGTTTCTATTCGGTTTTGATGCAGGAATTATTTCTGGTGTTATGTCTTATGCAGGTCCTGAATTTAATTTAAATGAAATAGAATCTGGCTGGGTTGTTAGTGCTCCTTCTTTTGCAGCTATGTTTGCAATGTTGTTTTCAGGAAGATTAAGTGATCTTTTTGGAAGAAAAAAAATGTTGATTTTTGTTGCTTTTTTATATGCCATTTCTGCTGTTTTATCTGCCATAGCAACCTCTTATGAAATGTTGTACATAGCAAGAATTATTGGTGGTATTGCTTTTGGTGCAGCATTAGTATTAGCTCCTATGTATATAGCAGAAATTTCAACTGCAGAAAATAGAGGTAAATTAGTATCTCTTCAGCAATTAAACATTGTTTTTGGTTTTTTTGCTGCCTTTTTAAGTAATTACTTTTTTAACAAGTACAATACAACCGAAAGTGCTTTTCTTACAGATGAGAATGTTTGGAGGTGGATGTTGGGAGTAGAATTTATACCTGCAGTAATTTATTTTATGTTACTATTTTTTGTACCTAAAAGCCCAAGATGGTTGTATCTAAATAATAATTATGATGATGCAAAAAAAGTGTTGATTAAAATTCATGGGAATGAAAGAGGTGAAACAGAGAATGCTGCAATTGAAAAAAACATACAAGCTGATAAAAATAAAGAATCATTAAAGCTATTAGATTTATTAAAACCTTCTCTTCGTTTTATTTTAGTAGTTGGTTTAGTAGTTGGTGTGCTTCAGCAAATTACTGGAATTAATGCTGTCTATTTTTATGCGACCTCTATTTTTGAGCAAACAGGTATAGGAACAGATGCAGCTTTTTCATCTGGGGTTTTACTAAGTTCTACATCCGTAATTTTTACTTTTCTAGCTATTTACCTCATAGATAAAATGGGAAGAAGACCCCTATTATTATTTGGTACAGCTGGTATAGCAATTAGTTTATTGGTATGTGCTTATGGTTTTAATCAAGCAAGGTATCAATTAACCTCAGAAAAGATAAACCAATTAGAATTTAAAGAATCTCAACAGTTACTCCCTTTAATTGATAAAGTATATGAAAGTGATATAGCTTTTAAAAACGATTTAAAAGAGGCGCTAGGGAATAAGGTATATAGTAAAAATGATGGGGCTATTTTAGAGGTAGCAACCTCAATTAATGCCACATTAATTTTGATTGGTATTTTAGGATTTATAGCCTGCTTTGCATTTTCACTTGGCCCAGTAATGTGGGTGTTATTATCAGAATTATATCCATTAAAGTATAGAGGTTTAGCAATAGGCGTTATCGCTTTTGTAAACTCTCTTATCAGTTCTTTAGTTCAATTAGTTTTTCCATGGGAATTATCTACTTTAGGTAATTCACTTACCTTTTTTATTTTTGGGATGATTGCTCTCATTGGATTTTTTATTATGGTAAAAATAGTACCAGAAACCCGAGGAAAATCGTTGGAAGAACTAGAAAAAGAATTTGTTACAAACTAAACAATGCCTTTATTAATATTGGTAGATTACCGTACACCCTTTTTTACCAGTAACTAATTGTAAGGTGTCATCAGTACACAATTCATGAATAATAGGAATTATAAAGGGCTCCGTAACATACGAAACCTGTTGTATTCTTCTAATTTTATTAGGATGAACAAAATTTTTAGGTTTAGGATTGATGTTAAATGGTGTCATTAAAAAAGGAATCTTTATTTGACTAGGAAAAAGAAGTTTCCATTTTAACACTCTATTCATTGGATCTATTCTTTTGCTTTGCGTAATAAAATAATCTTCTCCAAATTGTTTTAATAGTTGTTTTTCGGCTCTAAAATTAGAAGCGTTATTTTCTAAACAAATTTCAAAAAAACCTTCCTGAGCATTTTCCCACGAATTAAATCTTTCCACCAAATAGCCCTTTCCGATGAATCGTAATATTAATTTGAAAAATGAAGTTATTGGAGCTTTTTCTAAAATTTCTATGTAAGGTCCTTCTGAAAAATAGATCAAGGCATTGTGAGGTTTTTTTTTAGAACCATATTCAACCTTAAATCCAGATTTTTCAAATTCTTT
>ENA-OQVM01006890-OQVM01006890.1-marine-metagenome-genome-assembly--contig:-NODE-6890-length-10075-cov-4.098020_pt1 | contig 10075 bp, 12 predicted proteins | sample MGYA00237776_ERZ505498 | MGnify/ENA primary metagenome ERZ505498 (study PRJEB26159, sample SAMN06265151) | marine metagenome | isolation source: Helgoland LTER site | place: Germany:Helgoland, sampling... | reverse complement strand
CGATCCTCCTGGTCACGAGGGAATCACAAAATCGCACCCGTGGGAATCCCCCAACGATTCAAGATGAGCAGGAAACGATCTAAGCTCTGCAACCGCCATTTCGATCGGGCCCATATCGGTAGAGAAGGAATAACATTCCTTCGCCAACACACATCATGGCAGCGAATACCGTTAGGCTTATGAACTTTAGCCCTTTGTCGCGGATAATGACGTCGCCGTAAAGCAGGGACCGTGTCAACCGGACCGCGACGTAGAGATCGAACCAACTGTCGTTCATCGCCACTTAGGGTCAGGGCTCATAACCAGAAGTTGATTGTTGCTGCGAGATAGATGGCGGATTGGAATGTATGAGCGCATTGGTCATAGCGCGCAGCGATGCGCCACCAGTCCTTGAGCTTTGCAAACAGGTTTTCCACCTTGTGACGGGTTTTGTACGTGGTCTTGCAGTATTCAATTGTTTCTTTTCGGTTTTTCTTTGGCGGAATACAGGGTTCAATCTTCTGCTTTTCCAGCATCTTGCGGATTTTGTTGCTATCGTATCCGCGATCCCCAATCAGGAATTAAGCCTTTGGTAACTCCTTGAGAAGAACATCTGCGCCTTTGAAGTCGCTGCCCTAACCTTCCGTCAGGTGTAGACACACAGGTCGCCCAAGTTTGTCGCACAGAGCATGCAGTTTCGTATTCAGGCCGCCTTTGGTCCGCCCGATCAGCCTTGGCTCGTCGCCCCCTTTTTTAGGCTGGAGGCGGTGCGATGGGCCTTTAGGTGGGTAGCGTCTCATCAAGACATTGCCAGCTCCGTCCTGCGGCTTGGCCAGTTCCCCGAAGATGCGTTCGAACACACCGTTTTCCGACCACCGCCTAAACCGGTTGTAGAGCATCTTGCAGGGACCGTGTGCAGTGGGGGTATCGGCCCATTATAACCCGTGCTTGATGTTTTAGATAATCCCGCTCAAAACCTTGCGGTCATCAGCGCGGTCGACACCACGCGACTTTGGAAAAAATGGTGCAATCCGTTCAATCTGTCCTTCTGTAAACCAAAATAGACGTGACATGGATCATCCTCCTTGCCGCCATGAATCACAGTAGCGAGCCGAGAGGAGCCCTCTTTCTCGAATGTCTGCTTTGCGGACAAGGACGAAACCGCTCTCGCGGTATTGGCGTGTGTTGCTGGTGTTTCGGACAAGTCGAAGCCCGGTGATTTTGTGAACTGACTGACCTGTTGGACAATTGTGACCTTCTCAATCTGATGACAGGAGGTTCCGATGACGGACCAATATGTACCTGCGCTGCGCCAGCGTTTTCTTGAAGATATGCAAATCAAAGGGCTGCAGCCCAAGACGCAAACGATGTACCTGCGCAGGATGCGGGATTTCACGCGGTTTCTGGGACACGCGCCTGATACGGCAACGCCGGAAGAATTGCGGGCCTTTCAACTCGATATGAAGAAAAAGGGCGTTGGTGCCCCGACCTTCAACAACCGACTGACGGTGTCGAGTTTCTTTTTTGCGGCGACATATCCTCGGCCTGAGATGAAGCGCACATGCGGTATGAGCGGACGGCAAAGAAGATCCCAGTTGTGCTGAGCGCCGAAGAAGTGGCTCGTATTTTGCAAGCTGCCCCGGGACAAGGCTTGAAGTATCGGGCAGCCTTTAGCATGGCTTATGGTGGCGGATTGCGCGCCAGCGAAGTCACCCATCTGAAGGTAGGGGGTTTTGACAGCGACCGGATGCTGATCCAGATCGAGCAAGGCAAGGGCCGCAAGGACCGACAGGTGATGTTGTCACCGAGTTTGCTAGATCTGTTGCGTGAATATTACCGCGAAGCGCGCCCGAAAGGGTGGATGTTCCCGGGGCGTAATCGCGTCGATCCGATCTCGACGCGTCAGTTCAACCGCGCTTTTGGGGTGGCTTGCGATTTTGCCGAGATCAAGAAGCAGGTGTCGCCCCACACTTTGCGACACAGCTTTGCCACGCATCTGCTGGAGGGTGGAACTGACATCCGCGTCATTCAGGTGCTGTTGGGGCACGCCAAGTTGGAAACGACGACGGTCTATACGAAGGTGGCCACCAAGACGATCCAGAGCGTGACAAGCCCCCTCGATTTACTCGTGCCGCGAGATGCCGGTCCGGGTTAAGCCCAGCCACGATGCCCCGTCCCAAACTGAAGGTCGCGGACGTCTTCCGCAACTATGGGCCAGCTTATCGTCGTGAACATGCAGGACACCTAAATCTACCGCAACTGAAGGTGATGTCCGCCGTTGAGAACTGTCGCACTGCTGCCCTCGGCGGTCACGTCGCGGCCTGCACCAAGTGTGATCATCAGCACATCGCCTACAACTCGTGTCGCAATCGGCACTGCCCGAAGTGTCAGGGCGCTGCGGCGCAAGACTGGATGCTGGCGCGCATGGAGGACCTGTTGCCGGTCGAATACTTCCACGTTGTCTTCACGCTGCCAGCCCAGATCGCCGACATTGCATATCAAAACAAGGCAGCGGTCTATGGCCTGCTGTTCAAGACTGCGGCCCAGACGCTGCTGACTATCGCCGCCGATCCAAAACACCTCGGAGCACGGATTGGTATGACTTCGGTACTGCACACTTGGGGCTCCGCAATGACGCACCACCCACATGTGCATGTCATTGTACCTGGTGGCGGGCTATCGCGCGACGGAAGCCGTTGGGTCGCCTGTCGCTCAGGGTTCTTCCTGCCGGTAAAGGTCCTGTCGCGGTTGTTCCGACGCTTGTTCCTGGAAGGGTTGGCTAGATTGCACAAGACAGGCAAGCTGCGGTTTTTCAACGATCTCTCCGAGTTGGCTGATCCCGGCATCTTCGCTGCCCATCTCGTAGCGCTGCGCAAAACCGATTGGGTTGTCTATGCCAAACCACCCTTCGGTAGCCCCGAGGCCGTGCAGGCTTACCTCAGCCGTTACACGCATCGTGTGGCGATCTCCAACCATCGCCTCGTCAGCGCCGAGGCCAACACCGTGGCCTTCCGGTGGAAAGACTACCGCATCAAACGCGGTGATCACATGAGGGTCATGCGCCTGCCAACTGACGAGTTCATCCGCCGGTTCCTGATCCACGTCCTGCCCTCTGGCTTCCATCGCATCCGACATACAGGCTTCCTCGCGAATGGCATCCGCCGAGGCAGAATAGAGACGATCAGACGCTTGCTTGATGCGAAACCGAACCAAACGCCAGTTGAGGCCGAAAGTGACGATCCCTCCGATCCCCAACAGCAACAGCCTTGCCCCAAATGTGGGGGGCAAATGCGCATCATCCAGACCTTCCTGCGCGGACAAACCCCAAAGTCCCGAGCTCCACCATGGGAGGACGCCGCATGATACAACAAGAAAACCCGACCTTGGCTTGCGCAGGCATCGGACCGGTCACTGCGGCCATCTCAAGAAGTCTTATCCTGCACAAGGTCTATGACCGTGTGAAGAAATGCCAGTCGGTTAGGTCATCTCAGGAAAATCGACATACTTGCGCTGGCTATCGTCATTCAATCGCACGCTCTGCCAGTCGACCACTGCAGCCGTAACGCAAAATCCCCATAGCATCGCAAAACTGCCCGCGCTTTCCTCCTTGTCGGATTTGTCGCCGCTGCAGCTCACGCTGACAGCAGCCACAAACCTTAGACAAAGAAGACATTCGCAGTTCGTAAATTTATAGGTCCTGACCCTAGATGCCCCAAAACGCGCACAACTGGTCATGGCACAGGTGGCAATGATCCCGAGACATTTCAGAAACAAACAGGATGTGGGCGAGCAGGCCCGTACATTTTAGGAGCCAGACCGCGCAATTAAGCCTGTTCGTTTCAAGCAAGATATCCCCATTAAACCTGCAGGCGGGTATAAAACTGCGCCACTTGGCGTGATCTGGTTGCGCTCTGCTTGCCTGCTTTTCTTGAACATGGCCGTCACCGTTTAAAAGTTTCATCACTTAAGTCGGCGCATCAAGTCGGATCGTAGCTGAAATCAGAAAACCGCGCTTCACGGGCCAGTCCGGTCGTGTCAAAAGTAACCATGCCAACAAAAGCCCCAGTGAAAGAACTGTGTTCACCGCGCCCGCCCTCGTCCGAAATCACTGCAGCATTAAGCTGCGGACCGAGTTTCAACCAGTCACGGCACACGGCACGGCTTTGGCGCCAGAAGAACTGCTGAGATCCAAAATTGACCTCGACGCGCAGTTCTATCGGTCCCTCGCCCACTGGCACGGGGACAATCGGGCGGATGAGGGCAGCTTCTGGCCAGTCGCCCGGACAGGAAAGGATATCGAGCACGCGGCCCCGATCCGGTTCGTGGGTCAGCACGACCGCATGGAACTTATGGCGGTTGTAATAGGTCGTGAGCCCAGCAGCCTGCTGATAGGTGTCGGGCTCAAATATCACGACAGTTTCGGCGCTATAGACATGGTGCTCTTGGCGACGGGCGACAAGCGATTGTTCATACCAGCTGCCCAGCGATTCCCGCCCAGTCAGCACCAGATCGCCCTCACAGCGAAACAACCTCTTGGGGTTAGGCGTGCGCAGCCATTGGAAATCATCTGGCAGACGGTCGAAACGGTATTCGATCCGCGCCGGAGCCTCGGGCACAACGTCCGTCAACCCCGGCAGCTCTTCGCGCACAAGTACACCGCCGTTTTCAAGATACAACCAGTCGTCATCTCCCCACACGCAGCGTTCAATCCCGGTTTCCCGACCCAGTGGGCAGAAACGCCCACTCCCATTCAACCCAGATATCGGCCGTCCCATTAAAAAGGAATGATAATGCTGACCATCATGTGTCTCAACATACTGTCCATGGCCAGTGCGTTGGATCGGATGATCGGGCGCGTCTGCTGCGCATATAAGGTGTTTTTGAGGATGATCTTCATAAGGCCCAAAAAGGCTGCGACTGCGTGCCATGCTCACTGCATGGTCATAGCCCGTGCCCCCCTCGGCAGTGGTGAGATAATAATAGCAGTTCCGCTTAAAAATATGCGGTGCTTCGGTCAGCCCGCGATCGGTGCCATCCCAAATCCGTTCCAATGGCCCGACCAGCCCGTCAGTTGGCGACCATTGTTGCAGCCATATACCATCAAAACTTGCATCGGCTGGGTTGCCGCCCGTCCCCGGGCCACGATGGTTCCAACGCAAATTAAGGAACCACTTGCGCCCGTCGGCGTCATGAAACAGCGAAGGATCAAAGCCCAAGCTGTTCACATGCCACGGGTCGCACCAATTGCCATCGATGGTCTCACATGCCGTGATATAGTTATGCGCATCCTTGAATGCACCGTCGAGACGTTTGACATCGGTGTAGACCAACCAGAATTTCTCACCGTCGTGGCTGAGGCAAGGGGCCCAAACCCCGCATGAATCGGGGGTCCCGCGCAGATCTAGCAAGGCGGCTGTATTGAGAGGACGCGCCACCAGTCTCCAGTTCACCAAGTCTTTTGACTTGAATATCTGCACACCTGGATACCACTCAAAGGTCGAGGTGGCGATATAGTAGTCTTCACCAACCCTCAAAAAGGATGGATCGGGGTTGAAACCCGGCAAGACTGGGTTCCGGATCATCGGCTTTGCCTAAACAAGAAGTGCACGAGCCTCATCCGGGCCGATTGCCGCGGGCTGTTCACATGTGGTGGTCATATCGACCCACTGGCGGGTTTCCCCAGCGTCAAGAATACCGGTCATCACTTCGACCACATGGGTGGCCAGCTCAAGACTGCAGCGGTGGGCACGCCCCTCTGCAATGGAACTCGCCATTTCAGCAAGACCCGCACAGCGATAATTCGCACGTGGGGTGTCTTGGCCATCTTGGGTATTGTTGACCGAGAACGGGTGGTTGCGCGCATCCAACTTCGACGCTTTGCCCTCAGATCTGGCCAGCAAAACATCGCCGCCAAAAAAATTTGGATCTGGCAGATATAATGAACCCTCGCTCCCGTAAAGTTCCATGTTTTCATGCCGGTGGGCCGAGACATCCCAACTTGCCCCCAAGGTGACAATCGCACCGCTGGCGAATTCCAAAATTGCGTGGATGTTGGTGGGTGTTGTGACAGGAACCATTTCCCCTTCCCGGAGGCCGTTGCCAATCCTGCGCGTCGAGAAGCTGGCTGTTGCCGCGGCAGAGACCGATTTCACCGGACCAATCAATTGCACAAGGTTGGTGATATAATAGGGACCAAGATCCAAAATGGGCCCGCCACCGGGTTGAAAGAAAAAATCCGGGTTGGGGTGCCAAGCTTCCATTCCGCGCGACATCACATGACAGGTGCCGCCCACCACCCTGCCGATTTTGCCCTCATCCAAGGCAGCTCTTGCCAATTGATGCGCCCCGCCAAGGAAGGTGTCAGGGGCAGATCCGACGCGAAGCCCCTTCTCGGTCGCCAAAGCACGCAGGGCTTCACCGTCTTCCAAAGACAGAACATAGGGCTTTTCTGAATAGGCATGTTTGCCAGCCTCAAGAATACTTTTCGTAACCTCAAAATGCGCCGCCGGAATGGTAAGATTGACGATGATTTCAACATCATCCGCTGCCAAAAGGCCAGCAACTGTCTCAGCCCGCACACCAAATTCCGCAGCCCGTGTTTGGGCCACATCCGGATCAATATCTGCAACCGCCCGCACATCCAACGATTTAAAAAGCGGCGCAAGTTCCAGATAGGCCGTCGAAATATTGCCACATCCAATGATGCCAATACCTGTTTTCTTACTCATAAGCACCTCTTAAAGTTTACGAATGGTATCGATTGAACGCTTGGCAAACCGCATCATATCGTTCGGGTTATCATGCTCCATAACAAACAGATCAACGTCAATATCGCGCAGGGCCACCATGATGGCTTTCCAATCCACCGTGCCGTGGCCAACATCTGCCCAACCATCTTCATCTGCGCAAGTTCCTTCAGCAGCAATGTCTTTGACGTGAGCCGTGGTGATTTGGTCTTTGTATCGCGTGATCCAAGCCAGAGGGTCCGCACCACCGCGCACAACCCAAGCCACGTCCATCTCCCATTCGATGGAAGGTGCGTGCTCCAGCAACAATTCCATCGCGTTCTCGCCACCCGGCAGAGGCATAAACTCCCAATGGTGGTTGTGCCAACCAAAACGCAACCCTGCATCATTGACCTTTTTGCAGGCCTCTTCGAGGCGCTTTGCTAAGGATATCCAATTGGCGGCATCGGTCCCATCGCGCCAAAGATCTTCCGGCGCAGGACAGAATATACGAGACATGCCAAGGGTCTTGGCCGCGGCCACGGTCGTTTCAAATGCGGTTTCAAAACTGCCAATAGGAAAGAAATGGCCCGACGGCATGGTCAGCCCATTTTCTTCTAGCATCGCCTGCGTGGCCGCAGGGTCATCGTAAACGCCTCCAAAGCCTTCGACTTGCGTGTACCCAAGCGCAGCGACCGATTTATACACATCTGACCAAGGCATAAAGTTGCGCGCTGAATAAAGTTGGAATGAAACATCCATCGTCGTGTCCTTTCGGGAAATGTGAAAGCGCCGTCAAAGCCGCAGTTCTGAGGATTGGTCAAACAAAGAGGCTTTCGACGGGTCAATTCCGATCGTCAACTTGTCACCCAAGGCGACCCGCGCCTGACCATCCATGCGGGCGCGGAAGTGATGTCCGGCGACCACAACATCGATCAGCGTGTCCGAACCGGTTGGTTCAACCAGATCAATTTCCACCTCGATCTGAAACGGCGCGTTCGCAGCCAGTTCATCCGTAACCACATGTTCCGGGCGAATGCCAATGATGGCCGCACCCTCTGGCGGCATGTCGTTCACATAGTCATAACCAGACAGCGGAATGCGCAAATCACCAACGTTAAAGTAATTGGCCTGAATGTCACCCTGCAGGAAATTCATCGACGGCGATCCGATAAAATCAGCAACGTATTTATTAACGGGCCGGTTATAAATTTCGTGCGGTGTGGCCAGTTGTATGATTTCGCCGCCTTTCATGATTGCGATACGATCCGCCAGTGTCATAGCTTCGACCTGGTCGTGGGTTACATAAATCATCGTGTTGCCAAGGCTGTGATGCAACCGCTTGATTTCGACTCGCAAATCGGCGCGTAGTTTGGCGTCAAGGTTCGACAGGGGTTCGTCAAACAAGAACACATCCACATCCCGCACCAAGGCGCGACCGATTGCGACACGCTGACGCTGACCACCCGAAAGCGCCGCTGGCTTGCGTTTCAGGAGCGGTTCAATCTGAAGAATTTCCGCCGCGCGTTTGACTCGCTTGGCGATCTTGTCTTTTGGCATCTTGGCGTTTCGCAAGCCGAAAGTCAGGTTCCCTTCGACCGTCATTTGGGGATAAAGCGCATAGGATTGGAAGACCATGCCAATGCCGCGTTCCGAGGGTTCTGCCCATGTGACGTTGGTGCCATTGATGTGGATTTGGCCGGCCGTCACGTCTAAAAGGCCCGCGATACAGTTCAGCAAAGTCGACTTGCCGCAACCCGACGATCCGAGCAGTACAAGAAATTCACCTTGGCCAATATCCAAATTCAAATTCTGAAGCACTTCGACACTGCCAAAGGATAGATCAAGGTTTTTGATTTCAACTGAAGTGGTCATGAGACATTAGCCTTTCACAGCACCGGCGGCGATGCCTCTGACGAAAAGCTTGCCGGAAACAAAATAAATGGTCAGGGGTACAAGCGCGGTCAAAATTGTAGCTGCCATATTAACGTTGTATTCTTTTACCCCTTGGGTGGTATTGACAATATTGTTCAGCGCGACGGTCATCGGGTAAGCGTCCGGTGCAGTGTAGACAACACCGAATAGAAAGTCATTCCAGATACCTGTGACCTGCAGGATCATCGCCACTGTAAAAATGGGAAGCGACATTGGCATCAGCACACGAAAATATACACCCCAAAACCCTGCCCCATCAACCCGAGCCGCCTTGAATAATTCCTCTGGCAGTGACGTGAAATAATTGCGAAACAACAGCGTCAGGATTGGCATCCCAAAGACCGAATGCACAAGAACCAACCCCGACAAAGATCCATAGAGACCTATCTCGCGCAGCATGATCACCAGCGGGTACAGCATAACCTGATAGGGAATGAAGGCCCCAAAGATCAGGATGGTAAAAAACACATCCGCGCCTTTAAACTTCCAGTTGGCAAGCGCATAGCCGTTAACCGAAGCGATGGCTATTGACAAGATCACCGATGGAATGGTGATCCGCACCGAATTCCAGAAATACCCCGACAAACCGCTGCAATTCAGGCCCGTGCAGGCCTCTGCCCAGGCTTTGACCCACGGCTCAAAGGTGATCTCAAGCGGGGGGGCAAAAATATTGCCCATGCGCACTTCGGGCATGCCTTTCAGCGACGTCACAATCATTACATACAAAGGGATCGCGTAGTAGATCGTGACGACAAGCAAAGTACCATACAACATTATATTGCGGCGAGACAACGATTTGCGCGGTTTGGGCCCCTGCGGGCCCTGAAGCACCGCTTTCGGTCCGGAAATGGCAGCGGCCAGTTGGTTATCAGCCACTTTTGTTTCCTCCAAATTCCATAAGTGCCCAAGGCACGATGAAGATGGCCACAGTAATCAGCATCATGGTCGAAGCGGCAAAGCCCTGGCCAAGGTTCATCGCCGCGAACATCATGTCATAGACGTATTTGGCAGGCACTTCTGTCGCGATGCCAGGGCCGCCACCTGTCTGTGCCACAATCAGGTCGTAAAGCTTGACGATGCCGGTCACAACCAGCACCAAAGTTGTGATAAACACCGGTCGCATCATCGGAATGACGATAAACAGGTATGTTTTCCAAGTTGGAATTCCATCGACGCGAGCAGCTTTCCAGACTTCTTGATCGATGCCGCGCAGCCCCGCCAACATCAAAATCATAACCAGCCCCGACCCCTGCCAGAGACCCGCAATCAACACGCCGTAAATTGCGATATTGGCGTTGTAGAGCGGATCAAAGGTGAACGTCTCCCACCCCCAACCACGCACGATGGTTTGAAGGCCAAATTCAGGGTTCAAGATCCACTGCCAAACAAGGCCCGTGACCACAAAACTCATAGCATAAGGATACAAGATCACTGTC
>ENA-OQVM01006884-OQVM01006884.1-marine-metagenome-genome-assembly--contig:-NODE-6884-length-10082-cov-8.741029_pt1 | contig 10082 bp, 12 predicted proteins | sample MGYA00237776_ERZ505498 | MGnify/ENA primary metagenome ERZ505498 (study PRJEB26159, sample SAMN06265151) | marine metagenome | isolation source: Helgoland LTER site | place: Germany:Helgoland, sampling... | reverse complement strand
CGCGGTCTTTGCGCGCTAATTCACGCTCCAAATCCTTGACCCGCTTTCTTTCTTCCCTGGTCGCCCGCCCAAGACGCGCACTACTGGCACGGCCCCAGTCATTCGCCTGTTCACAAGCCGCACGCCACGCTGCGATCTGCGCTGGAAAAAGCCCGCGCTTGCGGCAGTACTCGGCCAGATCAGCTTCGTTGAGAGCGGCAGTTTCCAACACGGCTGCGAACTTGTCACGTGACAACCAGCCCTCGGGGCCTACATCAGCGTCGGGCAGAAGCTGGCCTTTGCTGCGCGCCTCAGCCCGCCAATTGTGCAGCGTCGGGGATTCCTATGACAATGCCTTGGCCGAAACGATCAACGGTCTCTTCAAAGCTGAGGTCATTCACCGGCGTGGCCCTTGGCGCAGCTTTGAAGCTGTCGAATACGCCACGCTTGAATGGGTCGACTGGTTCAACAATCGCCGCCTGCTGGAGCCTATCGGGAATATACCGCCAGCTGAAGCAGAGGCAAACTTCTATGCAGCTCTGGAAAGATCAGACATGGCCGCGTAACTAAGATAAATCAGCCTCCGGCAAACAAGGGGCGGTTCATAGCAGCTTACGTCAGTGTCCGAATTTCGGGGGGTAGCTCAGTTTGTCCAGCCCTTTGGCTGGGGTTTCTAAGATTGAAGCCGCTGATGTATTTGAAGATCGCCATCTCAGCCTATCGCCGTGTTTCCCATGAATGCCGCCAGATCGTCCAATATGGCATCTGCCAGCAGGCGTTCGAGTTTAGCGTGTTAGCCGGTGAGCGCGAGCGGCTTCGCCGCATCGGATGCTTCTAAGCTGGCATGCTTCGACTTGAATTTGTAGAATGCCCCTTGACTGAGACCATGCCTGCCGCAGCAACTCATCTGCTGGCATCTTGGCTCCGTGCTCTTTGATTATCCCGATAAACTAGGTTTCTGTGAAACGGCTCTTTCGCATTTCTTTGCTCCTTTGAAAGGTTGATCAAACTCTACATAAAAAAGGTGCGTTAGGTTTCGGTGGGCAGGTTAATGGGCGTAAGACAGTAATTTTTTACATTATTGGCACTTACGACAAAGATCCTGTCATTGAGAAAGCGTGTTCAGATCACTCTCTATCGCTACACTATTGCCTGTGACTGTCCGGATCACGTTGAAAAATTTACCAAGTTCTACGGCACGGGCATTCGTCACATATACCATGTCGCCGTCCTGGATCTCGAAATCAGCGGCCATGAAGAAGCTATCTGGCTTGCGAAAATCTGCCCTGTAGATCGTTGGAACCAAATCTTCCCCGCCGCTCGTAGGCAACGTGAGATCCAGTCCTAGTGCTGACAATACACCCCGATCTTCTAATCTGTAAATAAAGACCTGACTTGGGTCGGCCACGCCGTCATTGAGGCCAGTTGCTAGGCTCAGTGCTGTACGCAAATCGATGTCTGCCGCGTTAAAGCTATACTCACCAACGCCCGATGCACCAAATATATAGAAAAATTTGGTTTCTGATGTGATATTGATAGTGTCGCCGGGTGCGACGTAAATATTTTCAAATGGATTGCGTGTAATAGCTTCATATGGGACCGTCACCGAAACTCCCGCCCGCGTCAGTGTGACGTCTGTGGAAAAACCATCCGAAGTCGTGCCACCGGCCTTACCAATAAAATCGAGTATTCTTTCACCGCCAGCACTCACAACATACTTTCCAGGCTCTTCCACCGAGCCGATGATAGTAGCTTGCGCGAAATTACGTGCCAGAATTGTTACAGTAACCTGAGGTTCAATCGCTAAGCCAGCGAGTCGTAACTCAACATTGGCTTCTAGGGTTTCAGGTGTTTGGCCGGCCGCAGTCAGCTCTCCTGCGTAAGGGACGGTTATTTTGCCATTGCGGCCAATTTCTTGCGCGGGAAGCGTGACAAAATTTCCTGGTCGAACACCAGCCTCGCGCGGTATAAATAACCCCCCCGCTTCGCTCTCAAAAACGGTTAATTGAATTATATCACCTACCCCCAGTCTAATCTCTGGGATTGCATCGTCTGCTAGCCCAAAGGTTGAGTTGTCGCCATCTCCAGCGCTTGTGATCAACGGAATGTTATCATGTCCGATATCTATCAAAGCATACTCATACCCGAGTGTCGCAGCTGCAGTCTGCGATGTGACCTCGGCATTTTTGATAACACTCAATGAATCCGGACCATTTCCGGGCATGGCAGCACATCCAGCGATCAACTGAAGTGCAATCGCACAAAGTATGGATTTCCCGGCTTTAAATCTGTTCATTCGCTACTTCCTGCCTGATTATACTATTTTTTTGGTCGCGTGAAAGCTGCGACTCGATTGATTGCCTTTAAAACCAGTCGTCAGACTTCTCGCAAGTCTATGATTTGTCGGAAATTTGGCTGCGACTAGAGACAAAAACTTAGGATTTAAGGTCGCTATGAGAGAGATGCGCATGCATTTTGAAACAGTAATTCTGCCACAATAGCTTGATAAGAAGAAATATTATTCACTCCCAAACACTCTTTGCCTTAATAACGAGCCACACAATTGCACAACAAAAGTTGTCTGGGTGGCGGACCGTTGGATCGCTAATCTTAACGATAGATCATGCTCTATATCGTAAGATAAAGGAAGAGCGAGAGCGTATCTCGTTTATTAGGCTTTTGCCTGCTGTGACTTTTAAGACATCCAAGCGCTTTTCGTCTGTGACGGGTCCTTAAATTTTGTTAAAGACCTGAGGTAGCGGGATCGACCAGCCTTCCCGCCAAACCGGAGCTATCGTTGCGAGCATAGGTGCAGACAGCGCAGTATTCTAATGGGTATTGAAGTACAGGGCATTGACCCGGAAAGGAATAGTTGTAGCTTGGCGGAATTGGATATAGCAGGCGCGGAGTTGTACCAAAAAGCGCCTTCAGTGGCACCGGTTGCTCGGCTTTCTGGAAGGTTTGTGTCCCTGAATTGTTGCGACGGCGCGCATCACATTGGTCGTTTTGCCTTCAACACGGACATGAGCCACGACTGATGTTGCCGATTTATGTCCGGCCCTACGTTAAGATTTACAAAAATGATGACCGTGATGCGGCGGCGATCGCCGCGGCTGCGAGCGGCTAGGTGTTCAGTCCCGGCATCTGGTGGATCGGGATTAGCATGAATCTGTCTGGCTCGGATGTCCAGATCTTGCAGGTATATTCGTAAGGTGTGAGGCCACCGAGGGTCTGGAGTCTGCGCGCGAAGTTGTAGGCTGCCATGAAGTCCGCCAAATGGGTGCGCAGCTGGTCGTGGTCATCGTAGTGGAAACGCTTGACCGTCGCGTCCTTGGTGGTGCGGTTCATGCGCTCCACCTGACCGTTAGTCCACGGATGGTTTGGCTTGGTAAGGCGATGTTCGATACCGTTGGCCTCACAGATCATGTCGAAGCGCATTGGCCTTGAATATGCGGTGTTGCGATTGCGCGGTTGCTCAGCGAACTGGATGCCGTTGTCGGTCAGAATGGTGTGGACCTGATAGGGCACGGCTTCGAGCATGTGCTGCAAGAACTCCCATGCGGTCTTCCTGTCTGCCTTCTCGACGAGTTGGGTCACGGCAAACTTGCTTGTTCGGTCAATATCCACGAACAGGTAGAGCTTGACTTCAGCAGTCTGAACCTCGGCAATATCGATGTGGAAGAAGCCCCTCTCGGCAGATTTGCCCTGCAAATCGCCTGCTGGGCAGTGGATGGGGTAGCGTTTGAACTTCTGACGCTTTGGCTTGTCACCTTCCACATCAGGCAGCCGAGAAATGCCATGACGCTGCAGACATCAATGCAGCGCCGAACGCGTCAGATGCGGGATCGTCGGTTGCAGAGCATAAAGACAATGGTCCAGTGGTAACAACGTATGCCGCCTGAATGCCACGATGGTCGCCTCCTCGGCTTGGGTCAAGACAGTTGAGCGCGGCTCCCTCGGCCCTGTCTTAAGGTCTTCAACGGTCTGGCGTTTGCGCCACTTCGCTACTGTTTTGGCGTTGATGCCAAGCTCCCGGCTCAGCTGCGCGAGCGAAGCTTGCGATCGCTGTATTGCAGCTCTGACGGCGTGCGTGGTCGTGGCGCTCCCGTGACGAACTTGTCCCATAATGCTTCCTTCCATTCCTGCGAAAGGATCGCACCATCAAACCATGGGATCAAACACCTAAGAGTGTTCCATCAATAGACTAATCCGTTGCAACTAAACGTTATGTGGCTCAAGAACCGCAAAGACTGTCTCTTCCATATTTTCGATTGAGAATGCATGGTCAAGCGTTTTGGTTTCCGTTGGCGATTGTGCATCCCAAACTACCGCCGCCTCAAGATTATGAGATACCAAGACGAATGGTATTTTCAGGTCTGACCTGATGCCTCTCTTTAGCTGCACCAGAACGGGCTCGATCCCTCCATTGGCATCGCAGTCTATTATCACCATGGACCAGCAAGCCTGCCCGCAGAATACATCACCGAGCATATCTGGGCTTTGTGTGCAAACATCAACTGGCGATCCCAACGCCCGGAACCACCCAATTTCTGTCCCCATTCTATTGAGCTCTGGAGTGCAGAACAAAGGAGCAGAGCGTATTTCTGACCCAATGCTGAACATCTTTGCATATGGCTCTAAGGCGATTACTTCAACCTTCGAGTGCGCGGTCATCCTTGAGAGCGGGTTCCGCAAACCATCTAGTGAATACTCTTCCTGGAAGCTCCACTCTTCTAGCATAGTTCCCACACTCCCACTCATTTTATACCGCTTCCCTCTAAGGTGAGGTCTACCGCAGCATCCAAAGAAAATTTTCCTCAAAGATTTATGGGGATTTAAGCCGCTCAAGGTGAAGCAATCAGTAGGTCATTTACGAGAGTCTTTGGGTAATAAAGTCAGTCAAAAGATCGCTCATGCATCCGTTGTGGTGTTGGACCTGTCACGGTTTAGTGCCGCTCCAAGTGCTCGTTTAAGCCATCTGCTTACGAGTAAGCCCACTAGTCAGCGCGATACGCACCGCATCCTGGCGGAATTCGTCCGTCCGTTTCAGTCCCATAGTCAATCTCCTTTGTTGCAGTAAATGCTATCAATGGAGGGGCATCAAACCGCGACAGATCCACTCCGCCACCCCAAAGAATGGCACAATTGTCTCAAAGGTATCGTATCTGACGCGGACATAATGTAACCGCGCCATTGGCACCGCCTGCCTGACCGAGGGGCAATGATCTAAGACACGTCGTTAACGACGTCGTTAACGACGTGTCTTATGCGGGGTCCCTGATGCGTGGTGAAATTCTTGGGTTGGAGCGGCGGCGCATTTGGCGTGACGAGGACAAGCTAGAGATTGTCATGTCGGTCGGGATCGACGGGGCCACGGTGACACAGGTGGCGCAGCGCCACGAGGTGACGCGGCAGCAGATTTATGCATGGCGGCATGACCTCAAGAGGAAGGGTCTGTGGTCGCCCGATGCCGGTGCGCTGTTCTTTCCGTTGGACATGCCAGTTGCGGCCAGAGTGCCGGTGGCTGAGGCACCACCACCGGTTGCGGTTGAATTACGTCTGCGTGGTGGGCGCAGTTTGCATTTTGAAAGCACGATCAATCCGGCAACGCTGTCGGTGTTGATCCGCGCGGTGGACGCGGCATGATCGGTCCCGGCACGGGTGTGCGCGTGTATCTGGCCTGCGGGGTGACGGATATGCGCAAGGGGATCGCGGGTCTGGCGGCGCTGGCCCAGGACGTGTTGCGGCAAAAACCTGCCAGTGGTGCGGTCTTTGCGTTTCGGGGCCGTCGGGGTGACCGGCTGAAGTTGCTTTATTGGGATGGGCAGGGATTTTGCCTCTATTATAAGGTTCTTGAGCGAGGCCGTTTCCCTTGGCCGAATGCCCAGAATGGCGCAGCGCGACTGACCTCGGCGCAACTGGCGATGCTGTGGGAAGGGATCGACTGGCGGCGTCCGGATTGGGGTGCTCCGCCTGCCCGGGTGGGGTGATTTTATTGCTTTATTTGCTTTGTTTCTATGGTGCTTTGGCCCGATTTTTGGTAGTCAGGCGCATGTCAAAGCCTGCTGAAAACCTGCCTGATGATCCCGCTGAATTGCGCGCGATGATTGCCGTTTTGCAGGCCGAGAACGCGCGGATTGCGGCAGAGAACGCCAAGATATCGGCGACATTGCGGGTCCATGACCAGCTGGTGCAGGCGCTGCGTCTGCGGATCGCCAAGCTACAGAAACTGGCCTTTAGCAAATCCTCGGAAAAGATCGAACGCGAGATCGAGCAGCTGGAACTGGCGCTCGAAGACCTGCTGGTGGCGGTGGCTGAAGACGATGATGCGCTCATCGACGAAGGGCAGGATGAGCCGCCACAAGACGCTGCTGATGCGCCCGCTTTGCGCCGCCGCCCGCGTGTCTCGGATGCGACCCCGCGCGAACGCCGCGAACTGGACCCCGGCACCTGCTGCCCGGACTGTGGCGGCGATCTGCGCGCGGTGGGTGAGGATACCAGCGAACTGCTCGACATGATTGCCGCACAGATGAAGGTGATCCAGATCGCCCGGATCAAGAAATCCTGTCGCCGTTGCGAGAAAATGGTGCAGGAACCAGCCCCCAGCCGTCCGATCCCGGGCAGCATGGCAGGCCCGAACCTGTTGGCGCATGTGCTGGTCTCGAAGTTTGACGACCACCTGCCTTTGTATCGTCAGCACGAGATCTTCGCCCGCATGGGGGCGGATATTCCCGAAAGCACGCTGGTCGGCTGGTGCGGACGAGCCATGAAGACGTTGCAGCCGCTGATCGAACGGATCGAGGCGGACATCATGGCCAGCGACCTGTTGCATGCTGACGATACGCCTATCCGGGTGCTGGATCGCAGCCTGCGCGACAAAGGTCTTGGCAAGGGTGTCAAGCAAGGCCGGATCTGGGCCTATGTGCGTGACCAGCGACCGTGGTCTGGGGCATCGCCACCGGGCGCTGTCTACCGCTTTGCGCCAGACTGGAAGGAAGAGCACGTCCTCAAACATCTGTCCGATGCGCGCGGCATCCTCCAGGCCGATGGCTACAAAGGCTATGCCAAGCTCTACGCGCCTGAACCCGGTGGCAAACCGCGCTTGCGCGAGGCAGCCTGTTGGGCCCACCTGCGGCGCGATTTCCATGACTTCTGGACCTTGACCAAATCCGAGATCGCCCGCGAGGCGCTCGACCGGATTGGCAAGTTCTACGACATCGAGCGCAATATCAACGGTCAGCCCGCTGACGCCCGCTATGCGGCTCGACAAAAGCTCAGCCGACCCAAGGTCGAGGCTTTCTTTGCCTGGTCCGAACAGCAGCTTCTGCGCATTCCCGGCAAAAGCGATCTGGCCAAGGCCTTCCGCTATGGACTCGCGCGGCAGGAGGCCTTCAGCCTGTTTCTATCCGACGGTCGTGTGGCCATCGACAACAATCCTGCTGAACGGGCCCTGCGCCCGATTGGAATAGGACGGAAAAACTGGCTCTTCGCTGGCGCCGATACCGGCGCGGAAACCTTGGCGCGTGCGATGACAGTCATTGAAACCGCAAAGCTGAACGGCCTCGACCCGCTGGCCTACCTCGCTGACATCCTCGACCGCATCCACGATCACAAGATCAACAGACTGGATGAATTGCTGCCCTGGAGCTGGGCACCGCTGGCCGCTGCACATTCACAGGCTGCATGATGGCTGCGGTGACCCATGTTTGCACCATAGATTACGCCGCCAAAATGTTGGGCGAGGATGCAGAACTTCTAGAAGCAATCATCTACAACGACGACAATCTGACCTACGGCAACATCGTCAGCGTCTATGTCGGACCCGAAGAAACAATCACTGCGCTGACTGACGAAGGGATCGAAGAACTGTCCGACATGATCCGCGCCGCACGCATCACCACCAAAACCTGGCATGAGTTCCTCGATGACTTCGTCAGTGACGCCAATCTCGTCGAACGCCTCAAAGCTAAATCAACGCGGTAACAATGGGGTGGTTACTATAAAGCTGAATATTCATGCTTAAGAACCGGGCGACCGCTGCCTTGCAGAAAATGCATTGCTGCATTGCAGCATGGGCAATTGAAAACCTTAGTGGTCGCGCTCAATAAGGATGTAACGCTGGTCCAAATCTCCTCCCTTGGATCAGCGTAGAATTATGGCGGCGCACTATCCTCCCAGTGCGTCGCCTTTTCTTTTCTCAGCAAGCCTCTGCTATTAGTTGCTTCTGAAGTGCCATTCTGTAACGCTGGACGTCTGGAATACATCGATGCGCATTCATGTAGTAAGCGCACAGCCAAGTTCAGAGCAGATCACAATAGTAAGTCAGAGCCGCTCCATCTCCTCGAAGATCCTGACCATCGCGTAGGTGTCGAGTTTGCAGTATGCGAGCATGACTTCACGCAACTTTTCCTTCTCATCGCCATCCGGCATCGTGATCAGCCTGATCCAAGCTTCCATCGCGTCAGTACCGTTTGCCACGTCCATGCCTTCGTAGGTCAAATCAGGTGCTATCACTGGCAGCACTTTCTTGATGGACGTTGAGCCTGCAAAGGCAATGTCCACATAGCCATCCTTAAACACGTCTTCGAGGTCTATCGTCCTGCCAATCAGATCATTCAAGAAGTCAGCTTTCTCAGGGTAAAGCTCAGACATATTTTTGTTTTGAGTATTCTCGAATGACGCATGCCAGGACACCAAACTGCCCGTAGATCCAATATGGCTTTGCATATGCTCGATCATTGCAATCGGCATAGCAGCCTCTCCTGCCAGATATTCCATATGCAGCAGTTCTGTATCTTCAGGCGTTCGCTTTACGTGCAACGAATACTGAAATGGGATTGGGGCTTGCGGGCGCGCGCCGTCAACAAGCGGAATGGCTGAGCTATAGGTCTCATAATCAATGAAGTGGATTGGGTATGCAGCCGTATTGAAGAAACGCGCTATTGCCGCTTGGTCAACCACAGGAGCCTTCAAGTGCGCCGATTGCAAAACAGGCGCTTGCTTGCCAGTGACTTCCTTTATTCCAATCTCATCCAGATCAAAGCGACCATCAGCAACAAATCCAGCAATCTTTGCTTTGCTGGCACGTGGGAGATTATAGATCGACGGGCTTGGGATACTTGGATTGAAGTAGTCAAACGCATCGCAATGGTTTGATCTGGTCAGGTTCAGACAAGAACAATGGTTTTCGTCGATCTCTGGCTGACTTAACAAATCCAATGCAGCTTCAATTTCCGCGCGCGTTTCCGCGTTGATCTCTGCAACATCGCTTGTGACATCCGCAAATACCAGCAGCTCCTTTGGATCGATGTCTCCTGCCCGCACATAGTCCTTGTTCAGATGTACAATGAAGACTTTGCCAACCGGCTGGCCACATTCTTCAGACGCGAGTTTCTGAAAGGCTGCGTCCTTGATCTGATTGTGCTGTCCGCTCTTCTTCACGCTTGTTGAGGATTTGACCTCATAAAGGTTGATCGTGCCATCGCCATTGTCTCGCGTGACATCAGCTTTCGCGTAAAGACCCCGTGGGGATTGAAAGACTGACTGGAATGAATAGGAGGCTGCATCTGGCCGCGAATTCAGCAATGCCTGAACATATGCCTCGACTTGATAGCCCTCAGCCGTCAACTTCTTCATATAATCCGAAAATTCGCCATGAGGGTATTGGCCAGGTTTGTGCTTCAGCAACCAAAGCGACTTTGGGCAATTAAGGTAGTGGATGAAGTCAGTCTTTGAAATTTGCATATCTATCCAAGCGTAGCCAATGAGTTGGTAAAAAATTCACCGTCAAATCCGGCGGCGAACAACTTATGTAGTGGCACTATTGTAGGCATTGCGACCTTCACAGTTCGAATAAAATTTGTGTAGCTCTCAGCGATACTCAATGACGCGGCGCAGGCTCCACCATGTCGTCAGTGTCCAGCCTCAGCCATGCGCGCCAAAGAGGCGTTTTGAAGTAGGCAGCATCTCTGTGCCTTTGCCCCTGCGCTTGATGGCTGCTTAACAAGCCAGCCCAGCACAGAGGCCGGAGGACACAACTTGTTTGAAGTCAGCACCTGTGGGACAGATCTGAGGATTTGAATAAAGGAGGATTTCTGGTTCAT
>ENA-OQVM01006882-OQVM01006882.1-marine-metagenome-genome-assembly--contig:-NODE-6882-length-10083-cov-5.796322_pt1 | contig 10083 bp, 10 predicted proteins | sample MGYA00237776_ERZ505498 | MGnify/ENA primary metagenome ERZ505498 (study PRJEB26159, sample SAMN06265151) | marine metagenome | isolation source: Helgoland LTER site | place: Germany:Helgoland, sampling... | reverse complement strand
CGGTATCAGCATTGGCCACCACCCAGGTTTTAGCCCGGACAACGGGAAGTGGATCAGAGTCCACACCGAGAGACACAATTTTACCTTTGCCGGTCAGCAGGTCACCGCCCACCGTGGCCTCTCCCGGTGCGGCGTAAGCGGGGGTTAGGCCCAGGGTCAGGCACGCTGCGAGCGCGCCCACCGATACTGCGCTGAGATTTCGGCGGTACTTGTAACGCATAATTGTTCCAGTCTAACCCCAAAGTCACAGATAGTCACCAAGACACTTGGGCGAGTACAGTACGCCAGTACTGGTCTGGTCACAGGTTACGCAACAAGGGGCGATGACCACTAGATTCTGCATGTACCCTCTACCGGAAAGGTATCCAATGTCCGTGACATCAATATCGCAAGAATTGCCCGCTAGCACGCCAACCCGCCTGCTCATTGGGGGAGAATGGATCGCTACGACGGCAGGGCTCGATGTGATCAACCCAGCTTCTTACGGAACTTTGGCCACAATCGGCGATGCTGGGGTAGCTGAAGGGATCCAGGCGGTTGACGCAGCCCATGAAGCATTTCAGACCTGGTCCTTGACGCCCGCTCGAGTTCGCGCTGAAATTCTCCGTAACGCCTTTAGCATTATGACCGCAGAAATTGATGACTGCGCCAGACTTATTGCCCTCGAGAATGGCAAAGCGTGGCGTGATGCCATGGGGGAGGCGCTCTACGCCGCAGAATTTTTCCGTTGGTTCTCGGAAGAAGCACCCCGAGTTGAGGGTGGTTTCCGTTATGCCCCCAACCGCGACAAAACGATTATTACCGATTACCGCCCGATGGGTGTTGCCTACATGGTCACCCCGTGGAATTTTCCGGCGGCCATGATTACCCGTAAGTTGGGACCGGCGTTGGCTGCAGGTTGCACGGCGGTGATCAAGCCTCCGGGTGAGACCCCCTTGACGGCTCTTTGGATTGGTGAAATTCTCGAACGGGCAGGAGCGCCGGCCGGGGTGGTCAATATTGTGACAACCTCACAATCGGGTGAAGTGTCGAGTGCGATTCTGGCTGACCCACGGGTTGCCACCTTGTCATTTACCGGATCCACCTACGTGGGAAAGCTGTTGTTAAAGCAAACCGCAGAACGCGTTTTGCCGAGTTCAATGGAGTTGGGTGGTAACGCCCCGTTCATCGTGCTGGAAGGGTCCGATGTTGATCGGGCAGTTGACGGCGCCATGGTCGCAAAAATGCGTAATGGTGGCTCTGCGTGCACGGCGGCAAATAGGTTCTACGTCCACGAGTCCATTAGCGGGGAATTCGCGGACAAGTTTGAAGCAGCATTGCGCGGACTTAAGATTGGACCGGGACTAGATGAAAGCAATGATCTCGGTGCCATGGTGAGTGATAAGGAGCGCGACAAAATTTTGGAACTGGTTGGCGAAGCAGAAAACGAAGGAGCTCAGGCCACCGAAGCCGGCACGGCTCCGACAACGGGCGCATTTCTTGCCCCTCGTATTGTGCGTGGGATTGAACACGGCTCGGTGCTCACCCGCAATGAAATATTTGGTCCAGTTGTCCCAGTTGTTTCGGTATCGAGTACGGATGAAGCAGTACGCATGGCCAATGACACCGAATACGGCCTGATGTCCTACGTGTTTGCGAAGGATAACGGTGAAGGAATCAAGATCGCCCGTCGAATGGAATCAGGCATGGTCGCGATCAATCGCGGAATCGCCTCAGACCCGGCCGCACCATTTGGTGGAATGAAGGAGTCCGGGCTTGGTCGCGAGGGTGGTTTTGCGGGCATTCACGAGTTCCTTGAAACCCAGTATTTTGCGGTTGACTTGTAGATTTTCTGTGACGGACGTCTCATGGGTTGAGGGTGCACGCGTGCGGGCACCCAACTACTCTGTGAGGCACACGGACTCGAAAGGATTTGCGCGTTGAGCACAGTTACGAGCAACGATCAGCAGGGAGATATCGCACCGGGCAAGCGGGCCGATATTAAGGCCCGCACGCTGCGTACAGACCGGTGGTGGATTCAGCCGGCCGTGATAGTCGGGGCCCTGATCGCGTTTATCATCTATTCAACTTGGCGGGCTTTTGAGAATGCCTATTACTACTCTGAGCCACTGATCTCGCCGTTCTACGCACCCTGCTTAGCGTCGTCCTGTGTTGATGGGTCGTCATCGTTTACGCCGATTGGTTCATGGTGGATTCTGTCGCCGGCCCTGATTATCTTGATCTTTCCGCTGGGCTTCCGCATGACCTGCTACTACTACCGTAAGTCGTATTACCGCTCGTTTTGGCTCTCACCGCCGGCCTGCGCGGTGAGTGATTCGCACAAGCGCTACACCGGGGAAACTCGTGCACCGCTGATCTTGCAAAATAGCCATCGTTGGTTCTTCTTCGCTGGCCTCGTCTTCAACGTAATCCTCACCTACGATGCGCTCATTGCCTTCCGTAATAGTGAAGGCCAATGGGGTCATATGAGTGTCGGTACGGTGGTGCTGCTGGCCAACGCGACTTTTCTCTGGATGTATTCACTCTCGTGCCACACTGCCCGACATGTGGTGGGTGGACGCTTGAAGCATTTCTCGGCCCACCCGGTTCGGTATCGGGCCTGGACGTACATGTCGAAGCTAAATGCCAAGCATCCACGATACGCGTGGATTTCCCTCGTGGGCGTGGCAATGACCGACCTGTATGTGCGCCAGGTGGCATCGGGCTCAATTACTAACTTTTACTTCTTCTAAGACGCGAAGGGATCTTTCATGACGGACATCGAACACTTCAAGCACGACGTTGTCGTTATCGGCGCTGGTGGGGCCGGGCTGCGAGCCGCGATCGAATCACGCGAGCAGGGTAAGAACACAGCGGTCATCAGCAAGTCCCTGCTAGGTAAGGCCCATACGGTGATGGCTGAGGGGGGCATCGCAGCGTCGATGGGGAATGTCAATAGCAAAGACAATTGGCAGGTGCATTTTTGCGACACCATGCGTGGCGGGAAGTTTCTCAGCCACTACCGGATGGCGGAGTTGCATGCGATAGAAGCACCAGCGCGAGTCTGGGAACTTGAGTCATGGGGGGCTCTTTTCGACCGAACGGCGGAAGGAAAGATTAGCCAGCGAAACTTCGGTGGGCACGAGTACCCGCGTTTGGCTCACGTCGGGGACCGTACCGGTCTAGAGTTAATTCGCACCTTGCAGCAAAAGATTGTAGGGCTGCAACAGGAAGACAAGAAGATCAGCGATGACTACGAGTCTCGTCTGAGGGTCTTTGCGGAGTGCACGATCACTGACATCCTGCTAGCAGGCGAGGGGGAAGATCGCCGGGTCGCCGGCGCATTCGGCTACCGGCGAGATTCCGGCAAGTTCGTGCTTTTCGAGGCTCCCACTGTCATCATTGCTACCGGTGGGATCGGTAGGTCATTTAAGGTTTCCAGCAACTCGTGGGAGTACACCGGCGATGGACACGCGCTCGCACTGCGATCGGGCGGGACGCTGGTGAACATGGAATTCATCCAGTTCCACCCGACCGGAATTTACGGCGCGGGCTGCCTGATCACCGAAGGCGCGCGTGGAGAGGGCGGCTTTCTCAGCAATTCGCAAGATGAGCGATTTATGGAGCGCTATGCGCCGAATTATAAAGATTTGGCGCCGCGCGATTATGTCTCGCGCTGTATGACTATGGAAATTCGCGAAGGGCGCGGTGTGGGACCTGAGGGGGACCATATCTACCTCAATCTGAGCCATCTACAACCCGAAGCCCTCGCGGAGCGCCTGCCGGGAATTTCAGAATCTGCCAAGATATTTGCCGGCGTTGACGTGACCAAGGAACCAATTCCAGTTCTTCCTACAGTGCACTATAACATGGGCGGCATTCCAACGAATTTCTGGGGTGAAGTGCTGAACCCAACAGCCAAAGACCCCAATGCCATTGTTCCCGGCCTGATGGCTGTGGGCGAAGCGGGCTGTGCCTCGGTTCATGGGGCCAACCGTTTGGGTTCGAACTCATTGATTGATTTGGTGGTCTTTGGCCGTGCCGCTGCGATCCGTGCAGGTAAAACCGTCGATGCGGCCGCTCCAGCGGCGGCGATGAATATGGCGTCTGTGGACAAAGCTTTTGACCGCTTTGATGGGCTGCGCCACGCGGCGGGTCATTTGCCCACCGCAGATCTGCGCCTCGAAATGCAAAAAACCATGCAGGCGGATGCGGCGGTGTTCCGGACCTCGAAGACCTTAGCCGATGGGGTCGATAAGATGACCGCTGTGGCCGATAAAATGAGAGATATTAAAGTGACAGACCGCAGCCTGGTGTGGAATTCCGATCTTATGGAAACTCTGGAGCTTACCAATTTGATGCCGAACGCCATGGCGACAATCGTAGGCGCAGAGGCGCGCAAGGAAAGTCGTGGGGCACATGCGCATGAGGATTTCACCGAACGTAACGATGACAATTGGCGCGTGCATACCATCGCTCGGGTGGATGAATCACAGGTTGATTTGAGCTACCGACCAGTGATTACCGAACGGCTGACAACCGAAGACGAAGGGGGCATTTCCCTGGCGCAGATCGCACCGAAAGTGAGAACGTTCTGATGCGGCCTATGGGGTATTTTGCTGCAGCGGCTGTCTCTTGGATCGGGGGGGCAGCTCTTGCTGAATTTTCCCAATCTCAGCTTGCGGCTTTGACGGTATTGTCTCCATTGGCGCAGGAACAATTGGATCCAACGAATGCGCAGTCCCTTGCAGAATGTATGGTCTTAGCGGCCAAGGCGGAGGAAGTGTCTCGCATCGCTGCTTTTGCTGGCATGGCACCCAGCCCGGTCATAATTGATCTGGCCAATGAAATTATCCAGCGCCCGACGGTGCTGAGCTGTTTGACTGAAAAGCTGTCTTAGGGGATGCGGGCTTTGGCATATCACCCGATGAGACAGTTGACGTTGCTTGTTGATAGGCTGCATGGCGCTGTTTGCGTCTGCTCTGTGGAGAAATAATATGGTACAACTGACACTCCCAAAAAATTCCCGCATCACCCGCGGTAAAGTCTGGCCGAAACCGGAAGGCGCGACAAATCTACGGGTTTTCAAGATTTACCGTTGGAACCCTGATGATGGCAAAACTCCACAGGTGGACACTTATTTCGTAGATATGGACACCTGCGGCCCCATGGTTTTGGACGCTCTCATCAAGATTAAGAGCGAAATTGATCCCACTCTGACCTTCCGCCGTTCCTGTCGCGAGGGTATTTGTGGCTCCTGCGCGATGAATGTCGATGGTGTGAACACGCTGGCCTGCATCTATGGCATGGATGAGATCAAGGGGGACGTGAAGATCTATCCCTTGCCGCATATGCCGGTCGTTAAAGATCTGATTCCTGATTTGACGCATTTTTATGCGCAGCATGCGTCAATTATGCCTTGGCTTGAGACAAAGACCAACCGTCCGGCGAAGGAGTGGCTGCAATCGATTGAGGATCGCAAAAAGCTAGATGGGCTCTATGAATGTGTGATGTGCGCCTGCTGCTCGACGTCTTGCCCGTCCTATTGGTGGAACGGTGATCGCTATCTCGGCCCAGCGGCTTTGTTACATGCTTATCGCTGGATTATTGACAGCCGTGATGAGGCGACCGGAGAGCGCTTGGATAATCTGGAAGACCCGTTCAAACTCTATCGCTGTCATACCATCATGAATTGCACCAAGACCTGTCCAAAAGGTTTGAATCCGGCAAAATCAATTGCGTCTATTAAAGAAATGATGGTCGAACGGCGGGTCTAGACACAGGTCGCTAGGCGAAAGCGGCTTCCAGGGCTATTTCCACCATATTCCCAAAGCTGCGTTCGCGCTCTTCAGAGGGCAGGGCCTCATGGGTTAGCAGATGATCAGAAATGGTACATACCGCCAAAGCGCGCCGATTGTGGCGAGCCGCCAGATTGTAAAGCTCCGCTGTTTCCATCTCGACGGCCAAAATCCCATGACGCGTCATTTGCTCGTTGAGGTCGGGGCGCTCATCGTAAAAGACATCTGATGAATAAATCCCGCCGATATGGGTCCCGATATCGCGTCCGCGCGCGGCGGTTACAGCCGCCTCCAGCAGGCCATAATCGGCACAAGGCGCAAAATTGATCTCTTTGAACATGCCAAGGGATGGGGTGGAAAGGGTCGAGGCGGTCATGGCAATCACCACATCGCGCAGCTTGACCTTGGGGCTCATACCACCGGCCGAGCCGATGCGGATCAAAGTTTTGGCGTCATAGTCTTTTATCAATTCATTGACGTAGATGGAGAGGCTCGGCATGCCCATGCCAGATCCTTGAATGGTCACAGGGTTGCCGCGCCAAAGCCCCGTATAGCCCAGCATGCCGCGCACTTGGTTGACGCATTTTGCCTTTTCCAAAAAGGTCTCCGCCGCCCATTTTGCGCGCAGAGGGTCCCCAGGCAAGAGCACAGTTTCGGCAATTTCGCCCGGTTTCGCTCCAATATGAATGGTCATGATATCACCTCGAATATTTTATAAACGGAGTCAGCGTGCCGATCCGGTCATAGAGCACACGCGCGTTTTCGTTGAAATCTTGGGTCATCCAATAAACGTTTGGCGTGCCATTGGCATCGGCCGCAGCGTAAACGGCCTCGATCAAGGCGCGGCCAATACCCTGCCCACGGATCGTATCTTTGACATAGAGATCTTGTAAATAACATACACCTTCTGTGCGCCAATTATGGGCGTGATAAATGTAATGGACAATGCCCACCGCCGCCCCATCCAGCTCGGCGACACGCGCATTTTGCACACGATTGGTCGGATTGATCAGCCGTGCAAAGGTGGTCTCATAAATTTCAGGTGCAATCGCCGTATCGTAAAACGACAGGTAATCGCGCCACATCTGCCCCCAAACGACCCGGTCGTCAGCTACAAGAGGGCGGATGTTCAGCGGCATATGCCAGCTCCTTCGTCGTTAAGCGGAATGTGCCCCGTCGGCGAGAGATTTGACAAAGGCCAAGATCTCCGCAGGGGACTTCCCGGCGCCAATTTCATCAACAATGGCCGAGCCAACAACCGCGCCATCGGCCACGGATGCGATATCATGCGCATTTTGCGGGGTGCGAATTCCAAAGCCCACGATGATTGGTAAATCGGTGGCCGCTTTGATGCGCGCGACTTCTGGTCCAACGTTGCTGGCCTGCGCGGCCGCAGCGCCGGTGATGCCATTGATTGAGACATAGTAGACAAAGCCAGAAGTGTTGGTGAGGACTTTGGGCAAGCGCTCATCATCGGTGGTCGGCGTGGCCAGGCGAATAAAATTCAGGCCGGCCTTTTGAGCGGGAATGCACAGTTCGCTGTCTTCTTCCGGCGGCAGATCGACTACAATCATCCCATCGATGCCTGCCTTTTTGGCTTCGGCAAGAAAACGCGCGACTCCGCGCGAATAAATTGGGTTGTAATAGCCCATCAACACAATTGGCGTTATTTCATCGGTTTCGCGAAACTCTCGGACCATTTGCAGGGTTTTGTCGAGGGTCATTCCGGCCTCTAACGCGCGTTGCCCAGCCAATTGAATGGTGGGGCCATCGGCCATTGGATCGGTGAAGGGCAGGCCCAATTCTATGATATCAACCCCGGCGGCGGGCAGGCCCTTGACCACCTCTAGTGCGCTATCATAGGTCGGATCTCCAGCCATGACATAGGTCACAAAAGCCTTTTTTCCGGCGGCTTTGAGTTCTGCAAATTTTGCGTCGATCCGTGTCATATCTGGCCCTTCATATTGCTTATGTCCTGACATGCCGTAAAGGCGGGCCAAGTTCAATATACTTTGGCCAAGCATAGAGCATTCTGTGACATTTGCCGCGCCGCCCACTCAACGCAGTTCTGCTTGCTCTGCTGGACCGGCGCAGATAAGAGCGGTTTGAAAATGAAGGAGTGCATCATGGGTTTTAGAATGGGTATCGTTGGCTTGCCAAATGTTGGCAAATCCACCTTGTTTAACGCGCTGACCAAAACGGCTTCAGCGCAGGCGGCGAATTTTCCATTTTGCACCATTGAGCCGAATGTTGGTGAGGTTAACGTGCCAGACGCGCGCTTGGCCAATCTGGCACAGATTGCCAACTCAGCGACTGTCATACCGGCGCGCATGATCTTTGTGGACATCGCCGGGCTCGTCAAAGGCGCAAGCCAAGGCGAGGGGCTGGGCAATCAATTTCTAGCCAATATCCGCGAAACTGACGCAATCGCCCATGTGGTCCGTTGTTTTGAAGACGGGGATGTGGTGCATGTCTCTGATCAGGTAGATCCCATTGCAGATGCCGATACGATCGATACAGAACTTATGCTGGCGGATATGGAAAGCGTCGAGAAGCGCCTTCAAAACATCGTGCGAAAAGTGCGCGGCGGTGACAAGGAAGCGGTGCAGCAAGAGCGCCTGCTACGCGCTGCTTTGGCCGCTTTAGAGCAGGGCAAGCCAGCCCGCACAGTTGAGGTCGATCCAGAAGATGCCAAGCAATGGAAAATGCTGCAATTGCTCAGCACTAAGCCGATCCTCTATGTCTGCAACGTGGGCGAGTCTGATGCGGCGTCTGGCAATCGCTATTCAGACGCTGTGGCGAAAATGGCCGCAGAGCAGGGCAACAGCCATGTGATCATTTCTGCGCAGATCGAAGAAGAGATTAGCCAGCTTGACGACGATGAGGCTGAGATGTTTCTTGATGAAATGGGGCTTGAGGAAGCTGGCCTCGATCGCCTGATCCGTGCAGGCTACGCGCTTTTGGCGCTTGAGACCTATTTCACAGTCGGCCCTAAAGAGGCTCGGGCCTGGACGATCAAACAGGGTACAACCGCGCCGCAGGCTGCGGGTGTTATCCATGGTGATTTCGAGCGCGGGTTCATTCGCGCTGAGACTATAGCCTATGAAGATTTTGCCGCGCTTGGCGGCGAGACTGCTGCAAAAGAGGCCGGCAAAATGCGCGCTGAGGGAAAATCTTATGTCGTGCAAGACGGTGACGTGATGCATTTCCTATTTAATACCTAGAGGCGGCACAATCGGCTCACCGGCAGGGGGAGGGGGCGCAATGGCGCTTAAACTGATCGTCGATACAGATCCAGGCATTGATGATGCCATGGCGATTTTTTACGCCATTGCCGCTCCTGAGATTGATCTTTTGGGCCTGACAACCGTGTTTGGCAATGTGACAACCCCCAAAGCCACGCGCAATGCGCTGTATTTGCTGGAACAAGCGGGGATTGAGATTCCTGTGGCGGAAGGGATGCATCGCCCCCGCATGCTCCCGCCATTTCCACCATCCTTTGCGGTGCATGGGGGCGAGGGTCTTGGAACGCTTGATGTGCCCACGTCCCAGCGTCATGCCTTGGTGGAGAGCGCTCCGGAGTATCTGGTACGGATGGCGCGCGCGCATCAGGGGGAATTATTGCTCTGTCCCATTGGGCCTTTAACCAATATTGCCGCGGCGATGGAACTCGATCCGTCGTTTTGTGGCAATCTCAAGGGCATGGTTGTCATGGGCGGCAGTCTGCGGGCAGGGGGCAATATCACCTCGGCTGCGGAGGCCAATTTTTATCATGATCCCCATGCGGCCGATTATGTGGTGCGCTATGGGTGCAATATCACGCTGGTGGGTCTTGACGTGACGAACCGGGTGATCTGCCCACGCAGCTTTTTTGCGGGCTTGGCGTCTGAAAGTCGGAAAATGGGTGGGCTTTTGCGCGATATGGCAGATTATTACATCGATTTCTATGAGACTGTTGGAAAATTTGCCGGATGCGGCATGCATGATCCTTCTGCGCTGGTGGCCTGCATCGCGCCTGAACTCTTCACCACGGAGCCCCATGCTTTGCGCGTGACATGCCACGGCGACCGTTCTGGCGAAATGATTATAGAGGAAAGTTCAACTGCCCAGCCGGTAAATGTCTGTACGGATGTGCAAGCCGAGGCGGTGAAGCAGAATTTTTTCAACAATGTGGCGAAACTCAGCTAAATCGACCTTGTCCCCAGCTCAACTCCCCGTTAAACGGATCGACGGAGACGTGGCCGAGTGGACGAAGGCGCTCCCCTGCTAAGGGAGTAGGCCCGGAAGGGTCTCGAGGGTTCGAATC
>ENA-OQVM01006881-OQVM01006881.1-marine-metagenome-genome-assembly--contig:-NODE-6881-length-10087-cov-11.194306_pt1 | contig 10087 bp, 8 predicted proteins | sample MGYA00237776_ERZ505498 | MGnify/ENA primary metagenome ERZ505498 (study PRJEB26159, sample SAMN06265151) | marine metagenome | isolation source: Helgoland LTER site | place: Germany:Helgoland, sampling... | reverse complement strand
TTTTATTAAAGTTTTTAGTTTTTTTGATTTTTTTGATAGTTAGTAATACCAGTTCTTAACTTTTCAATAATCTCATCAATGTGTTTTTCTTCACAAATAAATTGAGGAGCTATAATCAAACAATCTCCTGTAGCTTTAAAGTTAACACCAGCTTCATAGCATGCTTTAAAACATTCATAGCCAGCTTTACCTGGTTTAGTATTTAGTTTCATGTCTATACCACCCATCATTCCATATCCTCTAATATTGTCTACTGACTCTAGATCTTGAAGAGAGAACAGCCCTTTTTGAAAATAAGGAGCTAAATTTTTTGCTCTATTGAAAATATCATCTTTTTCAAAAATATCTTGAACCGCAAGAGCAGCCGCAACTGCAACTGGAATTCCTGAATAAGTGTAGCCATGAAATAATTCAACAGCACCAGTTGGTGAAGCATCCATTACCGCATCATAAATATAATCATTACATGCAACAACACCCATAGGTACAACACCATTTGTTGTAGCTTTAGCCATTGTCATAATATCAGGAGTTACACCAAACTCTTGAGCACCAAATTTAGAACCTGTTCTTCCCCAACCAGTAATTACTTCGTCAAAAATTAAAAGTATTCCATGTTTGTCACAGATCTCTCTTAATTTCTGTAAATATCCTTTTGGTGGAACTAGTGTTCCAGTTGATCCAGCAATAGGCTCAACAATACAAGCAGCTATGTTTTCACCACCAAAGTTTTGACAAATAGTTTCTAAATCATTTGCTAAGTAGTCTCCTGTTTCCGGTTGACCACTAACAAATTTATGCTCTGGCAAATGTGTATGACTAATATGTTGAACACCTGGCATTAAAACACTTGCGAATGTTTTAACATTGTTCACCATTCCACCAACTGAAATACAGCCAATGTTCATTCCATGGTAACCCCGCTCACGGCCAACAAACCTAAATCTTTCTGCATGACCTTTTGCTCTATGATAAGCTATAGCAATTTTAAGTGCAGTCTCAACGGCTGTAGATCCGCATATAGTAAAAAACATTTTGTTTAAGTCACCAGGTGTATGTTTTGAAATTTTTGTAGCAAGCTCAAATGAGCCACCAAAACCTTGTTGAAAAGGTTGTGCGTAGTCTAATGTTTCTAATTGTTTTGTAACAGCTTCTGTAATTTCTCTTCTACCATGACCAAGTGGATTACAAAATAAACCTGAGCTCGCATCTATTTGAGTTTTGCCATGATGAGTTTTTAAATAAACCCCTTTAGCTTCTGTGATTAATCTTGGGTTTGCTTTAAAATCTTTATTAGATGTAAAAGGCATCCAATGTTCATTTAGTGAATTAGGTACTGCAGTTCTATTTTCTGAGCTCATAAATTTCTCTCTGTTTATGTGTTGTTTAATAAATTCTATTTTTAAGTATTAGACTAAATCATAATGTTTTCTAGAATTATTTTTTTTAGAATCTTTCTTAAGTAAATACAACTTACAAGTGTAAAAAATTTGTTTTACATCCTTTCGAATTTCAATTTAAATACATGTAATTTAATTAAATTACTAACAGAGGAATAATAATGAAAAAAATACTTAGTTTTATTCTTGGTGCTGTAGTTGCTCTTAACTTATCTATATCAGTTGCAAATTCAGCTGCTAAAGAAGTTAGAGTTGCATTCTTTTTAGAATGGCCTACTCCAAACCAAGAAGATAAAGTTAAAGGAATGTACGAAAAAGCATTGGGTGTACCAGTTAAGTGGACAAACTTCACTAACGGTGGTGCAATGACTGATGCAATGTTAGCAGGAGATATTGATATCTCTTACTCACAAGGTTTAGTTCCTTTTATCAATGCTGTAAAATCAAAAGCGCCTATCAAATTAATTGATGTCGCTATGGAATACGGGATGGGTGGAACAACTTGTGTAACATCAAATGCTTCAGGAATCACAAAAGCAAATGGTTCTGAATTAGAAGGTAAAAAAGTTGCTGTTCCACTTGGAACAATGGCTGAATACGTTTTTGATGAAAGTATGAAAGTTGTTGGTGCTGACAGAAAAAAAATGGATATCATTCAAATGGACCCTGAAGAAGGTGCTGCTGCATTAGTAAGTGGTGACGTTGTTATGGCTTGTTTATTTGGTGGTAATTCTATCAAGGCTGCAACAGCAGTTGGTTCTAGACTTTTAACAGTCCAAGAAGCTAGAGATGCTGGAATATTAGGTATCGATATTACTTCTGTAACTACAAAGTTTATGAAAGAAAATCCTGGAATGGTTAGAACTTTTATCGAAGTAACTCACGAAGCTAATGCTAGATACAAAGCAGGTAAATCTGACTTAAATGTTATAGCAAAAGATGCTGAAATGAAACTTGGTGATATGAAAGAAACTATTGGTGGATTTAAATTTCTAGATGCACAAGAAACAAAAGCATCTATGGAAAGTGGTAACTTACATAAGTTCCTTCAAGGTATGGGTACACCTAGAGGAAATGTAGATACTAGTTTCTTACCTCTATAATATTACAGAGATATAAAAGTTTAATAGGCACCAAAATTTTTTGGTGCCTATTTTTATTAAAAATTCTAATATAAAATTATTCAATGAGCGAATTAGTTTCTCAAGATCTGAACATGATTTTTAAAACTCCTAAAGGAGAAACTGTTCATGCTTTAAAAGATGTAAATTTCACTTTAAAAAAAGGTGAGCTCTTAACTGTCCTTGGTCCATCTGGTTGTGGAAAAACAACTTTATTAAATATTACCGCAGGATTTATTAGACCAACATCAGGCAAGATTACTTTAAATAATAATGAAATTGATGGACCTGGTGTTGAGCGAGGAATGGTTTTTCAACAAGGCGCTTTATTTGAATGGTTAACAGTTTCTGAGAACGTTAACTTTGGTCTTCGTATGAAAAAAGAAGATCCTATAATAACTCAGAAAAAAGTTGATGAATGGCTTGATATTGTTGGTCTTAAAGGGTTTGGCAATACTCCAACTTATCAATTATCAGGTGGAATGCAGCAGAGAGTAGCGCTTGCAAGATGTTTGATTAATGACCCTGATTTAATTTTAATGGATGAACCTCTTGGTGCATTAGATGCTTTGACAAGAGAAAAAATGCAATCTTTAGTATTAAAAATTTGGAAAGAAACTGGAAAGACAATTATTTTAATAACACACTCTGTTGAAGAAGCGTTATTACTTGGTGAAAGATTATATGTAATGGCTCCAAGACCAGGAAGAATACATAAAGAATACAAATTACCTTTTGCAAACAGAGGATTAAAAGAAGATTTAAGAGAAATTAAAAAAGATAAAGAATTTTCGAAAACACGAGAAGAAATCTTAACTATGATTTGGAATATGGAAGAAGAAATTATGGGTAAAGAATGAAATGATTACACAAATTCTTACAATATTAATCTTAATTACAATTATTGGATCTATTGTTTATGGTCGAAGATTAATTCAAACTGAAAAAATTGATGCAGTTTTTGGTAATCCAGAAAGATCTAAAGGTGGTACACATTGGGTAGTTTTAGGAAGTTGTTCATTACTTTTAATTTGGATGTATTATTCTTGGGATATTGCGAGAGGTTTTTATCCAAAATCTGCTAATGAGCTTTGTCAGGTAGCTAAAATTAACGATTCTCTTTTAGGATTAAAATATCAATTTCCAATAGAACAAAGAGAATTAAAAAGTACAGCCCAAATAAAAAAAGAAAATGAAAATATTAGAAGCTTATTAACTGAAATCCAAAATTCAGGTGTAAGTGCTCAGCAAAAAGAAATTTTAATTGGTTTTCTTAATAAAACTTCTCAATTAATCCCATTATTAACTAATGAAGATTTAATTGAAAATGAAACAAAAGAAAAAATAAATGAAATAACAGGAAAAATTAATCTATTAACTGAAAATTTTAAAAAACCTGAATATCCTTTTGAAACTGAACAACAACTTCAAGAAAGACTTGATGCAGCAAATAAAGAAGGCGGTTGGGGTATAGTAAAAGTTGATGCTGGATCTGGATCTATTGAAAATACCCTAGAGGTACCATTAATCCCCTCAACCAATTTAGGTTTAAAATTTCATGTAGCTGCAGAAGAAATAGGTTTAATAAGTGAAGAGTTTTTTAAATTAAGAAATCATAATTCACAATTTAAAGATCAGATTAATGAGATTAAAGATCAAATAAAAATTTACAGAGGTGAATTAAATGAAAGTGAAGATGTTGCTTCTGAATATGCTAAAAATATTGTTAAAATTGCAAGACGTATAGAGTTTGCAAGCATCTATCCACCTAATGCCCTTGATAATTTACAAGGAGCAGTTGTTAATTTTGACAACGCAAAAAATGAAATTCAAGGTGGGTTAAGATTAGTTGATATTTTCTTATTTCCTGCAGGAACTATTGTAGCTAGTGGTCAAAGTTGTTCAGAGCAAGGTTCAGGAAGATGGCTTCCAAAACCATCTGATACTTTTAATAAATTTATACTGATGTCTAATCCTAGCGTTGGCTATAAGGATGTTCCTCTTCTATGGATACAATTAATTGATGTTAGTCAAATAATTGGTTTCATTTTGCCTGATTGGCTTGCAGATATTATACCTGGTGAGTACCCTATTCACACTAAAGAAGGTATTGTTGAGCAGAACTTTAAAGGAAATGTTTTAAAAATTGTTACAGGTGACTTTAGTTTATTTAAAGTTCCTGTTCCTTACGGGCATATCTGGGACTCTTTTTTAAGAGTTTTATTAGGATTAATTTTTGGAATAATAATTGGTGTTCCCTTAGGATTATTTATGGGTCTTAATAGATTTGCTAAAGGATTTTTTGATCCTTTAATCGAGCTTTATAGACCGGTACCCCCTCTAGCTTGGGCTCCTTTAATTATTTCTGTACTTGGAATTGATAATTCAGGAAAAATCTTCTTATTATTCATGGTCTCATTATCTATTATGATTATCTCAGCAAGAGCTGGAGCATCTGGAACGCAATTGTCAAAAATCCATGCAGCTCACTCTCTAGGAGCATCAAAAAAACAAATATTGAGATATGTAATATTTCCAAATTCTTTGCCTGAAATATTAACGGGTATAAGAGTTGCGGTTGGTATGTGTTGGGGAACTCTAGTTGCAGCTGAATTTCTAGCAGGAACAACTGGTATAGGGTTTGTTGAAAATGTTGCTAAAAAATATTTTCAATATGAGGTTATTTGGATTACAATTTTTATAATGGGAATGCTTGGATTATTGTTTGATGTAACTTTAAGAAAACTTATAGACAAATATATTCCTTGGAGAGGAAAAGGATAATCACACTATCCTTTTGAACAATTATGAATTCTTCAAAATTAAAGGCAATAATTAAAGATATATTTATAAAATATAAATTAAGTAAAGATCATGCTTCGATCTGTGCTGAGGCATTGATTAATGCTGAATTAGTTGGTGCACCCTCACATGGGTTATCTCGTCTTAAAATGTATTGTGATCGAATTTCAAAAAAAGTGATCAATCCAAGAGCTAAAATTAAAATTAAAAAGATTTCTCAATCAATTGCTCATATTGATGCGAATAATAGTATTGGCTTTGTTGCGGCAGATACTGCTATTAAAACTGCCATAAATAATGCTAAGAAAACAGGGATAGGCTTAGTTGCAGTTAAGAATAGTGGTCATTATGGTTTGTCCGGCTATTACGCAGAGCAAGCTGTTAAAAAAGGCTTAATGGTTATGGTGTTTACAAATGCACCTCCAGCAGTTGCACCTCATGGTGCATTAAAAAGTTTATTTGGAACAAACCCTATTTGTTTTGGAACTCCCACTGGATCAAAGGTTCCTTTTATTTTAGATACATCTATTTCAATGATTAATAGAGGAAAAATTAGAGTAGCAGCAAGAGAGGGAACTAAAATTCCTGAAGGTGTTGCTTTAGATAAGTTTGGTAAACCCACTACTGACCCTAAAAAAGCATTAGAAGGTGTTCAATTACCAATAGCTGGTTTTAGAGGTTCAGGATTAGCCTGGATGGTTGACATTTTAAGTGGGGTATTAACTGGTGGTAATCATGCCGGAAGAGTTAAAGATCCATTTACTGATTTTAGTGGACCACAAAATATTGGTCATTTATTTTTTGTGTTAAAGCCTAATTTATTTGTCGGTAATTCTTTTAATAAAAGAATAAAAGATAATATTAAAACTATAAAAAAACTACCTAAAATAAAAGGCGTAAAAGAAATTCTTTATCCAGGACAAAGTAAGTTCAAAAGATTTAAAAGTAATCTTAAAAAAGAAATTAATATCTCAAAAGCTGTTTTAAAAGACTTGGAGTATTTAAAGGATCGTTAACTAAAAGCCTTGGTTCCTCTAAAGCAGCAAAAAGTCCCTCATTTGTTATCTCAGTCCATAAAGTAATATTTATAAATTAACTAACTCTTGATCTAAAATTTGAAATTTAAAAGCATTTATCTTGATATTTTTACACTATATACTTTTGTAAATTTGAGGATAAAAATACCTTATGCTTTCTAATAAAGAAATTGTTTGTCCAAATAACCTTTTGGACCATGCCAATAAAAAAAGAGGCGTTAATGCAGCTATTGTTAATGCGGGTCTTCCCTTGCCCATGCTCTCTGTTCAAGATGCTGTAAAAGAAGGTCTTATCAGACCTATCTTTATAGGAAATAAAAAAGAAATCTTAAAATGTGCAGAAAATTTAAAATGGGATATCTCTGAATTTGAAATTATTGATGAGCCTGTAGAAAATAAAACAGCTGCTATTGCTGCAAAGCTTGCTAGTGAAAAAAAGATAAAGATTATTGTTAAAGGTCATATTCATACAGATATTTTAATGAAAGAAGTTTTAAAAAGAGATTATAATTTACTTGGAAAAACTAGACTAAGTCATATATGGCATATGACAAATACTAAAGACGACAAACCACTTATAATTACTGATGGTGCTTTAAATGTTTTGCCTAATGTAAAAACAAAAATGCATATTTTAAGAAATGTAATTGATTTTTCAAATCGTATAGGAATTGAAAGACCAAAAGTTGCAGTTCTATCAGCGACAGAAGAAATTTTAGATAGTGTACCAAGCTCAATCGAAGCAGATGAAATTACAAAACTTGCAAAAGAAGAGAATTTAAATGCTGATGTTTTTGGTCCCCTGGCATTTGATAATAGTATTTCAAAAAAATCTGCCGCTATAAAAGGTGTTAAGAATATTGTTGCTGGTGATGCAGACGTATTATTAGTTCCAAGTGTTGAAACTGGAAATAGTTTGGTTAAAATGATGATTTACTTTATGGGAGCTTGTGCAGCTGGTGTAGTTGTTGGTGGTAAAGTTCCAATAGTAATTACAAGTAGATCTGATGAGGCACAAGCTAGATTGGCCTCTATTGCTGCTGCTGTTGTTGCTTTAGACTGATTCTTCATTGAAATAATCATATTAATGTTTTAAATAAAGCTTCAAAATTAAAGAGGAAAACAATGGCTATAACTTATTTAAAAAAATCACCTAAAACATCATCAACAGATGACACTAAAACAACTGGAATTGTTCAAGATTTATTAAAAAATATTGAAACTACCAAAGAACAAGGGTGTATCGATCTTACAAAGAAATTTGATAAATATGATGGTGATATTATTGTTTCCAAAGAAAGAATTGAAGAAATCAAAAAAACATTAGACCAAAAAACAAAAGATGATGTTCAATTTTCATATGAAAGAGTTAGAAAGTTTGCTGAAGCACAATTAAAAAACTATGGTCAGGACTTTGAAGTGGAGCTTTCAGATGGATTATTTGCTGGTCAAAAGTTAATACCAGTTAATACTGCTGGATGTTATGTACCAGGAGGTCGTTATGCACACATTGCATCTGCAGTGATGAGTGTAACAACTGCTAAAGTTGCTGGTGTAAAAAATGTTATTGCATGCAGCCCTCCTAAAGAAGGTGTGGGTGCTCATCCAACAATTATTTATACTGCTGACTTGTGTGGTGCTGATGTAATTTTAAATTTAGGTGGTGTTCCAGCTATAGCTGCAATGACTAATGGCTTATTTAATAATCCTCCTGCTGATATTATTGTTGGTCCTGGAAATCAATTTGTTGCTGAAGCTAAAAGAATTTTATTTGGAAAAGTTGGTATTGATTTATTTGCAGGTCCTACTGAAATTGGAATTATTGCAGATGCTAAAGCTGATCCTGAAATAGTTGCTGTTGATTTAGTGGGTCAAGCTGAACATGGTTATAATTCACCCTGCTGGTTATATACAACAAGCAAGGAACTAGCAGAAAAAGTGATGAAAAGAGTTCCAGAATTAATTGCAGAATTGCCTGAAGTTCCAAGAACAAACGCTGATGCGGCTTGGAGAGATTATGGAGAAGTTATTCTTTGTGATACTGATGAAGAAATGGCAACCATTAGTGACGAGTATGCTCCAGAACACTTAGAAGTTCAGACAGAAAATTTAGAGTGGTTTCACAAAAGACTTACTAACTACGGTTCTTTATTTATCGGTGAAGAAACGACTGTTGCTTATGGTGATAAATGTTCAGGAACTAATCACATACTTCCAACCAAAGGTGCTGGAAGATATACGGGTGGACTATTTGTTGGTAAGTTTGTTAAAACATTAAGTTTCCAAAGAATGACCAAAGAATCTACAGAGCTAGTTGGTGCTGCAGCTGCAAGAATTTCTAGATATGAAGGAATGGAAGCGCACGCAAGAACTGGTGACGTAAGATTAAAGAAATACGGTTACTCTAATTAATTGTATCTAAAATAACATAAATTGTAAGTAAACTCATAAAGCCAATAATAAATGAATTAATTATTTTCCAAATTTTTTCATTTTGAGCATAATGAGATAGATACTTAGATAAATATCCAATTACAAAAAAAAATAAAAAAGAGGCTACTGAAGCACCAATACCAAATAAAATTTTTTGATCTAAAATAAAATTTTTTGAAAAATTACCTAGAAAAAAAACTGTATCAGAATAAACATGTGGATTTAAATAAGTAAATGCTATTGTTTTAGTTATTATACTTGATGAACTGAACTTCTCCGTACTCGTGAAATGTACTAGTCCACCATGTATTTCCACGGCCTCTTTTTCTAACGATATATTACCCGATAAATCGTCCTTCAAATCAACATAATCTTTGCCTTTGATATAAACGTTTGGTTTAATTTTTGAAATCAATTCTACAGCAGTTGACCATCGGTTGAGGGCCACTATGTCAACACATTCCAGCGCAGCTATAGCCTCCGCTCTCAGGGTTTCGTTGAAAAGTGGGCGTCCTGGGCCTTTACTGACAAATTTGTCGGGAGTTAAGGTTACCAATAGCACATCACATTTTGATTTTGCTTCATAGAAGTGTTTAATGTGACCGATGTGCATCAAGTCAAAAGTCCCATGACAAAGGCCAATAGTTTTACCGTTTTTTTTAAGTTCACTGGTAATTTTTTCTAAATGATCCAGGTCTATAATTTTTTTATTATTCAAATAAACTTTCTCCACACTTCGTATGCTCAATGTATATGATGTCCTTCAAAGACTTAACCACGTTAACATTAAAATTGAGGAAATTATCCGAAGAAACAGCGTCTTCTTCCGACAATAGGTAGGCCCTAAGTAAGTCAGCACGGCAGGCGGCCTTTACGTCTGACAATTTATCCCCGATTAAAATTGATTTTTTCAAATTAAGAGAAAAATCATTTTTTGCATCAAACAACATTCCCGGTTCAGGTTTTCGGCAAAAACAGCCCTCACCGGATAGCTCCTTCGGAAGGTGAGGACAACAATAAAATGCGTCAATTTTGACGCTCTTTAATTCTTATCTCTTTAAGATTATGGGCAGATCCGACAATATCAAAGTTTTCTTTTAAAGAACTAGATACGCCTTTAGCACCTATCACAATACTTGTGTTGTTTAACAAAGTAACAAACGAGTTAAAATTGTCTTTAACTTTCTTTATCGCCGCATCAAACTTAACACCCATTGTCGCCGCAGAAGGGAATAATGATTCATCAGAACCAGAAGCCTCGGTTAACGTTAAGTTAAACGTATCCCATGCTGTA
>ENA-OQVM01006874-OQVM01006874.1-marine-metagenome-genome-assembly--contig:-NODE-6874-length-10093-cov-5.815395_pt1 | contig 10093 bp, 7 predicted proteins | sample MGYA00237776_ERZ505498 | MGnify/ENA primary metagenome ERZ505498 (study PRJEB26159, sample SAMN06265151) | marine metagenome | isolation source: Helgoland LTER site | place: Germany:Helgoland, sampling... | reverse complement strand
CGCCACTCATCGCCAATAAACGGCCGGTATGCGGGTCAAGCGCAACAATCGCCCCTTCAACATCGGGGCGTTGTCCCAATGCAAACTGATTTGGCGCGGGTTCAAAACCATTACGGATCAAATCTGGCGTAAAGCCGGGTGGCTGGACAATGATAATATCATCTTTGGACAAGGCTTTGCGCAAATCACGCAAGGGTGGTGGTCTAATGCCATCATCACGGCGCGGCGGATAGGCCCAAAAAGCAAGCTCAAACGGGATAATCGCATTGCGGCCATTCACATAGATTTCAGCGCTTCGCGGCCCAACCTTTGTCACCAGCGCCGCAAAATGGTTCGCGCGCAACTTTGCCGTTTGCGCGGCAAGCACCTTGTCAATATCGGCCCCTTGCGGCATGACGCCAAGCGGGCCACGCCAGCCTTGCCGTCGATCCAATGCTTCTAGCCCACGTTCAAGCGCATTATCGGCAATTTGCTGCAAATAGGGATCAAGCGTTGTGCGAACCGATAAACCACCATCATAAAGTGATGTTTCACCAAAGCGGCTAATAAGCTGGCGGCGCACTTCTTCGGTAAAATAAGGCGCTTCGGCAGCGTCAAATCCGCTTTGTCCAATCATCCGCAGCGGCACTGCCTTTGCCGCATCAGCTTCATTTTGCGAGATATAGCCGTTTTGCTGCATTTCATCCAAAACCCAGTTGCGCCGGATGGTTGCCGCGCGAAGATTGCGAACCGGATGATAGTTATTTGGCGCTTTTGGCAGCGCAGCAAGATAGGCAATTTCCGGCAATTCCAATTGCCCAAGCGATTTATCAAAATAATTCAACGCCGCCGCCGCAACGCCGTAACTGCCACGCCCAAGATAAATTTCGTTCAGATAAAGCGCCAAAATCTGATCTTTGCTAAAAGCGCGTTCCATCCGAAGTGACAGGATTGCTTCTTTGATTTTGCGTTCAATCGAAACTTCATTTGTCAGCAGGAAATTCTTGGTAACCTGCTGGGTGATCGTCGAGGCACCAACCGGTCGCCGGCCTTTGCCATAATTGACGATATTGGTCACAATTGCCCGCGCCAAAGCGCGCAAATCAATGCCAAAATGATTGTAAAATGCTTTGTCTTCAGCCGAAATAAAAGCATGGATCAAGCGTGGCGGGATGGCCTCAACCGGCACAAAAAGCCGCTTTTCACTGGCATATTCGGCCAGCAACGCCCCGTTGCCAGCATGAATGCGGGTCACAACAGGCGGTTCATAATTGGCAAGCTGCTGATAATCAGGAAGATCTTTTCCATAGGTCCAGAAAACCCAAAGGATGCCAGCGCCAGCAAGCAAGCACATCAGGAAAACAAAGGATAATGTAATCGAAATAAATCTTAACATGATTCTGACAATATAGCCGAAATTGGGCGTAGATATGGCAATCCAGCCCTTTTCTTCATTTTGATACGCGTCTTTTTAACGGGTAACAGCCTTTTTTTCATGGTTTTGCCGCCATATCGATGATGCGCCACCAGCCTTTATATTTTGGGACCATATTCATTCAGGTAAACAAGGATGGCCTTTGTTAGCCGTTTCGACAAATCCTGCCGGTAGGATTTCTTATTCAAATTCGCCTCGTCTTGCCGGTTTGATAAAAAGCCCATCTCGACAAGCACCGACGGCATGTCAGGCGCTTTCAAAACAGCAAAACCGGCAAACCGATGCCCGCGCTTATCCCCCCCGGGCAAATCGCGAATCTGTTGCAAGATTGCCGCAGCAAACCGCGCCGATTGATTCATTGACTCGCGTTGGAACATCCGCACCAGCGCCCCCGCTGCCTCGGGATCTTCGGCGGACAAATCCGGCCCACCAATCAAATCGGCGCTATTTTCCTGACGCGCCAAAGCGGCCGCTTCTTTGTCAGAGGCTTTGTCTGACAGGCTAAACACCGAAATGCCCCGCGCCGATGATCTTGGCGCCGAATCAGCGTGAAGCGAAATGAACAAATCGGCCTGATTTTGCCGCGCCAGCCGGATGCGCTGGCGAAGCCGCAAAAACCGGTCGTCATCACGCGCCAAAATCGGGGTTATTTTGCCCGTGGCGCGCAATTGACTTGCCAGTTCACGCGCCGCCGCCAAGGTGATGTTTTTTTCCGCCGTCCCTGCCTTGCCAAGCGCACCCGGATCTTTGCCGCCATGCCCAGCATCAATAAAGACAATCCATTTTCGCGGGCGAGGCTTTGGTGCGGCAATTGCCGTCGTGGCTGGCTTATTCGCATGGCGCGCCGGTTTGGATTTTGGCAGTGGCATGGTCAATGGCTTGACCGTTTTCACCCGATCAGCATCTTTGACCATCGCGCGATCGGTAACAGCATCACTTAGGTCAATATTTGGGGTTTTTTCCAGCGCTGAGGATGCCACTAGAAATGCCGTTTTTCCGCGATCAAGAAGATCAATCACAAAACGGTTGCCGCCCCCTGCCGGTGGAAGGGCAAAGACCCGCACGGGCGCTGCCGGTTTTTCAAGCTCGATTACCAACCGGCCAATTTCCGGCTTTGGGTTTCCAAAACGATAGGCCGAACCGGGGGCGACTTGCAGTTTTCCACGCCGCGGCAGCTTGTCCACATTCCAGCTAGTTTTGGGCATATCAATCACCAAACGATAAGGCGATTGCAACAGCAAAAGGCTGGCTTTTAACGGGGCTTTAGTTTCGATCACAAGCCGCAAACCGGTGCGATCATCAATTTGCACCGCGCCAACACGCATTCCGGTGACGGCATTTTCGGCAAAAGCCTGACCCGTTGCTGCCAGCACCAAGCCCATTGCCAGGAACAGGATAGAGCGGCCAATTGCGGCGAGCATTGCCTTAACAGTTATCATCATCGATATTTTAACCAAGTCTGGCCTTCTTTGCTATCGCCGATCACGATCACCGAAACCTAGCCCATGCCTCGCTCGCGACAAAGATAAATCATGCTAATTATCAAAACGGCATTACTTTAGTTGGCAAAAAAGCTTTAGCAGGTATATAAGGGAATTAAGTTCGAGGCAAAAGTTTGGTTTTTCTGACATGAGTGGCGCCAATGCGCCAACAGCAGAAAGCAAACAAACCGACATTTTTACCGCCGAACTGCAATTGAATTATTCACCTGATGGTGTTTATCTCGACGATCTTTGTTATGCCGTAATTATGAATGATCCTAATTATCGTGCCATGTCACTGACCGCCAGCGAGCCTTATCATCAGGACACACAACGCGATTTGAAACCACCGGACTAATCTAAATGACTCAGCCAAACCGATCACATGACAAAAGCAGCCATTATGGCCACCGCTTTATGGTCGGTACTGCGCGTGGATTTGGTCTGGATTCTCAACACCTGCCATGCCTAGTTAACACACTGTCTGAATTTGACAGCCGAACAAGGTTGGCCGGGGAAAGACAAGTACATGACAAAACGCCTATTAATCGATGCACGCCAAGCCGAAGAAACGCGGGTGGTGCTGCTAAGCGGAACACGCATTGAAGATTTTGACTATGAAACAGAAAACCGGAAACAACTAAAAGGAAATGTCTATCTAGCACGGGTCACACGCGTTGAACCGTCTTTGCAGGCAGCTTTTGTTGAATATGGCGGAAACCGTCAGGGCTTTCTGGCCTTTAGTGAAATTCACCCAGATTATTACCGTATTCCAATTGAAGACCGTGAAGCCCTGATCGAGGCAGATAGTGCCGAGGGCGATGATGACAGTGATGAAACTGGTTCTGATGGCGCGCCTGAAACCATTGGTGGCGAAGAGGCGGATGAAGAAGATATCCGGCCAAAACGTCAGGTAAAACGCTATAAAATTCAAGAAGTGATTTCGCGCAAACAGATCATGCTTGTGCAGGTTGTGAAAGAAGAGCGCGGGAATAAAGGTGCGGCTTTGACAACCTATCTGTCGCTTGCCGGACGCTATTGCGTATTGATGCCAAATAACAATCGTGGCGGCGGCGTTAGCCGGAAAATCACCAATATTGCCGATCGTAAGCGACTGAAAACAGTTGTTGGCGGGTTGGATATCCAAGCCGGAATGGCCGTAATCGTTCGCACCGCCGGTGCCAAACGCACCAAAACCGAAATTGCGCGTGATTTTACCTATCTGTCAAAATTATGGGATGATATCCGCGCGCGCACGCTTGAATCACAAGCCCCCTGCCTGATCCATGAAGAAGGCGATTTGATCAAACGGTCAATTCGTGATCTTTACACAAGCGAAGTTGACGAAGTGCTTGTCGAAGGCGAAGAGGCTTACAAGATCGCCCGTAACCAGATGAAGATGCTGATCCCAAGCCATCTGAAAAAGGTTCAGAAATATGAAGGCACACATCCGATTTTCCAGCATTTCAATGTTGAGAATCAGATGGACACCATCCACAGCCCGCAGGTGACGTTAAAATCTGGCGGTTATCTGGTAATCAATCAAACCGAAGCGCTTGTCGCCATTGACGTGAATTCGGGTAAATCAACGCGCGAACGCAATATTGAAGAAACCGCGCTGAAAACCAACCTTGAAGCCGCCGAAGAATTAGGTCGCCAGCTTCGACTTCGTGATCTGTCTGGTCTTATTGTTGTCGATTTCATTGATATGGAAGAAAACCGCAATCAACATGCGGTTGAACGCCGGATGAAAGATGCAATGCGCAATGACCGCGCACGGATTCAAATTGGTTCGATCAGCCATTTTGGTCTTCTTGAAATGTCGCGCCAGCGGCTGCGGCTCAGCATCAATGAATCAATCAGTAATCTTTGCCCGCATTGTGAAGGCACGGGTCGCGTTCGGTCGATTGACACCGCCGCCCTGCAATTGCTGCGGTCAATCGAAGAAGAAGCGCAAAAAGGCAAAATGGATGAATTGCATATCACCGCCCATCGGGATGTGGTGCTGTTTATCTTGAACCATAAACGAAGCGCAATTGCCGAGATTGAAGCACGGTTTGGCATTATGGTTATTTTGCTGTCTGATGACAGTCTGATCGCCCCAGAATATAAGGTTGATCGTGTTGGCTGGCAGGGTAAAGCCCAAGCCAAACAACAATCGCGCCAGCCGCAGCAGCCACGCCATGCCAATAATAATGTCAAACCGGATACAAGCGATCCGGATAAAGATGAGGCAGCTGAAACGGAAGCAAATGCAGCGCCACATCCGGAAAATGACGAAACCGGCAGCGAAGATGGTGGTGCAAAACGGCGGCGGCGCGGACGTCGCGGCGGTCGGCGGCGGCGGCGGCGCAATAGTGAAGATGGCCAAACTGCTGACAATCAGGCAGAATCATCGTCAATTGGCGAAGACCAAGCTGCAGCCAGCACCGACACCGCAACCGATGGCGTTGCAGCGAATGACGATGCTGCGCCAAAGGCCAAAATCGGCCGCAGCCGTGGTCGTGGACGCCGTGTTGCCAAGGCCGATCCAGCCGCAGCGGATAATGTCGCAAAAGATAGTGCCCCAAAAGATAGTGCAACTGAAGATAATAAAGCACCAGAAGCAGCGGCCGAACCGGCCAGCGATGGTTCGGTAAATACCGCCGCAGCAGACAGTAATGGCGATGCGGCGGCGGCTCCAAAAAAGCCGGCACGAAGACGCAAAAAACCAGCAAACGCCGTAAAAGCAGATGATGCCCAAAAAGCAGACGAGGCTAAAGCCAAAGATAGCAAAGCTGAAGCTGATAGCGGTGCTGAAAAGCCTGCTAAAAAACCTGCCCGCGCACGCAAGCCAAAAGCCAAAGCCGATGCTGGTGACAAGCCAGAACAAGATGCGGCCGCAGCCAAACCAGCAGCGAAAAAACCGGCAGGAAAAGCGGCAAAAAAAGCACCAGCAAAAGTCGCTGATGCAAATAACGCCGAAGCCAGCGCCAATAACAGGGCACCCACCGATGCGCCAGCAGCACGCGAAGCGATCAGTTCAGCCCCGCAAGATGTTGTCGAAATTGGCAGTAGCGCGCCAAAATCACGCCGCAGCGGATGGTGGTCACGAAGTTAGGCAATCATTGCCTTTGTGAATGAAATTGAGAGCTGGCGGCCGCTTTCGACTGGCCGCTAGCGACCCTGACCGGCAAGCCAATCATTCAGGCGTTGAATTGCCTTTTTCATATCTTGCGTGCTGCCGGCATAGGATAGCCGCATATGTGACCGCCCATCAACTGCATCGAAATCAACACCCGGCGTCATCGCAACGCCGGTATCGGTCAAAATGCGATCGGCAAAAGCAATCGAGTCATTGGTCAAAGCGCTAACATCTGCATAGAGATAAAAAGCCCCATCTGACGGCGCGTGATTGCCCAGAAATTCAGCTGGCAAGCCACGATAAAGAAGGTCACGATTTTCTTCATAGCGCGGGATATGCGCATCCAGTTCAACATAACAATCAAAGGCGGCAATTGCGCCAAGCTGGTTAATCGTTGCCGCTGAAATATATATATTCTGCGCTAACATTTCGGCGGTTGGCACCAAATCTTCGGGAAGCACCATCCAACCAAGACGCCAGCCAGTCATGCAGAAATATTTCGAAAAAGAATTGATGATGATGGCATTGTCAGTATAGGCAAGCGCGCTCTTGGTTCGTTTGCCAAAGGTCAGGCCATGATAGATTTCATCCATGATCAGGCGCACACCATGCTTGTCACACCAGCGGCAGACGGCTTCAAGCTCGTCATCGCGCATCACAACGCCGGTTGGATTTGCCGGACTTGCCAGCAACAGCCCATCGGGAATGTTATCGGTTGCAACCAATGAGTCGAGATCGGGCATCCAGTTTTGCGCGGCACGGGCGGGCAGCAATTGCGGCTTGATCCCAAGCGCCAGCATCAGATTGAAATAGGCCGGATATCCGGGCGTGGCGATGGCAATACGATCGCCCTTGTCAAAGGCCGATAAAAAGGCAATCGCAAAGCCAAGTGATGATCCGGGCGTGACGGCGATCCGTTGCCAATCCAGCGGCAATTGATACCAATCTTGATAATGCTGTCCGATCCGTTGCCGCAATTCAGGCAATCCCAAACCAACCGAATAGCCATGCGACGCGACATGTTTCAAGGATGCTTGCAATGCGTTTGAAACGGCGGCAGGCGGTGGCGTTGATGGCTGTCCGACCTCAAGATGAACAAGGTCGCTTCCGGCGGCCTGCATCTCTTTTGCACGTTTCATTACCTGCATGGCAAGAAAGGCAGGGATTTCGCTTGCTTGACTAACTTTTAAGGCCATTGTTCATTCCAGTGAATTCATGCCATGATCAGATCAATATGGCAGGGGGATTGTGTTTGCATAGCCTGCAACCACACGCTACGGGGACTTGGCTATAGCAGAGCTGTCTTAAACACGCCATAAATTTGTCGGAAAAATTATTCCATGAGATATTCATTTTTACGAAAGCTGGCTTTGATATTGCTGTTTTCGATCACCATTGCCCAATCGGCATTGGCCGGATTGATCAGAGATACCGAGTTGGAAACCGGCCTGCAAACCTTGGCAACGCCATTGATGCGCGCTGCCGGCTATGCGCCGGATGCCATTAGCATCAGGATCATTATCGACAGCAGCTATAATGCTTTTGTGGCTGGCGAGCGCGTTATCTATATCCATTCGGGTCTTTTGCTCAACGCCCAATCAGCTGAAGAAATTTTAGGCGTGATCGCACATGAGCTTGGCCATTTAAAAGCCGGTCATGTGCCGCGCCGTGATGAGGCTTTACGCGATGCCGGAACCGCAGGCACGCTTGCCGCGATTGCCGCGCTTGCGCTTGCTGCCGGCGGGGCACCAAGTGATGCGGCTGTTGGGGTTATGGTTGGCGGCACCGATCAGGCCAAGCGCAAATTGCTTCGTTCATTCCGCTATGATGAAGCTGTTGCTGACGAATTGGGGCTTGAATATCTAGACAAGGCTGGCATCAGCTCGGCTGGTCTCGAACAGATGATGCGGCGTATGGCAGCGCAACGCGCCCTTCCCGAAAGCCGGCAAAGCCAATATTATCAAACGCATCCCGATTCAGCCCAGCGCCTTGCCGTCTATCAAGATCATGCGCGTCAGGACGGCCATAAATCAGCCCCACTTTCAGCCGATGACACAAAATTGATGAACCGGCTTGTGGCCAAGCTTCGCGCCTATAGTGAACCAGCGCAAAGCGTTTTACGTCAATCCGCCAAAACAGACAGTGCCGATGCGATCTACAGCCAAGCGATTGCACAATATCGGCGCGGCGATTTAGCAGCAGCAATCACCTTGATGGATCGACTATCCGCGGCGCATCCTTCTGATCCCTTCTATCATGAATTTCGCGGCGATATTTTGCTGTCAATGGCCAAGGCTGAGGCGGCAGCGGCAGCCTATGAAACGGCGCTGACTTTCCGACCGAGCAGCCCGCAAATTCTGGTCAATCTTGGACGGGCGCTGATTGCGACAAATGACAAAAAGCGCTTTTCACGCGCGATCGAGGCGATTTCAGCGGCACAAAAAACCGAACCGAAATGGGCCTTCATCCGCCGACAATTAGCGATTGCCTATGGACGAAACGGCGATATTGCAGCGGCTGATCTAGCGCTTGCCGAAGAAGCGCTTTTGCTTGGCGATGACCAACAGGCGGTGCGAATGGCCAAACGGGTTTTGGCCGATGACAGGCCGAAAGATGAGCTTCGCAACCGCGCTAATGACATTCTGTTCCGCTTTGGCAAACTCGCGCCGTGACGGCTTTGCAATAGCGACATTAATCCGTTATAAGATGTGAGGCATTTGGCTGGGTTATTAGTTTCCAGCGGCGATTTGCCCAAAATGATAAAGGGTCTCAAAATCAAAAGGATAATGTGAATGTCACGCTTTTTTGTCTCTATGATTGCATTGCCTTTGATGTTGATCGGCCTCGCCACGACACCGGTAACGGCTGATATGGATCAAAAAGACCGCGCCGAAATGCAGCAGGTGATCGAACAATATATCAAGAACAATCCCGAAGTGCTTCGCGATGCGCTGGTATCTTTGGCCGCACGCGAAGAAGCTGAGCGCGTGCAAGCGGGCATCATGCTCGTTCGCAATGATGGTGGCGATCCGGTTATGGGCAATCCAAATGGCAGCCTGACTGTCTATGAGTTTTCCGATTATAATTGTGGTTATTGCAAACGCATGTTTGCCCCGATCATGCAAATGCTTGCGGCAAATGGCGATGTCCGCTTGGTGGTCAAGGAATTTCCAATCCTTAGCCAATCATCTGTTACCGCCGCCAAAGCTGGAATTGCCGCCCAGAAACAGGGGAAATTCAAATCGTTCCACACTGAAATGATGACCTATCGCGGGCAGGTCAATGACGCTTCGATCATGCAAGCGGCTGGGGCGGCAGGTCTTGACCTTGAGCAATTAAAGCAAGATATGGACAGCCCCGAAACAACGGCTATTATCACACGGACACGAAGCGCGGCAGCGGCCTTGAGTATCAATGGCACGCCGGGTCTTGTGATTGGCGATACGGTGATTCCCGGTGCGATTGGCATGGAGGAATTGCAAACTGTGATTGATAAGGAGCGCACCAAACAGGGCTAGGCTGTTTGCATGGCTGGCGAAGTGAGTGTACTGTAACCGAACAATGGCAAAATCAATGAATATTCTTGTTATAAATGGCCCGAATCTCAACATGCTTGGCATGCGTGAGCCGGACATCTATGGCCGTGAAACGCTTGGCGATATTGAGGCGAAATGCCGTCAATTGGCCACTGGACATGGCATGGAACTGGATTGGTTCCAATCAAATTTCGAAGGTGAATTGATCGAAAAAATCCAGCAGGCTGTTGGCAAAATGGATTGGATCATCATCAATGCTGCTGGGCTGACCCACACATCCGTTGTTCTTCGTGACGCGCTGTCACTATTCCCGGGCGGGGTTATCGAGGTGCATCTTTCCAATGTTCATAGCCGCGAATCTTTCCGGCATGTATCGTTGATTTCGGCCATTGCCAAAGGCGTCATTGCTGGTTTTGGCTCAACATCCTATTACATGGCCATTAACGCCATTCCTAATCTGAATTCGGAGACATAAACCACAATGGCAACGACACCTAAAAAATCAGCGGCGAAAACCGTCGTCGCAAGCACTGAAGCC
>ENA-OQVM01006870-OQVM01006870.1-marine-metagenome-genome-assembly--contig:-NODE-6870-length-10098-cov-4.067159_pt1 | contig 10098 bp, 10 predicted proteins | sample MGYA00237776_ERZ505498 | MGnify/ENA primary metagenome ERZ505498 (study PRJEB26159, sample SAMN06265151) | marine metagenome | isolation source: Helgoland LTER site | place: Germany:Helgoland, sampling... | reverse complement strand
ACCAAGAGGAAGAAAAGACAATGAAACAAGATATTTACCAGAAAGTGACTGACAAAATCATCGCTGATTTAGAAAAGGGTCAGCTCACTTGGCTGAAGCCTTGGAGCACTGGCAATCTAGACGGGCGGATCGTGAAACCGCTACGCCATAACGGCATGCCCTATAATGGGATCAACGTATTGATGTTATGGGCGGCAAGTGTTGAGGCGGGTTATGTCTCAACCCACTGGATGACCTTTAAGCAGGCGAAAGAGCTTGGCGCGAATGTACGCAAGGGCGAGCGTGGGTCATTGGTTGTCTATGCCAACAGCATCACCAAAACCGAAGAGCAGGACGACGGGACCGAAGAGGAGCGGAAAATCCCCTTCATGAAAGGCTATAGCGTTTTTAACGTCGATCAGATCGAAGGTCTGCCCGAGCATTTCTACACCAAGCCGGAACCAATCATCGATGGCGTGGAACGGATCGCGCATGCAGATGCATTCTTTACGGCAACCGATGCCGATCTGCGCCATGGTGGCAATCGTGCCTGTTATAGCGGCGGGTCTGATCATGTGCAGATGCCAGCCTTTGAAAGCTTCCGCAGCCCTGAGGCCTATTATGCAACCCTTGCCCATGAGCTCACCCACTGGACCAAGCATAAAACCCGCCTTGACCGTGAATTCGGGCGCAAGAGATGGGGTGATGAAGGCTATGCGAAGGAAGAGTTGGTCGCGGAGCTAGGTGCGGCATTCCTTTGTGCTGATCTGGCCCTGACCCCTGAGGCAGGCGAGGATCATGCGGCCTATATCCAAAGCTGGTTGAAGGTTCTCAAAGATGACAAGCGCGCAATCTTCAGCGCGGCAGCGCATGCACAGCGCGCGGCTGATTTTTTGCATGGCTTGCAATCAAGCGGAGACATCAAAGAGGAGGTTGCCGCGTGAGCGGTAACTTTCCAAACATGAATAGCAAATTTTGCGTCCGCCTCTGGCGGTCGCAATTGCGCTATGCGCTAAAAATTTGATCAGGCTGACTCGTCGCCCCATCCTTCATATCCGACAGGCGGATATGAATGCGGCGTCGGAAGGCCTTCACGGAAACGATTGCACTCATCGGTCCAGAGCCAATACATCAGCAGATGCGAGAGCGTGTAACCCTCAGACGGGTTCTTGTCGCAATGGACAACCCATTCAGCAAAGCTGATCCCTGTGTTGGCTTCCAGCCATTCCACATAGTCCCAATTGCAGCGATGCAGATGGATGATCTCATCAATGCCTTTGGCATTTTCATACGCGCGGGCCACGACATCGTAAGTCGGTGTGCTCGGCGTTCTGGTGCGCATATGAGTCATGTATTCTTGGTAGTTCATATGCAATCAGGATAGCATTTTAAGGTGCTATCCTGCCATAAGATCAAATTCCTAGATTGTGGGTGATGGTTTTAAATGTCCATGCCGTGATCCTTGTTCGCGCCTTTATCAAAGCCTTTGAAAGGTTTTTGTGGACTGTCATCCAAACCATTGCGGATGCGCTGAAGAGCCTCTTTGTGCTCCGGCGTTTGCGGGTCCTTGTCCCAACCGCGATCATAGCGAATGACGAGTTCGCCGTCCTTGCGCACGTCCAGCTTTGATATTTTGCCGCCATCTATGCCATACTTAGAGGGCTCATCATACATCTTGGCTTGGAACTCATAGCCTTTCATTGTGGTGATCTTGCCGTCGATCCACAGACTGGTCTCTCGTTGCCCAGCGTCTTTGGTAATGATGGCTGACTTATGTGGCTCAGGGGTGCGCTGCACGGGCTGTTTTAGCCCCGTCCTGATTCCTTGCATGCCCGGAGGTGCAAGATTGGGCGCAGGTCTTGTGACGCCCTGTGGCGGCTTTGGCGTGAGTTGTGCGTTGTCCTTATCCCGAATGGGTGAGCCATCCGGATTTGTGACTTCAATGGCTTCTGTTTTGTTCTGCCGGAAGGATATCTTCTCCGCTGTTGCGCTCTTGCGAAACGCGATCTTGCTGGATTTTTGGGGGTTGTTCTCAACCATGGGAAACACCTCTTTGAACGCTGGTTGCTGTGATATTGGGGGATGGCAAAACGGCGGAGCATGATGCCCCGCCGCAGATGTTCATATGAGCATCAGCCCTGATGGATATTGACGCCTTTGGCGCTCATCACGGGGTCTTCGTACCACTTGATTTTCTTGGCCATGATCGGGTTGGTGTTTTCGATCAGGATCAATTGCTGACCTTCGCGCAGGCGCATCAGCTCATCGGGATAGGCCAGCTTGCGCTGTGTTGCTGCCCGGTTGTCGGTATTGGTGGTGGAGTTGCTGCTTGAGCCCCCATTCATTCCGGAGCTTGAGCTGAAGGCTGTGGCAACAGCCGTGCTGAAGTTCCAAACAGTTGTCACACCACACATGGCCGAGAAGTATTCTGCCGAAGTCTTATCCGGCGATCCAAAATACGCCACCGCACCAGAGTTGCCTATGAAGCTTTCGTAATCTTCACCGTAGACCTTGCGCAATTGGCAAAGGTCTTGCGTGATGCCCCATAGCTGGATTCCGAAGCCTGCCATCAAACCATAGGCTTGCTCGACCATGGTCAGACGCCCCAAGGCAGGCATTTCATCCAAAATGAACAGGACCGGCTTTTTGGGTTTGTCTTCGATGTTGCGCGCATTGACCGTGATGGCTTGCTGTACCAGCAGACGCAGGAACCGACCAAAAGCACCCAGCCGATCTGATGGCAGAATCAAATAGATGGTCATCGGTTTTTTCTTGAGGTCTTCGAAAGTGAAGTCCGACGCTGACAGGCTTTCGCGCAACCGCGCAGAATCCAGCATGTGGGTTTCTGCCTGCGCCGAGGCCAAGACATTGGCCATCAGCTTCGCTTCTTTTTGTAAGCTGCGTGCCCCAGTGCTGGCAATAATGTGGTGCGGAGAGTTCGCCATTTGCTGAAACAGGGCTTCCAATTCATCACCGCTGAGCAGCAGCAAATCCCGAACCGTTCCCAGGTGACGTTGCCCCTGATAGGCTTCATCAAAGGCAACCAGCAGGATCAGGCCTTGCAGCAATGCTTTGGCCTCTTCTGCCCAAAAACTATCGCCGTGGCTGTCTTTTTGCACCAGAGCATCAGCCAGCAGCATTGCGTTTTCGATGGCATCGACATCACCAAGTTCAAGCCAATCAAGAGGATTGAACCGCGAGACCTCTCCACCAGAAATATGCCATGGATCAACGCGGTGAACTTCTTGACCCATATCGATCCGGGCCTGCGCTGTAATGCGAGAATTTTCTCCTTTTGGATCGATGACCAGCATTGAGCCTTGGTAGCACAGCAGATTGACGATGATGTGCGACACACCCTTGCCTGAACGCGTCGGGGCCGAGGTCAGAAGGTGCCGATCCCCTTTATAGGAGAACACCTTTTCGACGGCGTCATCGATGACCGATCCCAAGATGATCCCATCCGTGCCGAACAGGTTTTTCTCTTTCATGTGCTCGATGGTGGCCCATTCACTGGACCCAAACGTCGTGGGCATCTCCAGCATGGCTTTCACACCGCGCCCGATCCAGTATCCAAGCGCTGCGAAGAACCCGATGAATGAAACCAGCCAAGCTGCGCTCCACCCCAAAAGATCATTGTTAAAAATTGCCAACAGGATCACGAGACCCGCCAGCCCCAACATAATCATGCGGCGAAGTTCTTTGGCTTGAGGCGAAAGAAACCAGCCGAGGCAAAAGCCCGATCCGACCGAGAGCGTCATCATGATGATGCGCGCCATCGTCATCTCGAAGACGTAGCCATTATAATAGTTATAGTTGTTCCCGCCGCCAAAGAGGTTCTGGGCGAGTGCAGGATGCGGAGCGACAGACGCCGCAATCAAGACAGCCGGGAGGGCTGTTTTTAGTGTTTGCCAGTTCATGGCACTTCTCCTTTGAGAAAGGTTTCAAGTGCCAATTGACTAGGAAAATTCGGTAGTACCGCGCGTGGGTATAGCAGAGGTCAAAACGGGTAATCGATTTACAGCGATAGATCGGGACCGCGAGATCGACGGCGTTCTTGCATCACATCAGGTCCTTTCTGCAAGTCCCTGTTTTCATTTCGCTTACGTTGCGCCATAAACCCACCAATGGAACGCGCCAAGATTTTGCGATCCTCCTGTTGCTTGTTGCGAAGGGCCACAAATCGCTTTTGCAGGTCATTGCGATCTTTGGATTGAGCCACAACCAGATCATCCCGTTGTGCCTGATCACGCTTCAAAGCTTGATAGGCCTCAGCTTCAATCTGACGTTTGATCTTGCTATTCTTGCCAGTGATCCGATCAAACAGACCGCGCAAACCGCCATTGAGCCGTGACAGTCTGGCCTTGGTTTCGTCCTGCCAGCGTTTCTCTTGACCGTCTTTCAAGAATTTGCGCTCAGCACGGTGCTTGCTGAGCATCTCTGCCTTTTGATCTAAAAGCGGCTGCGCATCCCGAGCATGCTTGGCGCGTGTTTCGGCAATGTAGGATTTAAGCTGATGCGTCACGCGGGATTTGATGTCGGCCCTGACATCAGACACGGATGACAATCCATCAGGCGATCCAAGCTTTTGCGTGACGGCTTTTGTCTTCTCACCGATCCACTTTGGTAGGGAATAGATTGCGCCGGTCACATCGACAGCAACAAAACCGCGTCGATCCCCCTTGGCTAGAAAGTACCCGCGTTCTCCCAAGGCATTGCTAAGGGCTTTGACATTATCCGATCTCTCCCAAGCATCGCGAAACACTTGTTTGATTTCGCGAGGATCGAGGCCGATGCGCTTGGCCTGCTGCCATTCCGCCAAGGAGAAATTGAGGGGGCTCTTGCCGCCATTAGTTTGCAAGCCTTCCGGCAACACCCAGCCATGATCAAGATAGAGTTCGCGTGACAGGCTGGTCAGTTTGTTCTTGAAATGGGGCAAATTGATTGCTTTCAGCTCTGCACCATCAATGCGCGACCAGACAACATGCGCATGCCGCCTCCCTTCCTTTTCGTGCATGATGATGGCGCGGGGTTGGCCATTTAGGCCGAGTGCATTTTCGGCACGATCTGCCGCATCAAGAAAATCCTGCTCTGATCCAACGTGATCTTGAGGCGGGTTGAGGCTGAGCGAGAACATGAACTGCGTGCATTGTGTTGCCTTTGAAATCGCATGCGCCTCTGAAAGAGCGCCATGAAGATCATCGGCCATGAAACCACTCACTTCTAAAACGGTGACATGGTCATTGTCGCGATCATTCATCAGGTGATCTGCAAGAGCCTTCGCACCACCTCTTTGCGATCCTTTTAAGATCATGTTTCCATACCAAGTGATTTCAGCAAAACAACGCGCATCCAAGAAACTTCGGCTACAGCGCGGTTCAAATCCGCTTCTAAATCAGCATCTAAAACCAGGGTGCCTTGATTGAGATGTTTGGCAATTTGGTTCAGATTATTGCTTGTCCGAGAGTCCCCGAGACGAGCAAGGACAGCAGCCAATAACTGTTGCTCCGCAACAGGTGGTTTCCGCCGACTGCGATATCTTGGGGCTTCGTCGGCAAAAACCACGGACTTGATATATGAGGCCAGTGGCATCGAACCAGCTTGCGCTTCAAGCCGCTGGCGTTCTTCATCAGTAAAGCGAATGGAAAATGGTGCGGGACGGCTCATGGGCGTGGCCCCCGCAACGCATCCGCATGAGGCTTTAGAACGTCATGCCAACGTTCCAACTCGCTGAAAATGTCTTCTGTTATATCAGTCGATGGAGATATGGATAGATCAATCTCAGTGTTTGCGTAGCCTGAAAACTCAGGCAGAATTGAGTTCGAACAACCACTGTCCGAGCGCACCATCTTTTATTGGCCTACCGCCTTCGGCTACTTGAGGCCGGTACGGTTCGAGGAATCCCTCTCACCTGCACCACTTTATGTGTCTCATGATGTTCTTATGTCTCATGGCCCAAGGGGCTTTCAGTGAGGCGGACTGACAGCCCGAGGCGCAGCTATCCCTCTGGGCGTTCGGTTCGAAATTTCGGCCCCATTTCAAAATATAAACGATCAAGCCAACCAGTTGGCGCGCTGCGCACGCGACTTGACGAATGGCACTTTGTCTGGTCAGCAAAGGCGCGTAACAAACTGCAATCTGCGTCTGCCAGAGGATACCACTAAGCAATGTGTGATCGATTGAGTGTCGCAGAGATTACGCAGGATCGTAGCGCGGCCTCTTTCGGTCGGTCCAGTCCTTGCATTTCTGCCCCCCCCGCATCTGGAGCGTGGTTCTGGCATGAATGACATCTGGGCAGGGATCATGCAGGCCATCCAGTTGATCATCGCACTGGACGCCGATCTGGTCGAGATCACGTTGCGGTCCCTGCAGGTCAGCCTTTCCGCACTTGTTATTGCATCCACAATCGCGCTGCCGCTGGGCACGTGGCTGGCGATTCGGCGGTTCCGGTTTCGCCGCGCCACTATTGCGACGCTGAATGCCTTGATGGGCCTGCCACCGGTTGTTGTCGGGCTGATTGTCTATCTCTTGCTCTCGCGCTCGGGGCCGTTCGGGGTTCTGGGGCTGCTTTTCACACCTACTGCCATGATCATCGCCCAAGTGATCATCATCACGCCACTGATCGCATCCATCACGCATCAGGCCATGCGCGAGTTGTGGGCTGAATATCACGATCTGCTGATTTCGCTGAACACCACCAACCGCCAGCGCGTTATGACGCTGATCTGGGACGGGCGGCGGGCCTTGCTGACCGGCGCGCTTGCCGGGTTTGGCCGCGCGATAGGCGAGGTCGGCGCAATCATGATCGTGGGCGGCAACATTGATCATGCCACCCGTGTGCTGACCACCGCCATCGCGCTTGAAACCGGCAAGGGCGATTTTGCTTTGGCATTAGGGTTGGGCTTTGTGCTGATCGCGCTGGCGCTGCTGGTCAATTTCGCCATTCACGCGCTGTCGCGCACAGAACGGCATGGCACATGGTAAGTGTTGCGCCCTCCGTCAGCCTGAAAGACGTCAGCGTCAAACGGCGCGGCAAACCCATTCTGGATGCCGTCACTCTGGACCTTGCGGCATCAGGCTTTACCATCGTGCTGGGGCCCAATGGCGCGGGCAAAACGACCCTGCTCAAGGTCTTGCATGGGGTTGAGCGGATCACGTCCGGCACGGTTGCATGGTCACTGCCCGCAGCAGATGCCCAGCACATGCAGGCCTATGTGTTTCAACGGCCCATCATGCTGCGCAGATCAGTGCGGGATAATCTTGCCTATCCGTTGCAGTTGCAGGGCCTGCCCAAGGCGCAGATCGCACAACAGGCCGCGCATTGGGCGGACAAAATCGGCCTGACCGACATGCTGGACCACCCTGCCCCACGTCTGTCGGGCGGCGAAAAACAAAAACTGGCCGTGGGACGCGCCTTGATCAGAACACCGCAAGTCCTGTTTCTGGATGAGCCTTGCGCAAATCTGGATGGCCGCGCAACCCGAGAGATCGAGACCATTCTGCGCGATGTCCACGCGCAAGGCACGCGGGTGATTATGACGACCCATAATCTGGGACAGGCGCGGCGTCTTGCCAGTGATGTGGTTTTTATGCTGAAAGGCAAACCACACGAACAAGGGGCCGCACCGCAGATTTTCGATGCCCCCTGCACACCAGAGGCCAAAGCCTTCTTTCAAGGAGATATTGTCGAATGATCCGTGCCATCCTGCTTGCCCTAAGCCTGATTTCAACTGCCGCTTCTGCCGAGACGCTCAAGCTGGCTGTGACGACCAGTTTCCACAACTCCGGCCTGTCGGACGTGTTGCTGCCTGCGATCCTTGAGGATACCGGGATCGAAGTGCAATTGCTGGTGGTGGGCACGGGCCAAGCCTTGCGTCTGGGACAGGCGGGCGATGTTGATGCGATCCTTGTGCATTCGCGTACCGCCGAAGAAGCCTTTGTCGCCGAGGGCTTTGGCCCTCACAGACGAGAGATCATGTACAATGATTTCGTGGTGATCGGCCCAAAAGGTGACCCAGCCAACATCAGGGCCGCGACCCAAGCCATCGACGCGCTTGGGCGTATTGCAAGCGTCAAAGCCCCCTTTGTCAGTCGCGGTGATGACAGCGGCACCCACAAAAAAGAGCGCGCGCTTTGGCAGGCCGCCGGTCTGACGCCTGAAGGTTTTGGCGCATGGTACAAGGCCGTGGGCGCCGGCATGGGGGCCAGCCTGAACACAGCGGCAGGCTTTGGGGCCTACATACTGGCAGACCGCGCAAGCTGGTTGAATTTCGGCAACAAGGGCGACCTTGCCCTACTGTTCTCTGGCGATCCGGTGCTTTTCAATCAATACGCCTACCTGCCCGTCGATGCGGGACGGCACCCGCACGTTAACGCAAACGCGGCACGTACGCTTGAGGTATGGCTCACCAGCCCCACCGCCGAAACGCTGATCAATGGCTACAAGATCGCAGGCGAAGCCTTGTTTGTGTTCAACGCCAAGCCCTGATCACGACTGCTAACCGCTGAACAGGTCCTTATACTGCTCGCGCAGCGCATTCTTTTGCACCTTGCCCATGGTGTTGCGCGGCAGTTCAGGCACCACAATCAAGCGTTGCGGATGTTTGAATCGCGCCAATGACGCAGCAACACCGGCCTTTATGCTGTCCAGATCAAGGGCTGCATCCCCGTCGGCCACCAATATCCCCACAGGGGTTTCCCCGAAATCAGGGTGCGGCACACCGATGACAGCACTTTCCAGAACACCGTCTTGCAGATCTAACAGCAGCTCAATTTCCTTGGGGTAGATATTGTAGCCCCCCGAAATGATCAGATCCTTGTTCCGCCCTACGATCTGCAAATACCCATCCGCGTCTATCTGTCCCAGATCACCGGTGATGAAAAAACCATCAGGCCGCAGTTCTTCGGCGGTTTTTTCCGGCATCTGCCAATAACCTTGAAACACGTTGGGGCCGCGCACTTCGATCTCTCCGATCTCGCCCTGCGGCAGTTCCGCACCTGTAACGCTGTCAGTGATTTTCAATTCCACACCGGGCAAGGGAAAGCCAACCGTGCCCGCCCGCCGCGCGCCATCATAGGGGTTAGAGGTGTTCATGTTCGTTTCGGTCATCCCGTAGCGTTCCAGAATGCGCGCCCCTGTGCAATTTTCAAATTGAACGTGGGTTTCGGCCAGCAAAGGCGCGCTGCCTGACACGAACAACCGCATATGTGCTGCCAGTTCCTTGGTGAATCGCGGTTCACCCAACAGACGCGTATAGAACGTTGGCACCCCCATCAGCGTGGTGGCATCAGGCATATGCGCGATGATCTGGTCCACATCGAATTTTGGCATGAAAATCATCTGGCCGCCTGCCAGCAAGGTGATGTTGGTCGCCACAAACAAACCATGGGTGTGAAAGATCGGCAGCGCGTGCAGCAGCACATCGTCCGCTGTAAACCGCCATTCAGACGCCAACACCTGGGCATTCGACAGCAGATTGGCTTGCGTCAGCATTGCCCCTTTTGAACGGCCGGTGGTGCCAGAGGTATAAAGGAACGCCGCCAGATCGCCCGCGTCGCGTGTGACGGTTTGGAAATCCGTAGGGTGATCTGCGGCCTTGACGCTGAATGTGCCCGTACCATTCGCGTTCAAAGTCTCCAACTGCGCGCCACAATTCTGCGCGACAGTTTCAAGCGCATCTACCTTCGATGTGTCACACAGCATGACCCGCGCGCCGCTGTCATTCAGAAAATATTGCACCTCTTGGCTAGTGTAGGCCGGGTTGAGGGGCAGAAATATCAACCCCGATTGAGCACATGCCGCATAGACGGCCAACGCCTCGGGCGACTTTTCAATCTGGACCGCGACCCTGTCGCCGGGTTCAAGTCCCAAGGACCGCAACAAACCTGCATATTGCGCCGCCATTGCAAGAAAAGCCGCATAGGTGATCGTTGTCCCGTCTGTTAAACGCAAAAAGACAGCGTCCTTGCCTGCATGCGCGCCGAACAGCGTATCGAAAAGCGGGTTGGCCATCGTTAAAATCCTTGGGCAATCAATTTCACTTGTCATGTATCATAAGCCCTTGAGCAAAAAGTCCTAGCCCGACAGGCAGCTACAATGGCCCGGAATCGCCCAAGACA
>ENA-OQVM01006869-OQVM01006869.1-marine-metagenome-genome-assembly--contig:-NODE-6869-length-10100-cov-29.392996_pt1 | contig 10100 bp, 9 predicted proteins | sample MGYA00237776_ERZ505498 | MGnify/ENA primary metagenome ERZ505498 (study PRJEB26159, sample SAMN06265151) | marine metagenome | isolation source: Helgoland LTER site | place: Germany:Helgoland, sampling... | reverse complement strand
AGATGGTGGAATTGTCACCGCCCGCTGGGAGGTCTCGCGTGCGGAGCAAGCTTTGATTAAGACAGTTGACGAAAGCGGTTTCCAAGTCAGGTTTTTCCACGGTCGGGGAGGGTCTATCGGACGCGGAAGCGGTACTCTGGAAGAAGCCATTTCATCCCAGCCAAAGGCACCGTCATCACTGCGCTTTAGGGTCACAGAACAGGGTGAGGTCATATCAAAGCGCTATGGGTCGGGGGCGCAGGCCAAACAGCACTTTTGCCACCTTATCGGTGCCACAGTTTTGCACGGTTTTTCAGATGAACGCAGCCCGAAAGACGCAGCCCGGCAAATGCAATTGGAACAAGACTTGTCTGATATTGCCTGTTTGACATATCAAGACTTGGTTCAGAATACGCCTGGTTTAGTGAGCTACTTTCGACAGTCCACTATTTTGGAATACATCGCAAAACTTAACATTGGATCGCGCCCTGTGTCGCGTGGATCGATTGCCTCGCTCTCGCAACTCAGGGCCATACCTTGGGTCTTTAGCTGGGGTCAAAGTCGACACATGCTGCCCGGATGGTACGGGTTTGGTGCAGCTGTGGATGCGAAAACTGAAAAGGACCGTGAAGAGCTAATGTCACTCTATCATAGTTCTGATAGATTTAGCAGTTTGGTGGACGGGATCGCGCTTTCGATGTCTAAAGCTGATATGGAGATCGCCGCACAGTATGCTGATTTGGTCGACGAAGATAAGGTCCGCGATGCCGTCTTTTCCAAAATCAAAAGAGATTGGAAACTCTCGGAGTCAGCAATTGAGATGATCACTGGTAAGACATTGCTGCAGACCAACCCTGATTTTCAAGCCCGCAGTGCGCTTGTCGCCAATCTCAACCGCGTTCAGATCGCTCTGCTCGAAGAAGTGCGCGACTCTCCAGATGATCCTGAACTCTTGGATGCGCTAAAACTCTCCATTAGCGGCATCGCAGCGGGTTTACAGCATACCGGGTAAACAAAAGAAGGCACCCTGCGGCACCAACGTTCTTTTAGCAGGCTGCCATACTCTTCCACCACAAAGTAGCTTGGTCCTCTGTCTGTAGTCAGTTATCTTATTTAACATAAGATAGACTCTGCGTCGTTCGCCATGTAGCCGCAAAGCGATAATGTCACCCCTGTGCAATTCAGGAATGTCACTCTCTTGTTCAAATGAACAACGGGAGATTGGACATGGGATGGGTGATGATGAGCGAGCGCGAGTTGAACCGCGTGGAAGTATTGGTGCAGGTCGATGATGGCCGGCTGAGCGTCGACAACGCGGCGAACATGCTGGACCTGACGCGTCGACAGATTTTCAGATTGCTGAAGCGATACCGTCAGGAGGGCGCAGCCGCGATCCGGCACAAAGCGCGCGGCAAAATTCCAAATAATCAGATCCACAAAGCCAAACGCGACTATGCGCTGAGCCTGATCAAGGAACAGTATCCGGATTTCGGGCCGACACTGGCGGCAGAGATGCTGGCCCAACATCACGGGTTTAAGGTTTCCCGAGAGACGTTGCGTAAATGGATGCAGGACGACGGCATTTGGCTGTCACGTAAGCAGCGTCGCCAGTTCCACCAGCCGCGCCTACGCCGGGAATGTTTCGGTGAGCTGATCCAGATCGACGGCTCGGATCACCGATGGTTTGAGGATCGGGGCAATCCCTGCACCCTCCTCGTCTTCATTGATGACGCCACCAGTACCTTGATGGAACTGCGGTTCGTGAAGTCGGAAAGCACATTCAGTTACTTCGAAGCTCTGGAGAGCTATCTGATCGCACACGGACGTCCCGTCGCATTCTACAGCGACAAACACACGGTGTTCCGTGTGGCGAAGGAAGACGCCAAGGGCGGTGCGGGTATGACCCAGTTTGGGCGCGCCTTGAGTCAGTTGAACGTTGAGATTCTCTGCGCGAACAGCTCTCAGGCCAAGGGCCGCGTCGAACGCGCAAACCGGACGTTGCAAGATCGGCTGGTGAAGGAATTGCGGCTGGCAAGCATCTCGGACATGGAGGCTGGAAACGCCTATCTGCAAGGCTTCAAAGAACGTTTCAACGCGCAATTCGCCAAAGCACCAGCCAAGCCTGACAATCTGCATCGTGCGCTCAACATCGAGCCGGATCGGCTTGATGAAGTGCTATGCTGGCGCGATACACGCTATGTCGGCAAGCAACTGACGTTTTCCTATGATCGCAAACGGATCATGCTCGAAGAAAGCGATGTGACACGCGGTCTGGTAGGTAAATACGTCGACACTTATGCATTTGTTGATGGCCGGTTCGAGGTGCGTTCAAAAGGCCGCTCCCTGCCCTACAAGATCTTCGATATGGATCAACGCGTCACGCATGCCGCCATCACTGATAACAAGCGCTTGGGTGCGGTTCTGGAACACATCAAAGAGATGCAGGACGCGTCACCGCCCAAATACCCGGTTCGGACAAATTCTGAGAAGATGGGCTACAAATCAAATGGCAAACGCCCCGGCAGACCTTCCGGCGTACGTAGCAAAAAAAACGATTGGGCAAGCGGCAGAATAAGCCCAGAATCGACGCCATGAATGCCAAAGAAGAACCAGAGATCATCATGTCAGATCTGTGCGCCGACGTTGAGATCGACGGGCATTCCCTGAAGGTCGACATCTATAAGAGCGACATAGACCCTGGCTGGATTCTGGAAGTCATAAACGAGTTCGGCACATCAACAGTATTCGACGATCCATTCCTTGCGGATGGTCTTGCATGGCAGCAGTTCGAGAAGACAGTGAAAGAAGAAGGTCTCGCTGCCTTCCTCAACAAAAAAGAAAAACGGCAGCTGCTCCACTGACCTCCGCAAGGCTTACCAACCCTGCGATATTTGAGGTCTCCGGGCTGCTAAGCCTTGCTCCCGGCAGCGCCTGTGGTGACACTTCTGCTTTGCGCAACCGGTGACATTTCTGAATGGCGTTTACAATTGAGCAGTAGCAGAGCCGGTCGAACTCGTGCTCGCCGGTCGCGGACCGCTTGCGCAGACCAAAGAGGCGATCGGTGAATTCCTTCCCGTTATCGGTCAAAATCGTGCGGATACGGATTGGGCAAGCTCTTTCAAGGTCACGTAGAAACCGTCGGGCATTGGCTGCGGTCTTGTTGTTGTAGACGCGGATAAAGACCCATCGGGTCGCCCGATCAATAGCCACGAAGAGGTAGCGGCGCTTCGTTTCATCCTGCATTTGTGGCAGGTACTTAACGTCGATATGGATGTAGCCGGGCTCATAGGCTTTGAAGGCGCTGTGCTTTGGCTTGGGGGCCTTTACTTTCATTTCTCGCAGGTTGCCCACCCCATGACGACGCAAACAGCGGTCTAGGCCAGAGCGTGAGACGTTCGGGTTCAGGAACTCGCGCACCACGGCCAGCAGATCATCGAGCGAGACCAGAAGCGTCTTGCGCAACGCCACAGCGACGGCCTCTTGAGCGGGCGTCAGCGTGGTCTGGAGGCAGTGCGGTGTGTGGCTGCGATCCTCAACGCTGTCACGCTTGCGCCATTTCCACACGGTCTGTTCCGTCGTCCCATGGCGCTCCGCAAGAACCCAGGCAGGTTCATCGCTCGCCTGAATCGCCGCCCTGACCTTTGGGGTCGTAGTGGCCTGGCTGTGTAACTTGATCAGAATGTCCTTCTCCCATCCCGCACCTCGCTCAAAACAGACCTTGCCATGAAAAGGGCTGATCGATGAGGCGCTATGTGATCATCCGGGATGGAACAGCTAGCCAACGATCCATATCTAGGACCGAGCCAAATCCTGGTGACAATACATGGTCAGGTTTCAACAGGCCTGAACCAAACTATCCATTCAGTTGATTAGACCTTCGCCGATAACGTGGCTGACCCAGCCCGGCAATACGTCGCCCTGAGCCCATTCGATCTCCCGGTCTGGAAATTCCAGGAGCAGTGGCTGGAGCAATTTACCTGGATGCCAAATGGTGGGCACTTGACCCAAAAAACTGCCCCACATGCTAAAAGTCGAACCTGAGGCAATGAGGAGGCGACTGCGTGAAAGGCCGAGCATGTCACCCAGTCCAGAACCGTAATCAGCCCGACTGACCGATGGCAATTCGAGCAGTTGTTTTAGCTCCTCGTCGGTCCCATCTGAGAAAACAAGCGCCGCAGTTTCCATGCCAACTGTAGAACGAACTGCCCGAAGCGCCTCCACATACCATTCTATCGGTAACATACTGTTGTGCGTGTTTATTGTGGCGTCCTGGGTGCTTTGTTCTACGAAGTCACCACGCCGCACATGGATCGCAATCGGCGCATTGTTTGGATCAGAAAGGGCCCTGAGGTGCTGTGGCTGGGCCATGCCAATAAGCTCGCGATAAATCAGTTTATGATGGCTTCGAAAAGGGGTGAACATCCCTTCCATACCGCGAAACTCGACCACGGAACCAGGCGCTGGTTTATGTGCGAGGGCCTCCGCTTCCGTTACCCAGCGATGCTGCACAAGGCATTTGGGTTTGCGCCAACCTGTCACGTAGGTGTCGGTCGGGCTAAAGAGATCGAAATAGGTACGATGATCGTAGGGGTTCACACGCCAGTTCTTGAGCTTGAACGACCCCCATGTCGGCCAGACCATCTGCCAGTTGTTTTCCCGTGCAGTTGCTAGGCAACGTGCCCAGGTGAACAATAGATTTCCAAGCCCATTGCCTCCGATGCGGATAATTAAGAGATCGGCCTTGGACAACCGCGGGTACGCATACACGGGTGGCTTTCTTGGAGTTCTCACGTCACCATCTCTGCTGTATTGCCATGCTAGCTGCTTCCGTTGGCTGATAAGGACGTGCCATTTTGTTTATGACATTGGCATATTAAAGCTTTATAGAACACCCAATGGCTCTTGTTTTTTTAACCTCCACAGAGGTTCCTGATAATAGCGCATCTACAGCATTTTCAACATATTTGGTATTCACCAAAGTAGCATCTTTATAATTATCATCAATCGCACCAATATATTGTACAACGGCGCCCTTAGCAGTCGCTTCTAAAATGTAAATGTGAGGGGTTTTGGTGGCCCCAAACTGAGGATATATCGATTGATCGGCATCCATTAAATATGGAAATGTAAAGCCTTTTTCTTTAGCACGTTGCTGCATAGCTTCCATAGAATCGCCTGGTTTTGTACTGACATTATTTGGCATAATAGCGATGACAGGATAGCCTTTTTTAGCATACTTTTTGTTGAGGGCTTCAACACGGTCTTCGTAGGCTACTGCGTACGGGCAAGTATTACATGTAAAAACAACAATAAAACCTTTAGCATCTTTATAATCTGATAATGACACAAAATTTCCGTCTATATTTTCTAGTTTAAAATCGGTTGCAATATCACCAATTTCATAACCGTTATCGGATATGCTACTCGTAAATGCAAGAGTAGTGAGCAGTACAATTAAGGAAAAAATAGTTTTCATAATAATTTATTTTGAGGGTTATTAAAAAAATGTTTTAAGTTCAGTTTCTAATTCATCGTAGGTAAATGTACGATTATAAAACAAGCGTTTTGAAGTATTATAAATAAGTGTAACAGGAATAGCACCATCCCATTTTGGATTCACTTTTGGAATCCAGGAATTCATGTCTGGATCGTCTAAAACAACAACTTTTGATTTTAATTGATGTTTTTGAATGAACGGCTTTAGTTTACTCTCGTACTGATGCGGAAAATCTAAGCTGACTAGAATAACCTCTATATCCGATTTGTAGTTTTTCTGAAGCGTTTCAAAATGAGGGAGCTCTTTGACGCAGGGCGCGCACCATGTTGCCCAAAAATTAACAACATAGGTTTTAGTACCTTCTAGATTTAGGTACGGCTCAATCCCAACAAAATCATGAACTTCTAAAGCAATAGGCTCCTTTTTTTCAGTTTTGCATGAAAGGTTAAAAAAGACCACTAAGACCAGTAGATGTTTCATTTTACAAAGTTAACAAATCAGTTAAATGATCTCTAAAGTTTTAACATAAAATTACAAGCATTAAAAGTATTATGCAATCAAAAATTTATTTAATTTGTAATGAAAGAAAAATAATTAAAAAAATGAAAACTATATTTTCAAAATCGTTTGCAATTTTATCACTCATAGTACTTGCAGCGTTCACCACTACAGAAACAAAAAAAGTGGATACCAACAAAAGCATCATTAATTGGGTGGGCCATAAAGTAACTGGACAACATGAAGGTACAATCACGCTTCAACAGGGTGCTCTTGAATTCAATGCTAATCAACTTACTGGTGGTAATTTTGTAATGGACATGACCTCGATTAATACTACCGACCTAGAAGGAGAGTACAAAAACAAATTAGATGGTCATTTAAAAGCTGATGATTTTTTTGGTGTTGAGACACATAAAACTGCTGCTTTAGTATTTACATCTGTTACCAAAAATGGAGAAACTTACAGAGTTGTAGGCGATCTTACGATCAAAGACATCACAAATGAAATCACTTTTGAGCTAGCCGTCTCAGAAAACACAGCATCGACAACATTACAAGTAGATCGCACAAAATACGGTATCAAATACGGATCTGCCAGTTTTTTTGACGGATTAAAGGATAAAGCGATATATAATGAGTTCGATTTAACGGTTTCTTTAAAATTTTAAAAAACTTTTAAATTAATTTTGCAAAACTAAAAATCGTCCCTACATTTGATGTATTAAAATAAATTATGAACCTTACTTTAAACAATACTTGGTGGTGGTACTCTCGAAAACAAAATTCGTGACACACCCTTGTATGTTTAAATCAAAATATCTAGGCTTGTCATAACGACAAGCCTTTTTTTATGAAAAAATTTGAATTAAAAACACATTACAAAAAAATACTTGCTGATACCATATCGCCTGTAAGTGTATACCTGAAAATTCGGGATAAGTTTCCGAATAGTATTCTCTTGGAAAGTAGCGACTATCACGGCAATGACAATAGCTTCTCTTACATCTGCTGCAATCCTATTGCATCTATAAAAGTAGACGCTAATGTGGTGACTAAAACGTATCCTGATCAAACAGTAAACACTACGACGGTAGCTTCTGACAAAGTCACTCAAGAAATTGATGCGTTCACAAAACAATTTGACACTCAAAAAGACACCGCATTTAAGTTTATTAATAATGGGATGTTCGGATTTACAGCTTATGATGCTGTTAAATATTTTGAAGATATTCATATTTCTAAAAAGGAAAAATCAATTGATATTCCTGATATGTATTATGCGGTATACCAAAACATTATTGCCATTAATCATTTCAAAAATGAGGCTTATATTTTTGCACACTGTTACGAGTCCGAAAACAATATTGATGCCATAGACCATTTGATTAAAATGCAAAGTTTTTCTTCCTATGATTTCGAGTCAAAAGGAGACATTAGCTCAAATTTGACAGATGAAGAGTTTAAATCTCATGTGGAGTTAGCGAAAAAACATTGTGCTCGCGGCGATGTATTTCAATTGGTATTGTCTAAGAAATTTCAACAAGATTTTAAAGGCGATGATTTTAATGTTTATAGAGCTCTCAGAAGTATCAACCCATCACCCTATCTGTTTTATTTTGATTATGGAAAGTTTAAAATCTTTGGAAGTTCACCAGAAGCCCAACTAGTTGTCCAGGATCAAAATGCAGAAATCCATCCGATTGCAGGGACATTCGCACGCTCTGGCGATGACTTAAAAGATGCCGAATTAGCCAAAAAACTAGTTGCTGATAAGAAAGAAAATAGCGAACATGTTATGCTTGTTGACTTAGCACGAAACGACTTAAGTCGTCATTGTACAGCTGTTGTTGTCAAGAAATATAGAGAAGTCCAATTTTTCTCTCACGTTATTCATTTGGTCAGTAAGGTCATTGGGAAGGTTCGAAAAAACACCCCAACAATGCAAATTGTAGCTGACACCTTTCCAGCGGGAACGCTTAGCGGTGCGCCAAAATACAAAGCCATGGAGCTTATTGAAACGTACGAAAAAACAAGTCGAGCCTTTTATGGTGGCGCTATTGGGTTTATGGATTTTAATGGCAACTATAACCACGCCATTATGATTAGAACGTTTTTAAGTAAAAACTACCAACTGCACTGGCAAGCTGGCGCAGGAATTGTATCAAAATCAAGCCCCGACAACGAACTTCAAGAAGTATATAACAAACTAGGTGCCTTAACAAAAGCCATTAAACTCGCCGAAACCATTTAAACCCATGAATAAGATATTAGTCATCGATAACTACGACAGTTTTACGTTTAATTTAGTGCATTACCTTGAAGATTTAAAGTGTGATGTTACAGTGCTTCGTAATGATAAATTTGATCTTGAAGACATCAAACACTTCGATAAAATAGTGCTTTCACCTGGCCCTGGAATCCCTGACGAAGCGGGTCTTTTGAAAGCCGTAATTAAACGTTATGCTTCGAGCAAAAGTATTTTGGGTGTTTGCCTAGGACAACAAGCGATTGCCGAAGTTTTTGGCGGAAACATTATAAATCTGGAAGAAGTCTATCATGGTGTTCATACTAACATTACTATTTCTGTTGACGATGAACCCCTATTTAACGGCATGGACAAGACCATTGAGGTTGGACGTTACCATTCTTGGGTGGTCGATTCCAATATTCCCGATGCTTTAGAAGCTACCTCGGTTGACGATAATGGACAAATTATGTCTTTAAGACATAAAACTTTTGATGTAAAAGGCGTTCAGTTTCATCCAGAATCGGTACTCACACCCAATGGAAAACAATTACTAGAAAACTGGATAAATTCATAAACAAATGAAACACGTTTTAAACAGACTCATTAACCACGAAACTATTTCAGCTGCCGAAGCAAAACAGATTTTGATTAATATTTCCAAAGGGGACTATAATCAAAGTCAAATTGCAGCATTTCTGACTATTTTCATGATGCGAACAGTTACTCTTGAAGAATTGAGAGGATTTAGAGACGCCCTTTTAGAACTCTGTGTTCCTGTAGATTTAGCAGCCTACAATCCTATTGATTTGTGTGGTACTGGTGGTGATGGCAAAGACACCTTTAACATCTCTACGCTTTCCTCTTTTGTCACAGCCGCTGCAGGCGTTCCGGTAGCAAAACACGGCAATTATGGCGTGTCCTCTGCTTGTGGATCTTCCAATGTTTTGGAATCCTTAGGCGTAAAATTTTCAAATGATGTTGACTTTTTAGAACGGGCTATTGCGACAACTGGAATTTGTGTGTTACACGCACCACTGTTTCATCCCGCTATGAAAAACGTCGCGCCCATTCGACGCGAATTAGGAGTCAAAACCTTTTTTAATATGTTGGGGCCTATGGTAAATCCAGCCTTTCCAAAAAATCAAATGGTCGGCGTGTTTAGCTTAGAGTTATTACGACTATATAACTATTTATACCAAGACAGCGACAAAAATTACAGCATTGTTCATGACCTTGGTGGCTATGATGAAATCTCATTAACCAATACTGTTAAAATTGTATCCAACCATTCTGAAGTCTTGTTTTCAGCCGAAGATTTAGGATTACAAAACAATACACAAGAAGCAATCTTTGGCGGAAATACTGTTGCTGACGCCTCAAAAATATTTAAAACTATCATTAGTGGAAACGGTACAGAAGCTCAAAACAATGTGGTCTGTACCAATGCAGGGCTAGCCATCGCAACATCAAAAAAAATCGCACATATAGAAGGTTTTGAACTGGCTAAAGAAGCCCTACATTCCGGAAAAGCAAATGAATGTCTCACAAAATTAATCGCCTTATAATGAGCAGTATTTTAGATCGTATTGTAGCAGATAAACGTCTCGAAGTTGCTCTTCGAAAACAATTGATTCCAGTACATCAACTGGAAACATCCGTGCTATTTGAACGCCATTGTCCATCCCTAAGTACGCGACTAGTAGAAAGCACTTCTGGATTGATTACAGAACATAAACGCCGTTCGCCTTCAAAAGCCTGTATCAATCAGGATTTGAATGTTCAAGACGTGGCGCAAGGTTACGAATCTGCAGGTGCCTGTGGAATGTCGGTATTAACCGATATGAAATATTTTGGGGGCAGTTTAGAAGATTTATT
>ENA-OQVM01006864-OQVM01006864.1-marine-metagenome-genome-assembly--contig:-NODE-6864-length-10110-cov-6.113027_pt1 | contig 10110 bp, 6 predicted proteins | sample MGYA00237776_ERZ505498 | MGnify/ENA primary metagenome ERZ505498 (study PRJEB26159, sample SAMN06265151) | marine metagenome | isolation source: Helgoland LTER site | place: Germany:Helgoland, sampling... | reverse complement strand
TAATATTTTAAATCACATTATTAATTTTTATAATCATTATCAATGAAATTTCCTGCATTAGAAAATAAAATATATCTAGATACAGCTAGATCAGGACTCATGTATAATGAATTACTATGTTGGAGAAAAGAACATGAAATTGATTTTTTAAATAGAGGAAGTCAATTTAGATCTAATCATGAGATTTTATTAGAAAAAACTAGAATTGAAATAAATAAATTTTTAGGATCTAATAACTTAACTACGTTTCTTGTTCAAAATTTCTCAACTGGCTTAAGTCTTCTACTTAAAGCTATTAAAACTGACAAAACTGTTTTGATGGTAAAAGATGATTACTCAAGTATAATAAACCAAGTTTTATGCTCTGGTCTACAATATACCTTTGTAGACAACAATTTTGATGTTGAAGCTCAAATTCTAGATGGAATCAATAAACATAACCCTGATTTATTTATTTTCTCAATAGTCCAACATATTGACGGGACTTTGATTGATTTAGACTTTATTAAACAAATTAAAAAAGACTTTCCTCAAATTTTGATTATTGCTGATGGAACTCAGTTTTGTGGAACTCAGTTTTTTAATTTTCAAAGCTCAGAAATTGATATTTTAATTAGTAGTGGATACAAATGGATGTTAGGCGGATATGGTAACGGCTTTATCTCATTTAATGACAGGTTTCAAAAATCTCATTTTAAAATTAACGAGCGATATTTTGTAGACTTATTTGAGCCTGGACATCATGACACCTTAAATTTTGGTAGTTTACTTTTTTCATTAAAAAAAATATCAACTTATGGAATTGATAAAATCGAAAAAAAAATTAATTCACTTTCACTCTATACTTTAGAAAAACTTAAAATAAAAAAACTACTCACATCTAAAATAATTAAAAGAGCATCACATTCAAATATTTTCAATATTAGAGGAGACGAAAAGTTATATCAACACCTTTTGGAAAACAATATCGTATGTTCTCAGCGTGGAGACGGAATAAGAATTAGTATTAATTTTTATAATACAAAGAATGAAATTGATTATTTTCTATCAATAATTTAACTTTATTCTAAGACAGTAAAAGTTGATATTCCGGAATCTGATGATGTTCCGTGATTATCTTTAGTAATGACTCTCCAATAATAAACTCCAGGTGTATTTATAGAAACTGTTCTTTTTCTAGCACCATAATTAGAAATGATATTCTTTGTTGCAGGGTTATCTGCATTTTGATCAAGGTATAAATCAAAACTATGAGTATCATTTGCATCAATATCAGAAAAGGTCCAAGATAATGATACACTTCCTGAGCTAACAGATGAGCCGGGTTTAGGAGTTTGTATCTCTGCTGGAAATGGCGCATGATTTTTCAATGCCTCACCAGAAAGATAAAATTTCCATTTATCACTTTCCGCAACAAAGGTTGTTGAGTTGGTTGAAATAACGTGCCATGAATATGGAAATCCTTTTGTCAAAGTAATCTCAGCAGATGTTGAAGTTGTTGTATTGGTAATTATTTCTTTAGTAAGTAAATTTTTAACGTTTAAAGTATATGAAGTAGTGTTTTCGGATGTGTTCCATTCGAATTTAACTGCATCAACTTCTAAACATTCTGTATTATTAGCAGGTTTGCTTAAAACAGCTCTTGAAGGTTTTTGTGGAGTAGGTGGTGGGTCAACTGGACCTCCACCGCCTCCTTCACCTTCAGCGCTTCCGCCGCATGAGATTAATAAAATACTTATAAAATATACCGTAGATAATAAAATTTTTCTCATTACTCTCTAATTACTTTTATTGATTTGTTTACTGTTTTTGAATCGACTTGTAATATATAAACACCCGATTTAATATTTGATAAGGGCACACTTATAGATCTGTTATAAGGAACTTTGTCATCTTTTGTCCATATAACTCTTCCAGAAATATCAAATAAAGTCATATTGATATTATCATCATTACCTCCAACCCAAAGCTTAGATGAATCATCAGCTGGGTTAGGACTAAATAAAATATCTTCGGAAATAAATATTGTCTCCTCGAAAACACCTTGACATTCTAAGTTAGTTGTTACTTTAATTGTATTAAATCCAGCCTCTAACGGTAAGTCTATACTACTTTGTGTAGTTTTAATTAAAGCTCCGTTAAGTATTATATTATAACTTTCACTTCCTGCAAGATTTAGTAAGACCTGTCTATCGTCTCTATTGATACTAGTTAAAACACTTAAATCTACGGGTTCTTCAATATTAAGATTGTAACACTGTTTGTAATTCGGGAAACTATCATTGGTTAAACAAAGCTCGTAGTTTGCAGCTTGTAAGCCAGACAATTGCCAGGTTTTAGCGTCAATTATTTCAGGTGTAAAATTAAACCCACTTAAATTACTAGTTATAGAAACTGTGAATGGTGTTTCGAAATCTCCTTTTATTGTAAGATCTATTAATCCATTGTTTGATGACCTACATACTTCGTCTGTGTAAAACAAAGTGAATGTATCGTTGGGAACTGGATTTGGATCACAAACATCTCCAATATCATCTCCATCATAATCTTCTTGTTCAGGATTGTAAGTGTTTTCACAATTATCTTCACTATTTTTAATTCCATCATTATCGTAATCGTTTGAAAGTACTTCTAGATTAATTCCAACAGATTCAATAGTTTGTCCAGCTGCAGTAGCATTAATTATTAATGGGTAACTTTTAGCTTCTGCATCATTGGATACAGTTACTTCAATTGTAAGCTCGCCATCACTATTAATTGTGACAGGGTTTGAAGGGGAGTAAGACAAACTACTATTTTCAGGGAGACCGTCAACAGAAAATGTAGTTTCAAAATCATAATTTGAAAAAACTCTGTGTTTCACGACAAAAGAGCCAGTCTCACCTTGACCAACGGTCAACTTTGCTTCGGGTGTGCTTAATTGTAATAATGGGCCGTCTGATGAAAAATAAGATGAAAAAACTCCTCTTCCATATGTGGAAGCAAATACTTTATAGTCATCTCTCATATCAAGATCAGTAACTCTTACATTACTCATTCCATTAAAAGCAGAATTCCATTTAGGAGACTCATCATTAAAGTTTTTCGTGTACCAAACCCCCAAGTCTGTTCCAACTATTACTTCACTTAATACAATTGGATTTTGTAAAATTGCTCTTACAGGAATATCGGGAAGACCACCATTGTTTACATCACCTTCTTTATTTGACCACGTTTCTCCTCCGTCATTAGAATAAAATATATTTTTAACAGCATAATTATGGAAAGTAACAAAAATTTCATTTTCTGAAAGACCAAACTCAATATCAGAAACACTTCCAAGAAATTGATTTCCTGTAATATTTGTATAAACTGGACTTGCAGTATTTGCATTTTCTGCTTTAATTACTACTCCGTTTTCTAAACCTATCATTAAAGTGGATGAGTTTGTTGTGTGAGGAGAAACTGTTAGCGCAGAAACATTTGCAGTCATCATTCCACTTTGAAGTGTTCGACTTGGTGCGTTAGTATTTTTATCTGCTTCAGCGAAGTTATCCCAATCGTAATAAGCTTTTATTTCAAAATTTGAACCAGTATAATTAGAGTAAATAATTCCATAATTTGAATCTAATGCTTGAACATTAATAAAATCTCCATTACTGCCACTTTCGTTGTTAATGTTAAAATTGCTATCACTTTTAAAATCATAAGCTTCTACAGAATTGTTATATACATAATTTGCAATAAAATAAGGTTTGTCTAAATTTTGAGAGAACATTGAAGCTGCTCCATCTCCACCAGAAACATCAATACTTGATGTTATTTTATTTTCTCTATCAGTTTGAAATTGAGTTCCATTATCTTGAGCACCTGCAAGAAAAACATCTGTCATTCCTGTGACAACCTTATTTCTTGTAGTCCAACTAGAAAGATCTCTTCCAGTAATTTGTTTATTTAAATCTTTAAACATTTCAGATGGAGCAACTCCAATAGTATAAAATTGAGAAGTTACATAGTTAAAATTTCTTGAAGATATTTCTTCAGCTGATCCATTGGATTGACTAAAATAAATACCACCATCGTTTCCAAATATTTTTTTAGAAGAATCGTAATTTCCAAAAGCCATGTTGTGCTGATCAGCATGAGCAAATTGTTGACCAAAACCATTGTACCAATGCGTGAATTGTTCCCATGGATTTGCAGTTGCATTTTCCGCACCGGTTGTGGATTTAAACAAATCAATACCACCTGCAAATATAGTTTCAGGGTTGTTAGGATCAGATTCTATCATCAAATCATAAAAAGATTGCCCTCTAGTAAAATCATCAGCTTCAATGTTTCCATCGGCATCATTAGGTAATGTAAGTGGAGTAGGTGCGGTAGCAAATTGATTTGTAGATTTAATGATTGTTACAGGATTTTCTGCAGCTAAAGCATAAATATCTCCGTTTGAAGCAATTTCAAGTTCAGTTCTTCGCGCTGTGTCTGCACCATCATTGTATGTAATAGTATGTTTAACACTAAATGCTGTTATATCCGAATTAGCGACTAAAATAGTTCCTCCACCTGAACCTCTGTGATTTCTGGTTGTTGAAGCCCATAACTTATTATCAGGCGCAAGTTCTAAATCCATTGGCTGATAAGAATAAGCAGACCCGTCAATGTTGAATGGAACCTTATCCCAAGACGAGGCACTGTCTGTTGATTTCCAAATGCCATAATCATCAACTCCAAAGAGATGGTTTGTATCGTCTCTGTGAGAAGATACTCCAGCTGCTATAATAACCTCAGATGTTCCGTTATTATCTCTAACTACTACATCATTTATGTAAAAAATACCAGGGCTTACTGTTCTTCCTGCTGAGGCTAATGTTTCAAGTGTTAATGAAACATTAACAGTCTCACTGTTCGATAATCTTGACTTTAATCTATTCCCGTCTGTAGATGATATCATGACAGAGGGAATTGAAATGTCTTCAAAGTTACTTCCTCCCATTGTAATTGGAGCCGAACTCCAATTTTCTTGACTTCCATCGTTTCTGTTCATGACTATTACGGCAATTGCACCGACTTGTTGAGCTCTTCTAACTTTATCAACAAATGAACAATCTCCTCTTTCAATAAGAGCAATTTTACCATTTATTTCAGATCCATTTGAAATTGTTTGACATGCATCGTGCTTAGAACCACCAATTCCATCAGAAATATCTCCAGAATCATCTCCATCGTCAGCCAGTATCAAATCAGCTGTAATTGGTGTGGAAGTTAAAGAGGGACCAAAACCTGCGCCTATGTACGTGTAGGGTCCTAAATCTAAATTATTAATCTTAACAAAATTACCATTACTTCTGTAAACAGTTTCTGTTTCAGATTTACCTCCAAAAACATTTGTCCATGTTTCACCAGCATCACTTGATTTCCAAAGTCCGTTTCCTAATGCTTCTGCACCTGTGTAAGATTCTCCGGTTCCAACATAAAAAGTTTTTAAATCATTTGGATCGTAAACAATAGATGATACTGGAATATTTTCTGGAATTCCTTTAATATGTATCCATTCTGATGAATTTGGATCTGAAATGTTTGTGTTTTTAAATAGACCACCGCTAACTCCTCCAGCAAATACAGTTTCATCATTTTCATCATTTGGATCGAACATTAATCCTTTAGTTCTTCCACCAACATTGTTAGGTCCTCTACTAACCCATTTCATTTCTTCAGATTCCCCAGGAACACTAAAGCTTTTAACTAAGGATTCTTGTGACTTGTTTAATTTATATTGGGTTTCAAATAAACTGCTAATTTCTGTTTTACCAGTCATTGGATTCATTGAAAGTTCCCACATTTTTTCTTGATATTGGTTGGGTGGAAGGCTAATTTTTTTTCTTTCTGATTTGTTCAACTTATAAGTTGATTTGATTGAACTATTTTCTAAATTATTTTTGTGGACAGACCTTTTATATGAATATAAAATATTATCATAATTAGTTAATCCAACAACAAAAATAAATACTAATGAAAAAAAAGTAATTTGTTTATTAAATTTCAAAATATTGTTTTTATAAATTATTTATCAAATTGCGTGCCGATAACACATGTTATCTAAAAAAAATATAAGATATTAAATTATGGGTAATTATTATTTAATATTTTTCTATAAAATTAAAATTTACTGAGGAAATACAAAAAATTAACATACCAAAAAGAATGTTATTGTCAAATTAAACAGCTACTTTACCTTTAATGTGAGGATGTGGATTGTATTCGCTTATCTCAAAATCTTCAAATTTAAAATCGTTTATATTATTGATTTTATTTAATATTTTTAATTTAGGTAAGTTTCTCGGTTCTCTTGAAAGTTGAAGATTTAATTGTTCGACATGATTATTGTATATATGTGCATCTCCAAATGTGTGAATAAAATCTCCTGTTTTATAACCACAAACATGAGCAATCATTTCAGTGAGTAAAGCATAAGAGGCGATATTGAACGGAACACCTAAAAATATATCAGCACTTCTCTGATAAAGTTGACAAGACAATTTATTATTGTGTACGTAAAATTGAAAAAAAGCATGACAAGGTGGTAATGCTGCTTTACCTTTTTTAACATTTTCTTCAAAACTTTCTTTTGTGTCTGGAAGAACACCTGGATTCCACGCCGTTATAAGCATTCTCCGACTGTCTGGATTTTGCTTTAAAGTATTAATAACATCAGAGATTTGATCAATTCCATCACTGTTCCAATTTCTCCACTGGTGTCCATAAACAGGACCTAAATCACCATTAGAATCAGCCCAAGCATCCCAGATTTTAACACCATTGTTTTTTAAATATTCAATATTAGTTTCACCTTTTATAAACCATAATAGTTCATGAACTATTGATTTCAAATGAACTTTCTTTGTTGTGATCATTGGAAATCCCTTTGATAAATCAAAACGCATTTGATAACCAAATACACTTTTTGTTCCGGTACCAGTTCTGTCGGATTTTTCATTACCATTTTCTAGAACGTGCTTAACTAAGTCTAAATATTGTTTCATTTAAAATAAATAAGAATTCAAAAATATAAATTAACTAAAATTGAGCATAAAAATATCCTTTAACTTATTAAAAAATATTAACCAATTATCATTCCAGCGATAGTGGCAGATAATAGTGAAGCTAAAGTACCACCAAGAACCGCAATCATTCCAAATTTTGATAAATTTGTTCTTTGATTAGGAGCTAAAGATCCAATTCCTCCTATTTGAATTCCAATAGAAGCAAAGTTGGCAAATCCACACAACATGTAGGTGGCCATTATTATCGATTTTTCGTATTGCAAATGGACCATATTAGAAATATCCTTAAGTTCGGCTAATTGCATGTATCCAATAAATTCACTCACTGCTAACTTTATTCCTAAAAGTTGACCCATTAAAGCCATATCTTCTTTCGCGACTCCGATTATCCACATTACAGGTGAAAAAGTATAGCCCAAAATAAATTCTATTGAAAGGAATTGGTAGGTGGTATTATCACTTATCCAATAATTTAATCCAGAAATAGCCCCAACTTTTTCAAATCCAAAATTTATCATTGCTATAAAAGCAATAAATACCAAAAGCATAGCTCCAACATTTGCTGCTAATTTTAATCCTTCAGTTGTACCATTTGCTATAGCATCTAATAAATTTGAACCGATTTTATCTTGAGAAACTGAAACATCTTTATTAATTGTATCTGTTTCTGGGAACAAAATTTTCGAAATTACAATTGCACCAGGCGCAGCCATAACAGATGCAGTGAGTAAATGTTTAGCGTAAAAAAGTTTTAAAACTTCATCTTCACCACCTAAAAACCCTATATATGCAGCCAATACACCTCCTGCTACAGTTGCCATTCCTCCGATCATAACTAGAAGAATTTCAGATTTAGTCATCTTATCTAAATAAGCCTTAATCATTAATGGAGCTTCGGTTTGACCTAGAAAAATATTTCCAGCTACACTTAGGCTTTCAGCACCTGAAATATTTAAAAGTTTACTTAAGCTTAATGCTAATATTTTTACAACTTTTTGAATAACTCCAAGATAAAATAAAACAGATGTCAATGCTGAAAAGAATATAATTGTAGGAAGAACTTGAAATAAAAACACGTAGCCGAAAGTCTCGACATTGACCATGTCACCAAGAAGAAATTTACTTCCTTCCATTGTAAAATCTAAAGTTTTAACAAATATTTTTCCAAAAAATTCAAAGATTTTCTGAACAAAGTCGACTTTTAAAACAAGAATGGCTAATATTAATTGTGTTGATAATCCAATTAAGGCAGATTTCCAATTTATTGCTTTTCGATTATTACTAAATATATAGGCAACAAATATTAGAAAAATCATTCCAATAATTCCTCTAAAAATACTTTCAAAAGAAAATCCTTGACTAAGAATTATTTCATTTTGTAAAATTTCATTGCTTAGGAATCCTGTTAAATAATTACTCATTTTTTTCAGTTAGTTTATCTCTCAATTGAGCGGCTAATTCATAATCTTCATTTTTTACAGCTACCTCGATTGCATTTTTAATTTGTTTAATTGACATTTTATTTAAATCAACTTTTTTTGATTTATCGCTCTCTTTTTTTACCTTTTCTCCTCCAGCTTTTATTATTATGCCTGCTTTTTCTAAAACACTTTCATAAGTAAAGATTGGAGAATTGAATCTTATTGCTAATGCTATTGCATCAGAGGTTCTAGAGTCAATAATTTCTTCAATTTTATCATTCATTGCCATGATACCTTCATTTACTCTATCTGAGTATTCGTCTTGTGTAATTCTAATAGGACTATAAATTCTTGCGCCTTCTCCCATGTCTAAAATATCGAACGATTTTTCATTTGGATACGAAACGTTTTCTTTAAATGTGCTACCTTGATCTGGCTCTATGTCTGAGAATAGAGATGTGTTCACCATAGCTGCTTAAGAATTGTCGCCTCTGTGCTTGAACTTGCCTCCTACTGGTTGGAATTGTTTCTTTTGTCTGTAGTTGGTCGCGATGTCTAGATTGTTTTCAGCTCTGAATAGTCTCGTGGGAGAAACATTCATGTTGACTTCTAAATCTCGCTCTCTATCAACTTTTTCTTTGGTTTTGATCTAATTTATAGTTAGAACTTTGTATGGTGTCTTAAGATAAATATTGATCATTTTGGCATTATTTTTTTGAATTGATTTCCTTATGTCCATATCGGCATCGATTTCATCTCCAAACCTCACATGTGTTTTCGATGCAGAATTTTAGCCCTCCAAATTCTTCTCTCCTGCTACAACGTCATGTCCGTCAGAAATCCTTGTCCTATTCGTCTGATCCTTTTTCGAATGAGACTTGGCAAGATACTTTTGAGAGGAATCCTTTCGGTTCTTGAATGGGTTGTTTATGGTTCCTCCACGAGTGATGACACTTGCCACTGATTGTGCATCAGCTATAGAACTTTGCTTCAATCGTATTTTAGAATCATTTCTAGAGACTTCATGGTTCTTTTTCTTTCCATTTTAAACAAAGTTGACACTGAGGCAGTCAAGCTGGTTGTCGACTGTGTAGTTTAGTGATGAGTGTCTTGACTGCTGCCCATAGCCGCCTCCTTGGAGATTTTTCTGGTTTTGCTCCTCTTTCTAGACCTTGTTAATTTTGAATTTAGTAGATCCTTGGGAAGCTTGATCAGCTTTTCGGAAGCTTTTGTTTGTTGGAGATCTTTTGTATGGCCACTGGTTAGTATCATGATTAGACTATTTCACTTGATCCTTCCAGCCTAGAGTCTTTTGTTTGACGTATTTCTTCATATTGCTGATAGTTGCCTTGTCATTATTTAAATTATTGAGCTATCTGTTTTGGGGGATAGTCAATCTCTCATTATTGGGACTCTTGACGCCTGAGTTCTTTTTTGCGGACACAATTTTCGGGTTAATATTTGGGCTAAAAGATGGGTTTCTATTGCCGCCTTTTCGAGCTGCAGGAGTTTGATCTTCAAAAGCTGAATCTTCTTCGGATATGATAGAGTTAGACTCATTTTACTTCTCAGACGCGTTATTATGATCGATGGAGGACAAAGTGAAATCTGATTGATCTGGTTTCTATATATTGATTATTTTGGAA
>ENA-OQVM01006863-OQVM01006863.1-marine-metagenome-genome-assembly--contig:-NODE-6863-length-10110-cov-12.215788_pt1 | contig 10110 bp, 15 predicted proteins | sample MGYA00237776_ERZ505498 | MGnify/ENA primary metagenome ERZ505498 (study PRJEB26159, sample SAMN06265151) | marine metagenome | isolation source: Helgoland LTER site | place: Germany:Helgoland, sampling... | reverse complement strand
TTATTTCAATAATTATCATGTGCCAGCAAAAAAATTTACTAATTATTTAAACAATAACAATTGGGTTATTCAAACATTTGGTAAAGATGCAGGGCCATCAAAGAACTATTTAAATCCAAAGTTTAAGGGGAAATTTGGTGTTATAGCTCCCTACTCTAAAGATTTTTGCAAAAGTTGTAACAGGTTAAGAATTACTGCAAAAGGTGATTTGAGATTATGCCTTTTTGGAAATACTGGAATTAATATTAGACATTTAATGCAAAAAGATAGTCAAATAGAAGAGTTAAAAGATTTAATTTTAAATCAACTTAACTTTAAGAAAGAGTCTCATTATTTAGAAATTGGTGAAACTGGATTAACAAAAAATTTATCAACAACCGGTGGTTAATATGAAAAATTTAAAGGTTATTAAAAATAATGAATTAAAAGACTGGGCAGATGAAATCTTTAATAAGAACTCTTTTAATATGGTGAATGTTTCAGCTAAAAAAGAAACATTTAGAAGAGCATTAGCATCTGGAAAAATTTATGTTGGAAAAGATGTTTTTGAATTAATTAAAAATAAAGAAATGCCAAAAGGAGATCCGATAAGTCTTGCAGAGGTATCAGCAGTTTTGGGAGTTAAAAAAACTAGTGAATTAATACCTTTATGTCATCCGCTGCCAATTGATCATACAGCTACTAAAATTATTATGCATGATGAGGATAGTTCACTCGAAGTATTTTGTATTGTGTCTGCATATGCAAAAACAGGGGTAGAAATGGAAGCTATTATGGGAGTAAATGCTGCTTTAATAACTATCTATGACTTAAGTAAAATTGTTAATCCACATTTGAAAATTGATAATGTTAAGTTGTTGATTAAAGAAGGTGGGAAAAGTGGTCTATGGAAAAATCCTGAGGGACTTCCAGAATTTTTAAAAGAAATATTTTAATTGTTATAATTAATGAAGGTAACAATAGAACTGTTTGGTGCTAGTAGAGATTTTAGTAATCAAGATTCTATTGAAATAAATATTGAAAACAATTCAACAATTAAGGATGTGAGAGATAAGATGTTAGATTATTTAAATTCAAATTTTAAAGGTAATGAAAATTTTATAAAAATTGTAAATTCATCAGTATTTTGCTCAAAGGACAATATAATCAGCGACAATTATAAAATAACAAATCATGAAAAAATTGCTATTATTCCGCCAATCGGAGGAGGTTAATGCTTCATACAAAAGTTGTAGATATTAAAGATAAAAAACTTTCAATTATTGATGCTGAAAAATTTATTTCATCCTCTGACTTTGGTGCATCAATATTTTTTTCTGGAACAGTAAGAAATCAAAATAATAATAAAAGTGTAACTGGAATAACTTATGATAGCCATGATGCACTAGTGATAAAAAGTTTTGAAGAAATTTATAATGAAGCAGATCAAAAGTTAGAAATTAAAGACAAAGCGGTATTTATTGAGCATGCAAAGGGTTTCTTAAATCTTGGCGAAATAAGTATTATTATTGCTGTTGCTTGTAAACACCGTGATGAAGCTTATGTTTTATCTAGATATATTATTGAGGAAATAAAAAAAAGATCCCCTATTTGGAAAAAAGAACACTATCAAAATAATAAAACAGACTGGTTAAAAGGAAATCCAATCCAATATGAAAAAAATTAAATATTCAGAAATTACTCCAGAAAAGATTTATAGAAATAGAAGAAGTTTTATCAAATCAATGGGTTTAGGTGCTGGATCTATCGCTTTAACATCAATTCCATTTATTAATGATGCTAAATCTGAACAAAAAGACAAGCTTACTAGTTACAAAGATATTACTACCTACAATAATTATTACGAGTTTGGTACATCTAAAAGCGATCCATATAAAAATTCACAAAATTTTAAAACAGATCCTTGGAGTATTAGTATTGAAGGAGAAGTTGAAAATCCAATCAATATTTCAATGGAAGAAATTTCAGAACAATTTGTGTCAGAGGAAAGAATTCAACGTTTAAGATGCGTTGAAGGATGGTCGATGGTAATACCTTGGATGGGTTTTTCTTTAAATCAACTTCTTTCAAAAGTAACTCTTACCTCTAAAGCAAAATTTGTAGAATTTGAAAGTGTTTATGATCCAGATCAAATGAAAGGACAAAGATACCCAGTGCTGCAATGGCCTTATAAAGAGGGATTAAGAATTGATGAAGCTATGCATCCTTTAACTACTGTTGTTACAGGCCTGTATAATAAAAAACTTCCTAATCAAAATGGAGCACCTTTAAGAATTTTTCTTCCTTGGAAATATGGTTTCAAAAGTGCAAAAGCTATTGTTAAAATTAAATTAGTTGAGAAAATGCCTACATCTTCATGGATGAGAGCTTCGCCTAGAGAATATGGCTTTTATTCAAATGTAAATCCAAATGTCGATCATCCTAGATGGTCTCAAGCTACAGAAAGAGTTATTGGTAATGATATTTTTGCTCCAAGGGTAGAAACTTTAATGTTCAATGGGTATGGAGATGAAGTTGCAAACTTATATAGTGGGATGGATTTAAAAAAATATTTTTAATGGAAAAATATTTTAAACCAAGCGTATTTTTTTTAAGTTTAATTCCATTTTTAATAATTATATATAAGATTTTTTTTAATCAATTAGGACCTGAGCCAGTAAAAGAAATTACACATCATACAGGTGAATGGACATTAATTTTTATTTGCTTAACACTTGCTATGAGTCCTTTAAAAAGATTAACCAATTTAGGTGTGTGGATTAAATTTAGAAGAATGTTGGGATTATTTGTTTTTTTTTACGCAACCATTCATTTATTAACTTATGTTGGAATTGATTACAGATTTGATTGGGCTCCAATTTTTAATGATGTTGTGAAAAAAAAATATATTTTTATTGGATTTTCAGCTTGGTTATTATTAATTCCTTTAGCTATTACATCATCGCAGAAAATGATGAAATTATTAAAACATAATTGGAAAAAATTACATAAATTAGTTTATGTGATAGCAATCTTTGGTTCTCTTCATTATATTTGGTTATCAAAATCAATTTTTTTTAAACCATTAATTTTCATGATAATAATACTTGTGTTGCTTGCCTTAAGAATTAAAATTAAAAAAAGAGAGACAAATTATGGATGATAAAATAAAAAATGAAATTCAATCAGCTACTTTTGAAAGATTGTTAAATCATTTAGATGAAAGAAAAGATGTTCAAAATATAGATCTTATGAATTTAGCTAACTTTTGCAGAAATTGTTTGTCTAGATGGTATAGGGAGGAAGCTGAAAAAAAAGGTATTACTATATCTGACCCTGATGCTAGAGAACGTATATATGGAATGCCTTATCCAGAGTGGAAAGAAAAATATCAAAAATAACTATTATTCTTTAAGTCTCGGAAAGAGTTCAACAAAATTACATGGTTTATGATTGATATCTAACTGATATTTTAAAATTCCATCCCATGCATCGGTAACACCACCAGATGATCCTGGTAATGCAAAAACATATTTACCATTTGCTAACACCGCACAAGCTCTAGACTGTATTGCTGAAGTACCTACTGTCTTAAGACTTATGGTTCTAAAAACTTCACCAAAACCTGGTATTTGTTTATCTGCTATTTCATCTATTGCTTCTGGAGTAATGTCTCTTCCAGTAAGACCTGTTCCTCCAGTAGTTATTATTACATCAATGTTTTTATTGTTAATCCATTCTTTTAAAATTAAAATAATGTCTTCTTTATTGTCTTTGCAAATTTTTCTATCAATTAAATTATGACTAGCTTCTTTAATTTTTTCTACAAGAATTGCTCCAGATTTATCATTATCAAATGTTCTGGTATCTGTTACAGTTAATAAAGCTATATTTACATTCATAAAAATTTTTTAAGTATGATTATATTATCAATATTTTTTCTCATAACATCAATATTATATTCTAGTGTTGGTTTTGGAGGTGGATCAACTTATTTAGCTTTAATGTTGATATGGGAAATCCCTTTTTTCATAATTCCAATATTAGCATTATGTTGCAACATTATTGTAGTGTCAGGAAATTCGATCAATTATGTAAGATCTGGTAATTTTAATTTTAAATTACTTTTTCCTTATTTATTGGGATCTATACCTTTTGCATTTTTTGGAGCTTCAATATCCATCTCAAGGGAATTATTTGAGATAACATTATTTGTTATCTTATCCATTGCTGGAATATTTTTATTGATAGAAAGCAAATCATTTAACAATGATCAAATTAAATTAAATTCAATTCCAAAAGTTGTTTCAATTTTTATCGGCTCTATAATTGGGTTTATTTCAGGAATTGTTGGAATTGGTGGTGGAATATTTTTAAGTCCAATTTTATTTTTAATGAAAGCAGGATATCCAAAACATATTGCAACTACAGCTTCATTATTTATCTTAATTAATTCTATCTTTGGTGTGGCTGGTCAACTTACAAAAGATATTGTGTTTGATGAATTTTTAAACTATTGGCCTTTATTCCTGTGTGTTCTTGCTGGAGGGCAGATTGGAAATTTCTTAAATATAAAATTATTATCCAACAAAACCCTTGCATTAATTACGTCTGTATTGGTTATTTTTGTAGCAATAAGGATGGGTATAAGACTGATACCATAATCTTGATTTAATTATCTTTTAATATATTTAAACTTAAAATGAAAAACATTAAACCTTTTGGACCATCGATCGGAAAAACTAAAATTTCGAAAAAATTTTCTGACAAATTAAATAATGAGTTTGATAGTAAATCTATTTCAAAAAAAATTGATTATAGTTCAAAATTAGCAAGTCAAATTAAAAATGAATTAAAGATCTCAAATAATTTTATTAAGAAAAATTTAGAGAAAGAACTTAAAGAAAGTATTAATAAATTTCTTTCGAATGAAAAAATTCAAAACATCAAAGAGATTAAAATTTTAAATTTTTGGATAGTTAGACAATTTAAAGGTGAGTATAATCCAATACACTATCATGAAGGTGATTTATCTGGTGTAGGTTATTTAAAACTGCCAAAAGGTATGACAAATAATAAAATGGTTAAAAATAAAAAACTTAAAACAAATGGCACAATTGATTTTATTAATGGTCAAAAAGGATTTCTGAGCAAAAGTATTTATAATGTGGTACCAAAAATCAGAGATTTATTAATCTTTCCAAATTATTTAATGCATACAGCCTATCCATTTAATATTGAAGGAGAGCGTAGATCTTTTTCTTTTAATGCAAAAATTATTTTAAAAAAATAGTTTACAACTAACCTTAAAAGTTTTATAAATTTATTGCCGATTTGATCCTATTGCGGGCTTTAACTGCTAAAAAGGAAATTCCCACATAAAATCAATAAGCAAGGTAGTTGAACTATATTGTGCACCTAGCAAAAGCTGAAGCACTAAAAAAGTGAGGATAAGATGGACTTAAATTTTTTCAAACAAACAAGAATATTAGATGGTGGTATGGGGCAAGAGCTACTAGCTAGAGGAATGAAACCGAATGGAACACTATGGAGTGCTAACGCAATATTGGATGAAAATTATCACCAATTACTTCAAGATACTCATAGAGATTTTATAAAAGCAGGAGCTGAAGTGATTGTCACTACCACTTTTACGACAAGACGAAAAAGACTTCGAGAAAATAATATTGAGGATAAATTTGAATATCTAAATATAAAGGCTGGCGAAATTGCTCATAAAGTAAAAAAAGAATTTCCAAATGTTTTAATTGCTGGTGGATTACCTCCTCAAGAATTAACTTATGAAGCGGATGAAAGAAGTGAAGAAGAAATTATCAACACTTTTAATGAGCAAGCGAGGTTATTAAATGATTATGTTGATTTTTTTTATTTTGATGTGTGGAGTAGTATTAAAGAGTTTAAATGCGGAATTAAGGCCATCAAAGAATTTAAAAAACCTTATCTGATTGGTATTCATATATCTGAAGGAACCAACTTACCAAGTGGTGAAAAAATTTCTGATATTAAAACCATTATTGATGACCAATTATTGGGTGTCATGCTTTCTTGTGTATCTCCTGAAAATTATGAAAAAAATCTGAAGGAAATGAAAGAATTAAATGTTCCATTTGGTTTTAAATTAAATGGATTTATGACAACAAAACCAAAAAATGGTTACACGTCTTCTTTCTTTAAAAATTCTGGAGGAAATCCAAATGAATTCCTTGGTCATAGACATGATTTTACACCAGAAAATATTGGAGAAATCGCAAAAAAGTTTAAAGAAAATGGCGCTACTATATTAGGAGGATGTTGTGAAACTAGACCTTCTCATATTGCAGCAATGGCAAAACTCAAATAGTTTTTTTATTATCTGCTTTTTTAACAAAATAAATACCAATACAAACTGCTATTAAAGATATCAAAACTTTAATTGTTATTAACTCTTTAAGAAATATATAACCTAAAATAGTTCCAAATATAGGTATTAAATAAGAAACTTGAGACTGGAATATTAATCCATTATTTTTTAATATTCTAAATCTTAACAACCACGCAACACCTGTTGGAACAACTCCTAAGTATATCACTGATATTAAAGAATCTGTTCTTGGAATAGACTGCCAGGGTTGTTCAATAAAACTTACTAAGGGTAATAAGATTATGATTGCCCAAATTAGTATTGAACCTGTTACATTTTCATTTTTTTTCTTACTAATTTTTAAAGTTAAAACACCACCAATTACGTAGCAAGTTGATCCCAATAAAATTAATAAAGCTGAAGTAAAATTATTTTCATCAATAAGAAGATTGTCGGAAAATAAAAATACAATTCCTGAAAAACCAATTAAAATTCCAAATGTTTTAACTAAATTGAATTTTTCATTTTTTGTATAAAAATGTCCTAATATGGTTGAACTTAAAGGAGTGGTGGACATTAATATTGCTGCTAAGTTACTCTGAACAGATTTAACTCCATATGCAATTAAGAAAAATGGTAACACTAAATTAATAAACCCTATCATCGCAAACCAATGCCAATCTTTGGAAAACGCTTCTATTTTAATATTCTTGTAATAACAAAGAAGTAAAACTGGAATCGCTCCAAAGAAAACTCTCAAAAAAGCGATTGTGACAGGTCCAAAAGAATATGTGGCTATTTTAATATTAAAAAAAGCTGAAGCCCAAATTAAAGCCAATACTGTTAATAAAACATAATCAATTAATTTTGGTTGTCTCATTCTGTTAATTCTCTAATTTCACCTGAAGTTAAATTTGTTAATTGATTAAAACTTATCTCAAAGACACAGTTTGGATGTCCTGCGGCTGCAAAAACCTTTGTAAATCTTTCTAAGTTACTATCAATAAAGATTTTTATTTTAGTTAAATGTCCTACAGGTGAAACTCCACCAATGGTGTATCCTGTTACTTTTTTAACATCGTCTGGTTTTGCCATTGAAACATCTTTTTCATCTATAATTTTTTTTAATTTATTTAGAGAACATCTTTGGTCCCCGGAGACTAAACAAAGCACAAAACTATCCCCTGTGCTAAAAAGCAAACTTTTAACTATTGCACCAACATTACAACCTAAAGCTGTAGCTGCATCTTGAGCTGTCCGAGCTGTTTGCTCTAAACATATAATTTTGAGATTGGGATCAAATTCTTTGATTGATTTCTCAGCTCTTTTAACTGGCTCTTTATCTAATAACGGATTCACTTAATTTAAAATAATTGTTTAATAATATTGCATAAATACACCACTTATGTGAAAATTGCATAGGTGTTATTTATTAAATAAGCAATATTTTTAGAGATTATTTTGTTAGTTATCACTCACAAAATTATAAAGGAGACATAAATGAGTGCAGCAAACGTATTAAAATTTATTAAAGAAAAAGAAGCAGAATTTGTAGATCTTAGATTTACTGACCCAAGAGGTAAACTTCAACATTTAACAATGGACTCAACTATAGTTGATGAAGAAATGTTAAATGAAGGTGTGTTCTTTGACGGATCATCTATAGCTGGTTGGAAAGCTATCAATGAATCTGACATGATTTTAAAACCAGACACTTCAAGAATGATAATGGATCCTTTTACGTCTCATAATACTGTTGTCTTATTTTGTGATATTCTTGATGCTGTTAAAAAATCTCCTTATGAAAGAGACCCAAGAGGAACTGCTAAAAAAGCTGAGGAATATTTAAAATCATCAGGTGTTGGAGATAAAGCTTTCTTTGGTCCAGAGCCAGAATTTTTTGTTTTTGATGATGTTAGAATTAGTAACGATCCAAATAATACTGGGTTTGTTCTTGATAGTAAAGAAGGTCCTTACAACTCTGGAAAAGTTTACGAAAATGGAAACATGGGTCATAGACCTCCAGTAAAAGGTGGATACTTTCCAGTACCACCTGTTGATAGTGAACAAGATATGCGTGGTGAATACCTTAAAAACTTAAAAGAAGTTGGTATCAAAGTTGAAAAACATCACCATGAAGTTGCTCCAAGCCAACACGAGCTAGGTATGTATTTTGGAACTTTAGTTGATCAAGCAGACAATGTTCAATTGTATAAATATGTTGTTCAAATGGTTACACATTCATTTGGCAAAACAGCTACCTTTATGCCTAAACCTGTTGCTGGAGATAACGGTTCAGGTATGCACATTCACCAATCTATTTGGAAAGGTGATACTCCAGTTTTTTCTGGAGATGCTTATGCTGGATTATCTGAAACAGCACTTCATTATATTGGTGGAATATTAAAACATGCTAAAGCAATTAACGCATTTGCAAACTCTACTACAAATAGTTACAAAAGATTAGTACCAGGATTTGAAGCACCAGTGCTTCTTGCATATTCAGCTAGAAATAGATCTGCATCATGTCGTATACCAATTACTTTAAGTAAAAAAGGTGCGAGATGTGAAATAAGATTTCCTGATGCTTCAGGAAACCCTTATCTAACATTTGCTGCAATGCTAATGGCTGGACTTGATGGAATTAAAAATAAAATTCATCCAGGTGAATCATTTGATAAAGATTTATATGAATTACCACCAGAAGAAGTTAAAGCTATTCCAACTGTCTGTGGCTCTTTAAGAGAAGCTATGGAAAGTTTAGATAAAGATAGAGAGTTTTTAACTCAAGGTGGTGTATTTACAGATGATCAAATAGATGCTTACATTGCACTTAAGTTTGAGGAAATACACAAATTTGAACATGCACCTCATCCAGTTGAGTTTGAGATGTATTACAGTAGTTAATAACTAATTACTGTCTAGTTGTTGCAACTGTATCTTTGTTAACACCTTTTTTAACAACGTAGTCCTGTGTGCCATTCGCACCAGTTTCTACTTCTTTACGAAGATCTTTAAAAAATGTTCTTTGTTTTAAAGAATTCTTTAGGTTTTTAACAAGATTTTTAAATTCAAATGTATTCATAAGTTATTTATATAACAGTTATGCATAAAACGCAATACTGCTATGCAAATATCAGGATAATACAACCTACTCTATTTTAAAAGACTCTCCACAGCCACAACGCTCGGTTTCATTGGGATTATTGAAAACAAATGACGATGATAACTCCTCTTTTTTGTAGTCCATCTCAGTACCTAGCAAATACATTATGGCAGCAGAATCAACGAACACTTTAACTCCTTTATCTTCAATAACTTCATCGCTTGGATTAACTTCTTTTGTATATTCCATTACATAAGACATACCTGCACAACCACCTGTTTTTACTGATACCCTTACACCTAATGAGTCTTTTTGAGCATTAGACATAATTTCTTTAATTCTTAATGCTGCGTTATCACTTAATTTAATTATTGGGTTCATTATAAATTTAATTCTAGTTTAGCTGCTTCTGACATCATGTCTTTGTTCCATGGTGGATCCCAAACTAATTCAAGATCAACATTGTCAATACCCTCTACTTGCATTGCTCCCTCTTTAACTTCTTTAGGAAGGCTTTCTGCAACAGGACAGTTTGGTGTTGTTAATGTCATTTTAATTTTTGCAAAGTTATCATTTTCAACAGTAACATCATAAATTAAACCCAGTTCATAAATATTAACTGGTAACTCAGGGTCATAAATTTTTCTAATCTCTTCAATTATTT
>ENA-OQVM01006859-OQVM01006859.1-marine-metagenome-genome-assembly--contig:-NODE-6859-length-10113-cov-3.313372_pt1 | contig 10113 bp, 9 predicted proteins | sample MGYA00237776_ERZ505498 | MGnify/ENA primary metagenome ERZ505498 (study PRJEB26159, sample SAMN06265151) | marine metagenome | isolation source: Helgoland LTER site | place: Germany:Helgoland, sampling... | reverse complement strand
AATCAGGCCCAGGCCATAGATTTCTCTAACAAAAGTCTTGTGTTAGTGATCGGTGAGAACATGGACCTAGGTGGTGACGACGCTGGTGCTAGAAATGGTACTGGTAAGACTACACTTATACAAGCAGTTAGTTATGCATTGTATGGTACTGCTCTTAATAATATCAAGCAAAACAATCTAATCAATAGAACTAACGGCAAAGGCATGATGGTCACATTAGACTTTGAAGCCAATGGTGTTGAGTATCGTATTGAACGTGGTCGTAAGCCACATGGCATGAAGTTTTTTATCAACGGAACAGAAGAAGAAGATAACGAAGCACAAGGCGAAAACAAACAAACACAAATACTAATCGAAGACATCATAGGAATGTCTTCAGTCATGTTTAGAAATATCGTTGCACTTAACACATACAGTCAACCGTTCTTAAGTATGACACAAGGACAACAACGTGATATTATAGAGCAGTTGCTTGGAATAACGTTGTTATCAGAGAAAGCAGAAAAGATTAAGATAACAATTAAGAATAACAAAGAAGAAATTCAACAAGAAGAATTTAAAGTCCAAGCAATAGAAGAAGCAAACAAACATATGGATGATCTAGAACTAAAAAGTACACAAATCAAAAAACAAGTGACTTCATCATCCAAGACCACTCGCACTGCAACACCGAAAACAACAAAGACCGCAGAAAAATCAAACCCCACCTTTGTAATTCAAACACCGGATACACCCTACGTTCCTGATTGGGAAAGCAAACAAATTATCTTTATTATGCTCTAAGATTCTCTTACAAGCCCACACAGACTCTTTTGTTAATGGGATACACCTTTCACTAGCCCTAGTCTTTAAACGTCTCCATGGATGAGGAATGAGTCTTATATGAGGTATCTCACAATTAAGGTTTATATCTGATTTAAGAAGACCTGCCCCCTCGCCTAATCTCATTCCAGTGTCACTAAGTAAAGCTACTAACCATCTTAAATCATCATCATATTCTCGGCATAATGATTGGATATGTTTAATTGTCTCAGTAGGAATACTTTGTCTATATTGTTTATCCTCTATCTCAGGCATATAAGTTGTAGAAAATGGATTATTAATGTCCAACCCATACTCTTGAATAGTTAGATTAATAACTGCCTTAACTGAGGAGAAAACTCTCTTTACTGTTGATAGTGACATACCCTGCTCTATCAACCAATCACGGAACTTACTAGCATCAGACGAAGAATATGATTTTAGAGGTCTGTTTCCCAAAACCTTAATTATATATTCAACATTTCTAGTAGCAGTTCTTATGAAGGTTTTATCTTTGCTTTCACCTTTTAGTCTTAAATACAAATCTAATGCATCAGTAATACCTGGACTACTATCATCCAAAACTTCATTGGAACTGAGCAAATGAATAGCTGGTATATCCATCTTCTGAAGTCTTAACCCTAACCAATAATCATCTAGACGTTGGCATATTGATTTAGTGGCACGAATAGCCACCCCATTTGATTTAGTTCTTAAACTCATAGAGATACGGTCAGAAGAATAGTAAGATTTCACATCATCTGGAACACGTCTTACAAAGTAATAGATACCATCTCTACATCTAATATAAGGAACATTTTTGTGCATCACCATGTACATCACCCATTAATACGTAAACAAAATATGCTTACATATCAATGTGTTATCACATTAAGTTATAGTGAAATGGTGCGCTCTGAGGGACTCGAACCCCCAACCTTTTGATTCGAAGTCAAATGCTCTATCCAGTTGAGCTAAGAGCGCATGCAAGGTTTATATTTAATCCTTGTATATATAACAAAAGTATAATTTAAAAAAGAGTTATTACTTATCTACAACGTGGGCATTATAATTTCAGGAACTGGAAATACATAATATATATTGAAATTTTTAAATTCATAAAAAAGTATCTCATATAAATGAATAAATTATTAGGGTAAATAGCATGTAATTACATAAGAAAGTTATAAGCTAAACCTACTCGGCGAGAACGCTTTAATATTAATTAAACTTTTCTTATTTTCAATCATGTCTGCTAAAATTTTAGCTGAACCTGCTGAGGTAGATAGACCTATATGATTATGACCAAAATTAAACCATAAATTTTTATGCTTCGTGGCTTTTCCTATCATTGGCATACTATCTACAATTGTTGGCCTCGAGCCCAACCAGACTTTGTCAGTTATTTTTTTATCCAGTGGAATAATTTTATGAACTTTTTTAATAGATTCATTAATTTGCTTTTCATTTTCTTTTGCATTTAAAAAGTTTAATTCCACGCCAGAGGTAATTCTTACTTCATTCCCGTTTGAACTATACACAAACCCTCCTTCAACATCATGAATTGCAGGGTTTATAGAAAGCTTTGTTTTAGTAGAATATTGATGATGATAACCTCTTTCCCAAGCAAGTGGAATATTATACCCTAAATTAGACAGTAATTTTTTTGACCATGGTCCGGTTGAAATTATAACGTCTTCAAAATTATAAATATTATCATTTGAATACACAGTCCATTGACCATCATTGAATTTTAATTCCGTACAAGGATTATTTATAAATTTTCCTTTATTTTGAATAAAATAATTAAAATAACTTTCTGATAATTTTAAGGGTGATTTAACTCTTAATGAGTTAGTAAATAAAACTGCTTTAAAAAAATCCTCTTTTAAATCTGGGAAACTTTTATTTATTTCATGTGAATTTAAAATACTATAATCAACTTTATTATTGTTCAAAACATTCAATTCAATTGAGTATTTATTAAAACTTTCTTTGGTTTTAAATAACTTTAACCAACCAGGCGCTACAATATTTTTTTCAGAAGCAGTAAGTTGAATCAGTTTTTTATGACAACTTAGGGAAATAACTTGGAGTTCCCTTAGAGCTTTTGCTGATGTTTCCATATGTTTTTGATTACTGAATGTTAGGAAATTAATAACCCAGTATAATCTAGAAAGAACAAATAAAATAGAATATCTAAATGATGTTTGTTTTTTAAAAACTAAAGAAAATAAAGATTTTCTTAATTGAGGATTATTTATTACAATAAGGGATGAATCTGTAATAACTCCAGCATTTCCATAAGATGTTTGTGAACCTGGTTGATTAGGGTCCATTAACGTAACTGAGTAGCCTCTTCGAATTAATTCTATTCCAGTACAAATACCAACAATTCCTGATCCAATAATTAATATGTTTTTCATAGACCGTTTAAATCTTGTTGAGTTATAGTATGTTGACATTCATAATAATTGATTAAAAGTTCATCATTTTCATTTAAGGAATATTCTTTTTTCAAACCATCTACTGCTTTCTTTAAAGAACTATAATTTAGACCTTCAAGGACTATAGCTTGAGAAATTAATTGGTCCTCCATTCCTTGAGACGATCTGTACATTTTCTCTTCTGTTTTCATCTGTCCAAATGTATTGTCTCCTAAAATGACATGCATACCTGTAATACCATTCAGCTTAATCGTTTGTGGCAAAGATAACTTTAATGTTTCAACATTATGCTCTTTTTCTATATTAGTTTTTAAAAATCTAATTGTTGAAAAATACCCTCCAAAACCTATCGATTTACTTGCAATAACACTACATATAGTTCTTGAAGGTGATATATAATTTGACAAGATATCTCTTGTCCATTTAGTTGGATTATTTAGTCTGTCTAGATATTTTTTCGATACAAAAACTTCTTTTCGTTGAGCTTCATACATCATAAAATATTTGTGCTTAATATCTGTGCCAGCTATGCCAATTGCTCTACAACCTCTTAAGAAACCTGGCAAAGATATTCTCTCAGGCATATGTTCAACACTATGCCATTGATTATAATCAATTTCTTTGTTCTCTATTATGCCACCCCAATTAACTAAAACAGCATTACCTAATAAACTCATATATAATCTCAAAATTAAAATATTTAATGCTTAACTGTACAATAATCCATAAAATAAAAATTTATAAAAATTAGTTATTTTTTAATTTTTTCTTTTTTTCAAATAATTTATTTTTTTTAGCATTTCTCTTGAGCGCTGACTTGCCTTTAGTGGACGCAAGCTTAGAAGATTTATATTTTTTATTTTCAAATTTATTGCTATCTCTTTTTATATTTTTTGATGAATTAGTAACTTCTTCATTGTACCCAATTAAGTTTTCAGGGTTTAAGAGATGACTTTTGACAACATCTAATTTTAAATTTATTAATTTTTCTATTCTAAATAATTTAAGCCTTTCACTAGGCTCACAAAAAGTAATTGCTATTCCTGAAGCACCTGCCCTTGCTGTTCTTCCAATTCTATGAACATAATCTTCTGGAGCAGAAGGTATATCAAAGTTTACGATATGAGACACCGCCTCAACGTCTATACCTCTAGCAGCAATGTCAGTTGCTATCAAAATTTTAATATTTCCATCTTTAAACCCGTTCAAAGCTCTTTGTCGAGCAGCTTGTGATTTGTTACTATGAATAGCTTCAGCTTGTATGCCAACAGATATTAGTTTTTGACATATACGATTAGCTTTATGTTTTGTTCTAGTAAATACTATAACTGAATCAAATACCTTATCTTTTAATAAAGTTATTAATTGAAGAACTTTATCTTGAGGTTCAATAACAATGACTGATTGAGCAATTCTTTCAACTGGAGTTAAAGTAGATTTAACTTTTACCTGCTTAGGTGATTTTAACATAGTTTCTGATAATTTAATGACAGAATCTGGCATTGTTGCTGAAAAAAATAAGGATTGCCTCTTTACAGGTAAAATTTTAACTACTTTTTCAACATCTCTAATAAAACCCATATCAAGCATTCTATCAGCTTCATCAAGAACAAAATATTCTATCTTATTTAATGAACAAAAACCTTGATTTATAAGGTCTAATAATCTTCCAGGAGTAGCAACAATTATATCCATGCCCTTACCTAATAATTTAACCTGAGGTCCTTGTTTAACACCTCCAAAAATTACAGTATGCTTAAGGGCTATATATTTCCCATAATTTCTGATTGAATCGTTTATTTGAATTGCTAGCTCTCTTGTTGGAGCTAATATGAGTGCTCTTGGATCTCTAGCTTTCTCAACTGATTGATTAGCATTAAGCTTTTGTAATATTGGCAAAGTAAAAGCTGCTGTTTTACCTGTTCCAGTTTGAGCCATGCCCATTACATCTAAGCCCTGCAAAACAAAAGGAATAGTTTCGTTTTGAATTGGTGTTGGAGTAATGTAGCCCTCGTCAGTTAACGCTTTAAGAAAAGGAGCTTTTATATTTAAATCTTCAAATCTGGTATTTTTCAAAACTTTAATCTTTCTAGAGATTTTTTTTCGCTTGATAAAATATGTGAAACGTATCTAATCTTATATATCTATATTGAAACAAAGCAATATATCAGTTGTTATAAAAAAAGGGAGATAACAATGCGTATTATTGGAATGATTATAATCATAGGAATGGTGATAGGAGCTGTTGTATCTATAGATCATTCTAAATTTCTTGATTTACAGTCTCTCTTAATTGTCTTAGGTGGCGCTATAGGCTATGCTTTAGCAAAGGGTAAACCAAAAGAATTTATAATAAACTTTGGTGATGGTTGTGTATACATGGGTTGGATTGGTTTGATGATTGGCATTATTATCATAGGCAATCATTACGCAGGGACAGAGAAAATTTGGCCAGCTTTTTCAATTGCTCTGCTACCTCTTTTTTATGGTTATTTTATAAAATTAGTTGTAGTAGGACTTAAAAAAATCGATGATGATTAAATTAATAATTGATAAAATAGATTATTGTTAAATTACTGCTTTAAAAGTAATTCTATAACAGATATTTTATCCTTCTGACATTAAGATCTCAATTAATGTCAAATAAATTCAATAATAGTTTTTGAACAAAAATATTATAACTATAAAGTAAAATTGAACGTTGAGTTTTTATTTCATTTATGAAATGTTTTCGCCATGTTTCTGAACCTTGACTATTATTCAATAATTTTAATGTTGCTAGCACTCTCTTTGGGCGGGTTTGTAAAAGGGGTAGTTAGCTTTGGCCTACCTTTAGTAGCATTGCCCATTTTGTCATTTGTTCTTAATCCGAAACAAGCAATTTTTTTATTATTTTTTTCTGTAATCGCTGTAAATTTTAGAGAATTAAAATTTAAAAATTTCAAAACTTATAAAAAAATAATTCCTTTATCAATTGGACTTTTCTTAGGAATTATAATTGGTAGCGTGATATTTCATAAAATTGAAAATAATTTTATCAGCCAAATGATAGGGTTTACTATAATACTATGCGCCATAATCAATTATAGTGATTTTAAAATTAATTCGGATTTATTGTTAAATATATTTTTTTCAATAACTTATGGATTTTTTTGTGGAATTCTAGGCGGAATGACAACATTAGTTGGTCCATTGATAGCAATATATTTAGTAAGTTTAAATTTAAAAAAAGATGAGTTCAGTGAGTTAGTTTCTTTAACAATTTTCTCATGCCTCATTCCCATATTTGGAATATTTTTTATATATCAAGAAATTATTTTTAGTGACTTCTTACTAAGTGCCGCCTTTGCTATACCAGCGATTTTTATGCAATTATTAGGATTTAAAATTAGAGAAATGTTACCCCAAGATACTTTTAAAAAAGTGATTTTATCAATGTTAACTATAATTGGAATATTAGTTATTTATAAAAATTGGTAAATCAATAGGGAATTGTGCCTTTTATAGTCACCCTCCTTCCCTTTCTTTCCATAGGATGATAATCCCAAATAGCTTTATGAAGAGTGCATCTATTATCCCAAAATGCCATATCATTTTTATTCCACCTATATCGAATTTGAAAATCAGTTTTCTCACAATGTTGAAACAAGTAGTTTAAAATCAGTTTGCTTTCTTCAATATTAAGTCCTTGAATTCGAGTGGTAAAAAATTTATTAACATATAATGCTTTTTTCTTAGTTACTGGATGTGTTCTTACAATAGGATGAATTGCAGATGGATATTGTTTATTCACCTCATTTTCACCTTCATATCTGCCTTTATAAAAGTGTTCTGATTCATGATAAGAATAAAGCTCGTTTAAAAAAAATTTCATTTTATCACTTAATGCTTCGTATGCCATATACATGTTCGCAAACATTGTATCACCACCATACTCAGGAAGAATGTGAAGTTGTAACATTGTTCCCAAGGGAGGTTCGGTGTCACAAGAAACATCTGAATGAAAATCTTCAGCACCATTAGATATTTTACTATCTTTGTGGGTGTGTATTTCAAAAATTTCTGGATAATTGTTCATCTTAGGTGCTGCTGGGTGAATATGTAATTCACCAAAATATTTGCCAAGTTTAATCTGATTTTGAGGTGAAATCTCAACTTGTTCTTGAAAAAACAAGACTTGAAACTTATGAAAAGCATCTTCAATAAACTTAAATTCAATTTCAGAAATAGATTTTGATAAATCTAAACCTGTTATCACGGCTCCTAAATTTGGAGAATAAGGCTTAACTATCATTTTAATTCCATTTATTTAATAATAATAATTATTACACAAAAAAACCTCTATTACCAAAAACTTTCAAATTCTCTGGAATGTTGAAACTTACTCGTTGGAGTTGCTTCTCCTTTTGGAATAGGTGCAATTGGGTTTAGTTTATATTCATCAACACCTCTTACTAATTGTCCTTCAAAATGTGGCCATATTGACAAATCTGCTTTAACATTTACTGGAGAAAATCTCATTGTCACTCCACATCTTCGTTTATTAGAATTATTTGCTTCTGATCCATGTAATAAAGCATCATTATGCAATGAAATTTCACCAGCTTTTAAATTTAAAGATATAATATCTTCTTCTTTAATCTGATCATTAGATACTTCTTGGTCTAAAACAAGATTACTGGCTTTATTAGTGTGATGCTTAAACATTCCATCGTTATGGCTACCTTTGACAACTTTCATTGCTCCATTTTCTTCGTTAGTATCATATAGCGCTAACCATACTGTTACAGCATTTGAAGGTGAAAGTGGCCAATATTGAGCATCTTGGTGCCATGGCACAACAGAACCATCTTTTGGTTCTTTTAAAAAAAATTGGCCACCCCACAAAAAAAAGTTAGGCCCTAATAAGTCCTCTACATAATTAAGTATTTGAGGAGTAGTGCATAATTCATAAAAAATTAAACTAGCTTTTTGCCACTGAGCAGTTTGATTTAAATCAATACTTTTATTTAATTGTGAACTGAGTGAAACGAAAAAACTATGTAAATCATCAAGCGCCTCAGAAGAGAAAACGGGAAGACCTGTTAAATAACCGTCATTTCTATATTGATATCTTTCTTTATTAGATAATCTTCTAGCATTTTTTGAAGGTTTATACATTTTAACTCTTACATCTTAATTTTAAAAATTACCATTGAGATACAAATTCTTTTGAATATTGAAATTTCCTTACTGGCGTGCCCTCACCTCTTGGGATTTCAGCTATGGGGTTATTTTTAAAGTCGTCAACGCCTCTGGCAAGCTGAGTTTCAAAATGTGGCCATATTGACAAATCGGCTTTCACATTAACTGGTGCAAATCTCATCGTTATTCCACATCTTCTTCTATCAGAGTTATTTGCCTCTGATCCGTGTAGAAGACCGTCATCATGGAGAGAAATTTCACCTGCCTTTAAATTCAAAGATATAATATCTTCTTCTTTAATTTGATCATGAGATACTTCTTGGTCCAAAACAAGATTACTGGCTTTATTAGTATGATGCTTAAACATTCCTTCTTTATGACTGCCTTTGACGACTTTCATTGCAGCATTTTGTTCGTCTGTATCATATAAAGCTAACCAAACTGTTACTGACTTTGCAGGTGAAAGAGGCCAATATTGTGCATCTTGATGCCATGGGACTACTGAACCATCCTTTGGTTCCTTAAGGAAAAATTGTCCTCCCCATTGAAAAAAATTTGGACCTATTAAATCTTCAACATAATCGAGTATGGCTGGAGTTCTACATAAATTATAAAACGTTAAGCTAGCTTTATGCCACATATTTGTTTGGTTAAGGTCAATAGAAGAATTAAGCCTGGAACTAAGTGATATGAATAAATTATTTAAGTCTTCTTGAGCATCGTTTGAAAATACTGGCAAACCAGTAATATATCCATCATTTTCGTATTGAAGTTTTTCTTTATCTGTAAGTCTTCTGACATTTTCAGAAATTTTAAACATATCCATACTCCGCTAAAAGATATTAAAAATTATTGATGGAAAAGTAGATATTGTACTGGTTGATATTGAAAAAAAAGTCCGATCTAAAAATAAGAAAATTAGTTTAGTAAATATTGAGAGGTCAGCTAAAGATGTGATTAAAAAATCAAAACTTTACATCTATAAGGCAAATGATCTTGCTGTAACCGCAACTGAAACATTGTTATTTAATCTTTTTCTTAGGGATAAAAGAGGGCTTGGTGGTAAAAAAATTTTAATTATTGGAATAGGAAATATAGGGTTTAAGCTTTCTATTAAATTTGTGGAAAGTGGCTCTAGAGTTTATATTTGGAGTAGAAAAAAAGAATTACTTCCAAATTTTGCTAAAACAATAAATATTATAAAACCTCAAGGCACTACTTCAACTGTTAAGGCTTTAAAAAATATGCCTAAAAGTTTAAATTTCTTTGACATCATTATTTCAACGGCGGACCGAAAAAATATTATTAAAGGAAATATTGTTAAAAATTTAAGAAAAAAAAATATATTTATAGATGTTGGAAAGGGTAACTTTGATAAAAATGCTATTAAAATTCTTAATGAAAAAAAAATTGACATCTACAGACTGGATACTACGAATTCATATTTTTCATATTTAGAAAATATGAGCTTAACTGAAAAACAATATAATTATAATAGGTTTAAAAATAAATTAAAAAATTTTACTTTTGTCTTACGTGGTATTGTTGGTCAAAAAGACGATATAGTTGTAGATGATGTGCTAAAGCCAAAAAAAATTTTTGGTATTTGTGATGGCACAGGTGGATTTTTTAGTCATAATTTTGATGAAAAAAAAAATATTTTGAATAAGATTAAAATTAT
>ENA-OQVM01006858-OQVM01006858.1-marine-metagenome-genome-assembly--contig:-NODE-6858-length-10113-cov-4.695596_pt1 | contig 10113 bp, 9 predicted proteins | sample MGYA00237776_ERZ505498 | MGnify/ENA primary metagenome ERZ505498 (study PRJEB26159, sample SAMN06265151) | marine metagenome | isolation source: Helgoland LTER site | place: Germany:Helgoland, sampling... | reverse complement strand
TTCACGCTGTTAGATCGAGTGGCCGCAGATTATATTAAACAGTTGCCCGAAAGGAACCGCTTTTTACCGGGTTTGTATAGTTGGGTAGGGTTCCAGCGTGACTTTGTTGAATACTCTAGAGACGGACGTAGTCATGGAGCGCCGAAACAGGAATTGAAGCATCTCTTTAAGTATGCTGTCGATGGGGTCCTTAGCTTCTCCTACAAGCCTATTCGGTTACTGGGAGGAATCGGAATGCTGACAGCCTGTTCAGCTTTTGGAGTGGCTATCTTTTTTATGGCTCGCCGCCTAATGGGATACGAAATCGCATTTACCGGTTTTACGACATTGGTGATCTTGATTTGCATGTTAGGGGGAGCGATATTGGTAGCGATTTCTCTCATTGGTGAGTATGTGGCTCGAATTTATGATCAAGTTAAGGGTCGGCCTGTCTATATCGTGAGAGAGGGACTACGTGATAAATCTGATTAATTGGGATGCTCTGATGGCTTCTTGGATTGCTAGAAAAATGAGTATGCAATTTATCAAGTATTGTATGATCGGTGTCTCTGGTGTGATAGTTGACTTTGTGCTTTATTGTCTAATGATCCAAGTTTTGCATTGGGATTATCAGGTCGCGAATTTTATTTCTGCAAGTGCAGGGATCGCCAACAACTATTGGTGGAACCGAAAATGGACATTTAAGTCTAAGGATCACCCGTGGACCCGTTTTTTGCGATTCTACGCAGTGGGCTTGGTGGGATTGGTGCTGAGTGCAGTATCACTCTATTTTTTGATAGAGTATGCTGAGCTAGGTGAGGTTGTAGCTAAGGTAATTACCTTGATGGTTATTGTGCTCTTACAATACAACCTGAACAAAAGGTTTTCATTTGGTGGCATTCAATAGTGGAAATACCAAAATGTGGTTCTTTAGAATCCACTTCAGCACCCTCTTTAGAACCCCATGGCATCCATGTCGAAGATGATGGCGACGTCTTCTGGTGGTGGAGTCTGGGCGAGGACGCTATTAATATGGTGGGAGAGTAGGCGGGCTGAGGGGGCGAGCATCATGAGCTGGAAGCGGTATTGTCCATGCGCTTTGGTGATGGGCGCGGGTAGGGGGTCGTGCAGCACCATGCCCGCTGGAAGGCTTTTTTTGAGCCGTGTATGGAGGTTTTGCAAGGTGAACTCTGCGCGCCGCTCGTGGGTGGAGCGTGTCTGAACTACGGCACAGTGGGTATAGGGCGGGTAACCAAATTGTTTCCTGAAGTCGAGCTCTTGGTCGGCGTAGCCGCAGAAGTCATGATGGCGGGCAAACTGAATGGAGGGGGAGTGTGGTGTATAGGTCTGGACGATGACTTCTCCTTCAAGCTCTCCACGTCCCGCCCGACCTGCGACCTGGGTGAGTAGCTGGAAGGTGCGCTCGCCGGCGCGGAAATCGGGAACGTGCAGGCCGAGGTCCGCGTTGAGCACGCCGACGAGGGTGACATTGGGAAAGTGCAGGCCTTTGGCGATCATCTGGGTGCCGATGATGATGTCGATTTTGCGCTGGCGAAATTTTTGCAGGGTATCACGCAGGGCGTTTTTGCGGCGCATGGTGTCAGTGTCTATGCGAGCGACCCTTGCCTGTGGGAATACCTTTTTGATAACACTTTCTACCTGTTCGGTGCCGTAGCCTTGGCTGCGGATGGCGGCATCTCCACACTCGGGGCATTTCTTGGGGGGTAGAGCTTGGTGACCACACATGTGGCAGATGAGCCGGTCGTCTGCGCGGTGATAGGTGAGCGGGATAGCGCAGTGGCGGCACTCGCAGACATGACCGCAGCCGGGGCATTGCACGGAGCGGGCGAATCCGCGGCGATTGAGAAACAGGATGACTTGCTCTCCCTCGGCAAGTTTGGCTTCCATGCGGCCGCGTAGGGGATCGGAGAGGATGGCTGGCCCGCCTTTGTGTTTTTTGCCTTCGATACGCATGTCAACGATGCGGATGATGGGCAGGGATTGTCCATCGGCACGTTCGGGAAGGGTCAGCAGGTGGTATTTGTCGGTTTCGGTATTATGAAATGATTCTAGCGAGGGGGTGGCGGAGCCGAGCAGGACGGCGGATTTTTCCAGATGACCGCGGAGCACGGCGAGGTCACGCCCATTGTAGCGGGGGGCGCTGTCTTGTTTGTAGGAGTTCTCATGTTCCTCATCGACGATGATGATGCCGAGGTCGGTCAGTGGAGCGAAGACTGCACTGCGGGCGCCAATGACAATACGCGCTTTGCCCTGGCGGATACGATGCCATTCATCAAAACGCTCGCCTTGAGAGAGGTGTGAGTGCAGCACGGCAACCTGATCTTGGATAGAGGCAAAGCGGGATTTGAAGCGCTGGACGGTTTGAGGGGTGAGTGATATCTCTGGCAAGAGGACGAGCACGCTTTTACCCATGTCGAGACAACGTTGGGCGGCTTGGAGATACACCTCGGTTTTGCCTGAGCCGGTGACGCCGTGCATGAGCATGGGTTTGTCCGGTGATTTGATCTGCTCGAGCACATGTTCCATGGCGATAGCTTGGCCTGGGTTGAGCTTGAGCGGTTTGTCTTCGAGGAATTCTTCACCTTCATCGGGGTCGCGACGCACGGCCTCGTCCTTGAACTCTAAGAAGCCCTGTTTCTCTAATGCTTTGACCGATGCGGTGACTGATCCTCCGCCGAGGTCCTTGAGAGACATCTGGCCACCAGCGGCTTCGAGTAGGGTGATGATGAGATGCTGGCGTGATGCACGTCTGGCAATTTTAGCCATGGTTTCCTCATCTGGCTTTTGAGTGAGGACAACGGTTTTACGGGTTTTTTCCGAGTGGGATTCCTGTCTGACGGCCTCAGGGAGCAGCGCACGCATGACAAGCTCCATGGGGGAGCCGTAGTAGTTGGCGATCCATTTCCCGAGCTTGAGTAGATTGGGCGTGATCAGCGGTTCTGGGTCGATGAGGGTGCCGATCGGGCGGAGGTTATAGTTTGCCGGCATCTCGGCGGTGATGTCGATAATGGTGCCGGTGGATGCTCGATTCCTAAGCGGGATTTTTACCCGGCACCCCGCTTTAGCGTCCATTCCCTCGGGAATGGCGTAGTCAAAGACCAGTTCGGATGGTCCGTCGATAAGAACTCGAGCAGCGGGCACATGATTTTTCTAGCTGCTGAGTGCGTAAGTCGAAATACCAAACTGCGATTTATCGAAAAAATATAGGGAAACGCACCGCTGGGAGGTGATTACAGCTTTCGAAGCAGAAGGCATCCGAGCTGCGCTAACCACAGCCGCCACCAGGGTCTAATACCTTGCCAGTCACGGGTGACGGGCTCGGAGAGACTGAGGTCGTTATTCCACTGTCGGTTGAGCTCCTCGGTGACCTGATCATCAAATACGACGATGGCCGTCTCTCGGTTCATAAGTACGGAGAGGATATCAAAGTTGTTGGAGCCGATGACGGCAAGGTTGTCATCGATGACCATGGTTTTGGCATGTAGGGTGGGGCCCAAATATTCGATGACGTTGACACCCCAACGAAGCAGGCTCGGGTAAAGCCCTTCTCTTAGCCAGTCTACTGCTGGCACGTCTGAGTTCCGTGGTAGCACTAGGGTGATGTTTACACCGCGTTGGCAGGCACGGCGCATGGAGTTTCTGAGCCGTCTCGGTGGCACAAAGTAAGGCATGGTCATTTTTACTGATTGGCGGGCTTGGTCGAGATGGACTGAGAAGAGCTTGCGGATTTGCTTCCTGCTGCCCAAACCTTGGCTGCCAACTACCATGCAGCGGCTGCTGCCGTAAGGTGCCTCGCGGGGTTGAGGGGGGGTGGACTCAAGTTTTTCGTCGGTGCAATAGAGCCAGCTGTCATTAAAGAGTAGCGCTAGGTCGTAGGCGGCAGGACCGGTGAGCTGGATCTGCGTGTCTCGCCAAGCGTTTTCCTTGAATTGCTGATAGGACCATGGGTCGCCGAGGTTCATGCCGCCGGTAAATCCAATGATGCCATCAACAATGAGGTTCTTGCGGTGGTTGCGGCCAAAGATGCCGGCACGTTTCCTCCAAGGTGCTACGGGGTGATATTCGATGACTTTTACTCCTGCTTCGCGCATCTTTGCCCACTGCATGGGGTCTGCTGCGGAGGAGCCTATGGAGTCATAAATGACTCTGACGGGGATGCCCTCTTTTGCCTTTTTACTGAGTGCCTGGGCAAAGGTGTTGCCGATCGCATCTGAGAGAAACATATACATCTCGAGGTGAACATAATGCTCAGCAGCAGAGATGGCCTCGAGCATGGCGTGGTAAGTCGCATCACCATCGAAGTGGATCTGGACTTTGTTTTCCCGACTGATGCCTCCAACCGTGTCACCCGAAAGCTCTCGCACGATGGCATAGCGCCATTGGGCAATTTGCTTCCTGAGCTTGGGGTGAATAATCCTCACGGTGGTTCATTCTAGCGGATTTCTGGGAAGATCAAAGCGGGAACGCCGCAGGCTTAGGGGGTATTTTTGATTAAATAGCGATTGTCATGATCAACGCCTATGGTAAGGAATCGAACCGCGATGAATAAAACCATTCTTAATCTTATTTTCTTTGTTGTTTCGTTAACTGCTCCAGTGGCCATGGCCGGTGGAGGACATGGTGGTGATGTGCCAGAATTCCAGGAGCGTATGGCGGCATTCCCCACCGAGGAATCGGATAAAAAAATTACCGGTATATGGGAAATAGTTAGTTACCGTGCTGAGCAGCAGCCTTTCTTATTGGTTGCCAGTATCATTTTTGTATGTGCGATCGTTCATACTTTTTTTGCCGTGCCGATCACGAAGTATGCACACAAATTACAGCACGATCATGACGCTGAGGTAAGGCGCCAAAAGAATGCCGAGGGGGAGCCAGCCAAGGCTAAGGACATGGTTAGTTTCAAGGCGACGATGCTACACTTCCTAGGCGAGATTGAAGCGATCTTCGGTATTTGGGTGCTAGCCTTGATGGGCGCGATCATCGGTTTCTACGATGTAGGAACAGTGAAAAGCTACATCTCAGGAGTGAATTTTACCGAGCCCATGTTCGTGGTGATCATCATGGCTCTTGCTTCGACGCGGCCGGTATTACGTTTCGCTGAGAATGCATTGAGTTTCTTTGCTCGATTCGGTAAAGAGACACCTGCAGCATGGTGGTTATCCATCCTCATTGTTGCTCCAATTTTAGGATCGTTCATCACTGAGCCGGGAGCGATGACGATTGCGGCTATGCTGTTGGCGAAGAAGTTCTACAAGCTCAAGCCTAGCTCGAAGCTCGCCTACGGCACGCTTGGTTTGTTGTTTGTGAATATTTCAGTTGGTGGGGTTTTGACGAACTTTGCGGCTCCTCCCGTGTTGATGGTGGCTGGCCCTGATAAATGGGACCTGACCACGATGGAAATGCTGGTTCACTTTGGCGGTAAGGCTGTGGTGGGGATTCTTATATCGAGCATGTTATACTTTGCTTTTTTCCGCAAGGAGCTGCGTGCTCTTTCCAGTAAGCTGGCGGATCACGATGGTGATGGTCAGGGCGATCTGAGTAATGATCACGACCGCCCGATACCTATGTGGGTTACGATAACACATTTGTTGTTCATGGGCTGGACGGTTTTCTTTGCTCATACACCGGCGCTGTTTGTTGGCGGATTCCTGTTTTTCTTGGCATTCCGTCAGGCGACCGAGCACCACCAGTTTGATATTCAGTTACGTGGTCCGATTTTGGTTGGATTCTTTCTCGCTGGATTAGTCATCCACGGTGGCTTGCAGGGCTGGTGGCTGGCTCCAGTGATTACCAGTCTCAGTGAATTGCCACTCTTTGTCGGTTCAGTGGTGTTGACATCATTCAACGATAACGCGGCGATTACCTTCCTCGCAAGTCAGGTAGACGGTCTTGGTGCCAGCTTGAAGTATGCGGTGCTTGCTGGTGCTGTCTGTGGCGGTGGCCTGACGGTGATTGCAAATGCGCCGAACCCAGCTGGTCAGGCTCTGTTGAGCCGCTTCTTCGGTGATGGAGTTTCACCAGGTAAGCTGATGATGGGAGCGTTTATTCCGACCGTGATTGTATCCCTAGTGATGCTGCTTACCCCAGATCCTAATAAGAACGCTATTTTCGATAAGGAGGAGGCCCCAGTGTCTCAAGTCGAGATAGAGGCCGAGGCTGGGCATTGATTTTAGGTTTCATTTATTTTCCTCAAGATGTTTACCGGTTTAGTCGAAGCTACAGGCAGAATTCGTTCGATCGAGTTCTGCGGTGATCAGGCGAGGCTGAGTGTGGAGTTGCCCTTTGCAGATGAGCTCAACGATGGTGAGTCTGTTGCAGTTAATGGTTGTTGCCTCACAGTGACAAGCCATGACGATAAGACGGCTTGTTTTGATGTGCTCAAGCAGACGCTTGATGTGACTTCACTCGGCGAGCTGAGTGAGGGACGGCAGGTCAACCTAGAGCGGGCAATGCTTGCGGGAGGTCGTTTTGGTGGGCACTTCGTGCAGGGGCATGTGGATGCCACAGGTAAGATTCTTGATCTCTCAGAGCATGGCCAGGATCATCGGCTGGAGATCTCACTGCCTGAGGAGATCCAAAGCTTATGTATCGATAAAGGCTCTCTTGCGATTGACGGAATTTCACTCACGATCGCCGAGCTCAAGGATGATAGCGCTGTTTTCTGGATCATTCCGCACACCATGCAAGAGACGCGACTCGGTGACGCTGAGGTAGGCCAGAAAGTGAACCTTGAGGCTGATGTCATCGCTAAGCACGTCGCTAAGCTGATGGAGGGCAGGACAGCTTAGAGGATAGATTAGAGGACAGCGCAGTTCCTATTTGTCGCTACTTTTTGTATCTACGTAGCTCGAAGGTCTCGTAGGTTTCCTCGGTGGTGACGTGGGGGAATTGCTCCTCGAAGGGCGGCAGATGGGTGTCACCGCTGTAGTCCTGGTAAATGTGGGAAACCAAAAGCTCGTCAGTGATAGGCAGAAAGACTTCGTAGACCTGTGCGCCACCGATGATATAAACCTGCGGGTCGATGAGATCAATTGTCTTTAGGTCCTCAGGTCGGTGAATGACGGTGGCCCCCTCCGCTGACCAGCTGGTATCGCGGGTCAGGACAATGCTTTGTCGGTTGGGTAGGGGCCTGCCAATAGAGTCCCATGTTTTGCGCCCCATGACGATGGGGTGCCCGGTGGTGTGACGCTTGAAGAGCTTGAGGTCTTCTGGAAGGTGCCAGGGCAAGCCACCGTCTTTGCCGATGACGCGATCTGCGGTCATCGCGACGATGGCGGTAAGTTGGATTTCCTGTTCCAAGAGCTGAACGTATGAAGTGAAGGAGGCGGGAAGAATTAGGTTCCCAGTCTCAAGCCTTAAGGCTTCTTCTTGTCGAAATCATTCAGGTTGATGAGCGGGGTGGCTTTGTCGCCCAGGGTGACGCGTGGCACGCTGCCGTCCCACTTTTCGATGGCTCTGAGTTTGAGTATCTCAGGGTTTTTACGAAGTGCTTCACCTTCGATGTTGATGGCTTCGGCTTGGGCTTTTGCTTGAGCGGTTATCTCGTAGGCTTTGGCATCGGCAAGGGCGATGCGTTTTTCCGCTTCTTGAATGGCAGCCATTTTTTCTGCTTTGGCTTGAACTTGCTTGCCTTCCTGCTCGGTGGTGAATCGCTTGAGCTCCTCGATCTGGCGTTCGGCGAGTTGCTTCTGTTGTTTCTTTTCCTCGACGCCCTGAACGATCATTCTGGGTAGGTCAAAGCGGCGTAAAAGCACTTCTTCAACGAGGATGCCTTTCTCTGCCAGATTATCTACAAGGCCCTCGAGGATACGGGTTTGCATGAATACCTGAACGTCATCTTTGTAGAAATCCTCGGCATTTTCGATGCCTTTGCCTGCTTCTCGGATCAGCGAACGCAGCTTGGGGGTAAGGTGGACACTTTCTAGCGCTGCAGCATCACCAGTATCTTGCACAGCCTCAGCGGCCATATTGCGGTCAATACGCCATTTAAGGGTGACATCAACCTCGGTGGTGAGCTGGTCCTGAGAAGGAACGCCGACATCTATAAGAGTAAGCTCTTTGTTTCGGCAGTCGATTTTCTGAATTTTTTTCAGTGGGTTGATGATGTGGAAGCCCTCAGGGAGTTCAGTGGTGTCAACTTTACCGAAGAGGCTGGCAACGCCCACATGACCCGCTGGGATGGTGGTGAATGGGGTGAGTGCAGAAAATACAAAAACGATTAGTAAGAAGGGGATGATTAACTTGCCGACCCATTTGGCTTTTTGCAGGCTGGCTTCGTCGATATTGATGGTGTTTTGGCTCATAGAATTAGTAGATGGTAGTGTTGTTGGTAATAAATTGGAAAAGTATCAGGAATCAGACGGAGACGGCTGCCTTGATGTGCGGGTCAGGGTTGTAGTCACGCAATTCGAAGTCGTCAAAGGTGAAGCTGTGAATGTCACTGATTTCTGGATTTATCCACATGGTGGGCAGGGCCTTGGGTGTGCGGGTGAGCTGTAGATTGGCCTGCTCGATGTGGTTGCTATAGAGGTGCAGGTCGCCAAAGGTGTGGACAAAGTCCCGTGCTTCATAGCCGCAGACCTGAGCGACCATCATGGTGAGCAGGGCGTAAGAGGCGATGTTGAAGGGAACGCCGAGGAATAGGTCGGCACTGCGCTGGTAGAGTTGACAGGAAAGACCCGGTTTGTCCGAGTCGATATCATGAACGTAGAACTGAAAGAGCATGTGGCACGGGGGTAGGGCCATTTTATCAACCTTGCCAACATTCCATGCTGAAACCAAGTGCCGGCGTGAGTGAGGGCTGTTTTTGAGTCCATCGATGAGGCGCTCAATTTGATCGATGACCTCACCGTCGTCACCTTCCCAGGCTCGCCACTGCTGACCGTAGACGGGCCCGAGCTCGCCGTTTTCATCTGCCCATTCGTCCCAGATGCGGACGCCGTTTTCTTTGAGGTAGGAGATATTGGTCTCTCCCTTGAGGAACCAGAGCAGCTCATGGATAATGGAGCGCAGATGAAGTTTCTTGGTGGTAAGGCAGGGGAACCCTTCGCGCAAATCGTAGCGGGCCTGCCGGCCGAAAACCGAGACGGTGCCTGTGCCTGTGCGGTCTGTGCGCGACTCGCCGTTATCAAGAACGTCTCTGAGGAGGTCGAGGTATTGCTGCATGGGTGGAGGTTGGAGATTTAAGATTCAATATTCAAGATGAATCATGCTCTGGTCGTCAGTAATGCTCTTGGGGCGTGGCGTGTGTCCTTAACCTGGTCTTTGACGTATGCTGGCTGGGTTATTGGCTTGATGGGTTTGGAGCTCACCATTTCGGCTAAAATAAGATGTTTGGGAATTGCTAATAACGTCGAGTTGGAAGATAATCAGCTTCTGTGCACATTGCCTTCTTTATAACACGACTCATAGCGCACCTTTTGAATCTCATCAAGGTGGGGGTGATGCTTGCGGCAGCTTCCAGTATCCTCGCTCTGGGTGCTCGCGGGCATTGGCTGATGGATTTATTGGCAAATTTCCGAGTGCAGTATGCATTGTATCTGGTTGCCGCGGCAGTGCTTTTTTTTCTGTGCCGTAATTTTCGCTGGGCTGGTATTACCGCGGTGGTGGCGGCTCTGAACCTATGGATTATTTTTCCCTATCTCGTACCGCTGCCGCAATCATCTGAAAGCAAAAAGGAAGGCTCTGAGTCATTTCGTCTGATGAACTTTAATGTGCTCTCTAGTAATCAACGCTATGGAGAGGTGATGGATTATATGCGAGAACAAGACGCAGACTTTGTCTTTGTTTTGGAGGCGAGTCCTGAATGGCAGCCGTATTTGGAGAAGATGAAAGACCTTTACCCTTACCAAAAGAATGAGATTCAGGCGGGTAATTTTGGCATCGCCTTACTCAGTAAAACGCCATTTCAGAAAGTGGAGGTTTCTGAATACACAGACTCAATCGCCTCGATCGATGCTCTTGTATTGGTAGGAGGCAAGCGGGTGAGGCTGATAGGCACACATCCTTATCCGCCGATAAATGCTAAGGTGAGTCGGCTGCGTAATATCCATATGCAAAGGCTGGCTGAAAGTATAGCTCAAGAGCGGGTGGCTACGAGAACGATCGTAGCAG
>ENA-OQVM01006856-OQVM01006856.1-marine-metagenome-genome-assembly--contig:-NODE-6856-length-10115-cov-4.530883_pt1 | contig 10115 bp, 9 predicted proteins | sample MGYA00237776_ERZ505498 | MGnify/ENA primary metagenome ERZ505498 (study PRJEB26159, sample SAMN06265151) | marine metagenome | isolation source: Helgoland LTER site | place: Germany:Helgoland, sampling... | reverse complement strand
TGGTGCGAGAGGCGATGGGTCGAAGACTATAGATCCTATCTCAATATAACGGTTCCTTAGCTGACCTTGGTGCATTCTGCAGCATCATGCACATTGGGCTCAATCGAGACCTTCGCGGCGGATTGCAACAAGGTCTCCTAAGCGGGACAAAGCCCGCTTTCGCTGCGGCTGCGCCAATGTCCGGTTCTGGAAAGTGAGGCAATTGATTTTCAGGTCTCAAAACCAGGCATAAGCTTGTCCCATGTCAAATAAATGCATCGCATATGATGCCGTCATCAATCCTGCCTATGCGCCGCTCTGAGTGCGACCCGCCCTTCCTAGGCTGCCAAGTGTTCAAGCAAGCGTGCAACAGCTTCGGCGCCAGGGTCGATATGCCCTCTCAACTGCTCCGAATTGATGTAGGTTGCCCGACCTGCCTTTGCCGTGGTGAGTGTCGCCGTATAGTCCGCACCCTTTCGTGCGGCCTTCGCGGCTTGCTCAAGTCCTTCATGGAGCACCTCTAGAGCCGGACCGAGGGCATCAACCATAGTTCGATCCCCCGGATTTGCGCCGCCGATCTGTCGCAGACGTGCCAATCCGGACTGCAGTGCCAGATGCATCGGTTGGCCGGACGATGACGCGTCCCCCGCAGCCGCAAAGAAGATGGCAAGCAAAACACCCGATGAACCGCCCATGGTCTGGCTGAGTTCGAGGCCGATTGCGCGATAGAGCTGTGTGTGATCGGCAAGCGGGAGCGTGTCCATTGCATCAATAAGTGCCCGTGCCGCAGTCGCCAGAGTTGACCCAGTATCACCGTCACCTGATTTCGCATCCAGGGCGTTCAGGTCAATTTCGGCTGCGATCAAAATCTCACAGCATGAAATCAAGAAGGCCTTGGTTTGTGCGTGCTCTGACGCAGGCGCACGTATGGGGGACAACCCATCGGGCAGCGGCAAGACGGATGTTGACGCTATGGGTTGACAGCCGGGCCAGCCGGGGCAATCGACCGCTTGTTGGAGCAAAGCAGCATCGCCGTCCGCCAATTCCATCACTGAAATCGAGAACCCGTGCATATCCAGCGCCGTCATCATTGCGGATGGTCCAACCACGTATTTGATCCTGTCGCCGATACCGTGGGACAGCAGTTCATTCGTCAAAATCGACATTTCCAGAACGGACGACCCACCCAGATTATTGATCAGGGCGACGTGCGGTTTGTCCGACATTGTCGCGACAAGTTTCTCTGAAATCTTCGCTACAGCATCTTTTGCACCGGCCGATTTCACCTGATCGACACCGGCTTCGCCGTGAATACCAAGGCCCAATTCAGCCATGCCCTCGGGAATGCGATCTTCTTTGAGTGATCCAGGGACAGTGCAGGTATCAAGCGACATACCAATGCTACGGCTTGCGGCCACGATGCGTTGTGCTGCAACAGTGCAGTCTACCAAGCTGGCCCCATTTTCTGCCATAGCGCCCGCAATCTTGTGCACAAAGAGAGTGCCTGCAAGGCCGCGCGCCTGTGGTAATTCAGGTAGTGCCACGTCGTCATCCACGATGACCATGTTCACCTTATGCCCAAACGCACGCGCGCGTTCGGCGGCTAGTCCGAAATTGAGCCGATCTCCAGTATAGTTCTTTACGATCAACAGGCACCCCGCCGGTCCGGTTACCGCAAGAATACCCGCCAATACGGCATCAACGGACGGCGAAGCAAAGACATCGCCGCAAACAGCAGCCGTCAACATACCCTTCCCGACGAAGCCCGCATGTGCCGGTTCGTGGCCAGAGCCACCACCCGTCACTAGAGCAACTTTGGATTTGTCCCAGTCAGATCTCACGACCACACGAATATGAGGATAGCCATCCAGCCGTGCCAAACTCCCCCCGGATGCGGCGATGGTCCCATCAATGGCTTCAATGACGATATCTTCTTTTTGATTAACGAATTGCTTCATTGTCAGTCCCCCTTAGCCCACGCGCGCGCCTGCGGCGTCGAAGTAGTATGGATTTTGTGGGCGGATCTTCACGATATCGCCGCCCTTTAATGTGGTGTGTGCGTCCGTCACGGTGATCAAGGCGTGATCTTTGTAGATGAGATGCAGACGCGTTTGATCGCCCAGATGCTCAACCCGTTGCACCAAACTGTCGGCGCCGTCGCCTTGCACGATATGCTCGGGTCGTAGACCGATCGTTTTTGCTGTTGCGGGTGCCCCAGCGAACACATCCGCAGGCAGCACGTTGATCCGCGGCTGACCCAGACGGCTGGCGGCGTAAACGCTTACCGGGTTTTCGTAGATCTCGCGTGGCGTGCCGAATTGTACCAATCTGCCATGATCAAGGACGCCAACATGGGTGGCCATTGTCATTGCTTCGATTTGGTCATGAGTGACGTATAGCAAGGTCGCGCCGGAATTGGCTTGGATATTCTTCAATTCAATCCGCAGGTCAGATCTCAACTTTGCGTCCAGCGAACTAAGCGGTTCATCCATCAGATAGACCGACGGGTTGCGCACCAACGCGCGCCCAATCGAGACGCGCTGCATCTCACCACCTGACAAGGCCGTCGCTTTATTGTCGAGCTTATGGCTGATCTGCAAAACCTCTGCGACCTCACCAACCTTACGCTTGATTTCATCGAGCGGTGTCCGCAGTACAGGCGACTTGAGCGGGAATTCGAGGTTCTGACGCACCGTCAAATGCGGATAAAGAGAGTATTGCTGGAAAACCATCGCCACGTCGCGTTGCGCGGGCGTCAGGCCAGCCATATCGCGACCTCCGATCTTAATCTCACCGGCATCGGGTGTATCGAGCCCTGAGACCATGCGCAGCGTCGTTGTTTTTCCTGCACCAGTCGGTCCTAAAAGGACAACAAAAGACCCATCAGGGACAGTCATCGTGACATCGGCCAATGCGACGTCATCGCCATAGTTCTTGGAGATACCTGTCAGGTTTACTTCAGCCATGAGCCAGTACTCCTTGATTGGCCTGGCTGCGCAACGCGCGTCCAGTGCCCGCGTCAAACAGTGTGATAGTGCGGGCATCAAATTGCAGGCCTGTTCGTTCGCCAACCCTCACCGTATCAGCCGATGAGACGCGGGCCTTTACGGCACCATTTGCGGTATCGACCGTTACGATTTGGGTGGTCCCAAGATACTCGGTCGCCGAGACGACACCGCGATAGCTGGCGGTATCATCAAGCCGGACATGCTCTGGACGGACCCCAAAGGTGAGGTCGCCATTCCGGCCATCAAGCTGTGCGGGAATGTCAAAACATGTGTCACCGAAAGATACCTGCGTTTCGCCATTACCGACCATCCCGTGGAAGTTGAGGAAGTTCATTGGCGGTGAGCCAATAAACTCGGCCACAAATTTCGTGGCTGGCCAGTCATAGATGTCTTGTGGAACGCCAAACTGCTCGACACTGCCGTGGTTCATGACGACAATCTTGTCGCCCATCTGCATCGCCTCAAGCTGGTCATGTGTCACATAGACAGTTGTGGCGTTCATGCGGTCATGCAGGGCACGCAGCTCTTCTGACATATGCTCGCGAAATTCAGCGTCTAGCGCACCAAGTGGCTCATCCATGAAGAATGCTTTCGGATCACGCACGATGGCGCGGCCCAGCGCGACGCGTTGTCGATCACCACCGGACAAGCCACCGACAGGGCGTTTGAGGATGTCCGTAATGCCTAAGATCTCGGCGATCTCGTTCACTTTCTTCTTTACTTGTGCTTTCGGCATCCCTTGGGAAATCAATGGATAGCTGATGTTCTTACCCACATTCAGATGTGGGTAGAGCGCGAACATCTGGAAGACGAAGGCGATATCGCGCTGGCTGGCTGGTTTCTGACCGACTTCTTCGCCGTCGATATAAATCTGACCACTCGACGGTAGCTCTAACCCGGCCATCATTCGTAGCGTTGTTGTCTTGCCGCATCCTGATGGCCCGAGCAGCATGAAGAATTCACCGTCCTCAATTGTGAAGGTCGATGACTTCACCGCGTTGAATGTACCAAAGTCCTTGCGCACGTTTTCTATTCTGATCTGTGCCATGCGCTTACTCCGGGAAATGGCTGACGATGATGAACATCACCGTGCCAACAAGGGTGACGATAAACGAGTAAGTATAGAGACCCAGCGCGAAAGGCTGCATCAACATGATGACTCCGACAGCGATTAGGATTGACGCCAGCATTTCCCAAGCGCCGCGCCGGAACCGCAGTAGGCCTCCAAAGAACTCACGGACAAAATTGCTCATTTGCGAACTGCTCCGAATGTGATGCCGCGCAGCAGGTGTTTGCGCAAAAGGACAGTGAACACCATGACAGGCACAAGGAATATCGTGGCACCGGCCGCGACGGCTGGCCAATCCTTCCCGTTCACCCCGATGATATTGGGGATAAATGGCGGCGCCGTCTGCGCGGTGCCAGAGGTTAGTAGGACTGCAAAAGCGTATTCGTTCCATGCAAAGATCAAGCAGAAGATCGCGGTAGAGGCGATGCCTGTCGCTGCTTGTGGCAGGACAACTTTGTAAAACGCCTGAAAGCGGGTGTAGCCGTCGATGAGCGCTGCTTCTTCATATTCAATCGGGATTTCGTCTATGAATCCTTTCAACAGCCAAACGGAAAGGGACAGGTTTACAGCTGTGTAGAGCAGGATCATCCCGATATGTGTATCGTTTAGCCCCAAATTCCGGAACATCAGAAAAATCGGGATCGCGACAGCGATTGGTGGCATCATCCGGGTTGATAAAATGAAGAACAACAGATCGTCCTTGAGCGGCACACGAAACCGGCTGAATGCGTAGGCCGCGGCGGTGCCCAAGATCATGCAAAGGGCGGTTGAACCAAACCCAATGATGACTGAGTTCAAGAACCGCTCACCGTAGCGTGAAGGGCCAGAGATCACGGTGCCGCGCGAGCGGGCAATCTCGTCATACCAAGTCTCAGATGGACCTGCGTCTTCAATCATCTGGTCGGTTGCCCGCGTGCGATCCGTGAAAAGGTTCACGTAACCCTCCAACGTTGGTTCGAACAGCACAACTGGCGGATAGGCGATTGAATCGGTGGGTGATTTGAACCCAGTCGCGATAATCCAAAGCAGGGGGATCAAAGTGATTATCGCATAGCCCACCACCAATATCCCGGCGAACCACTTTGTGCCATTGCCTGGCTCTGTGACAGAAAAGCTCATCTCTCTTTCACCTTATTTAGCGCTTTGACATAGATCGATGCGAGGCCAAAGACGGTGACAAATAGGATCACGGCATAGGCGGATGAATAGCCCGTACGCCATTTCTCGAACGCCTCTCGTTTTAGATCGATCGATGTCAGTGTGGTGGTGTTGCCGGGGCCACCCCCTGTCAACTGAACAACGAGATCGAACATTTTGAAGTTCTCAATCCCGCGGAACAACACAGCCAACATCAAGAAGGGCAACGCCATCGGGATTGTGATCGTCCAGAACTGTCGCCATTTGCTCGCGCGGTCGCATTCAGCTGCCTCATAAATGCTGTCAGGGATCGATCGCAGACCAGCCAGACAGATCAGCATCACAAATGGAGTCCACATCCATGTATCCGCGATAATAATCGCCCACGGGGCAAGATGCACATCGCCAATCATAGAGAAACTAGCCGGGTCTCCGCCGGTAAAGAATGTGATGACGTAGTTGAACAAGCCAATCTGCGGCTGATAGAGGAACGTCCAGAAATTCCCGACAACGGCGGGTGATAACATCATGGGGAAAACGATGATGGTCGTCCAAAGGTCGTTTCCTTTGAATTTCTTGTTGATCAGATAGGCCAATGTAAAACCGATCAGCACCTGCAAAATGATTGTCCAAATTAGAAAGTGCGCGGTTGCTTGCATCGTGTTCCAGATATCAGGATCGTTCAGAATCCGCTGATAATTCTGCAAGCCAACCCATTCAACGTCGTTATTCGGACGGTTCACGCGAAAGTTGGTGAAGCTCAGACGGATCGTCCAAATCAGCGGGAAAATATTGACCGCAAGCAGCAAGAAGATCGTGGGGGCGACAAAAATCCAGGCAATGGTGCGGTCTGAGAGGCCGCGAATGCGTCGGGCCATCCCGTCCGGGGTGCTTTGCGCGACCTTATCGAGAGGCGTGTCTGCCATAGGTGAGTGTCCTTCATGGCATCAGCTACTGTGCCAATGCGTGTCTTTGATAGTGGGAAGGGCATATCCTCGGCCAGCGCAATATGGCCGAGGAGTTTCGTCGGGCAATCCGTTCTGATCGCCCGACTGAGAAGAGCGCTTAAAGCTTGCCTTCTTCCTCAAAGACCTCAGTCCAGTCCCGGACTAAGCCATCAAGCGCTTCTTTTGCCGTGCCTTCGCCAGCAATGACATAGTTGTGGATACGTTCTTGCATCGGGATCAGCAGATCGGCGTAAGCGGGCTCAGCCCAGAAATCTTTGACAATCGCCATGCTGTCGAGAAAGGTCTGCGCATAAGGCTGGCTTGTCGCGAAACCGGGGTCTTCCACAACTGCTTTCAACGCAGAATATCCGCCCAGCTCCCACCATTTTGCCTGAACTTCAGGCTGTGCGAACCACTGGATATACTCCAATGCAGCATCTTGCTTTTCAGAGTAAGCAACGACTGAGATCCCTTGGCCGCCAAGCTGTGCAAATTGTCCTGCAGGACCAGCCGGGTTCGGGAAGTAACCTGAATTACCACCACCAACATTCTCATCCGCTTCGACACCCGGCCAGATAAAGGCAAAGTTCATCTGCATCGCAACCTGACCAGACCGGTAAGCGTCGATGTTTTCACCCATGTACCAATTTGAAGACCCCGGAGGTGAACCTGCATCGTAAAGAGACTTGTAGAACTCAAGGCCCGCAATTGCGCCGTCAGAGTTTACAAAACCCTCCAAGTCGTAAGGCTGATCAGGATTTTCATACAGAAAACCGTAGTTATACAAGGCGTTTGTTACGCCCATCGTGATCCCTTCAGAGCCACGCTCTGTGTAGATAGCAGAACCATAAACAGTCGTGCCATCGATGTCGCGGCCTTGGAAGAATGTTGAGATATCACGCAGTTCTTCCAGTGACGCAGGCACATCTAGTTTACGGCCGTAGGTTTCCATGAACTCTGTTTGTAATTCTGGACGCGCGAACCAGTCTTTGCGATATGTCCAACCCACAACATCACCGAAAGCAGGCAGCGCGTAGTAGTTTGGCGTATTCTTAGGCCATTCGGCATAACCTGTTACGGTCGCTGGAATGAAGTCATCCATTGAGATGCTATTGGCATCAAAGAAGTCATTTAGCTTGACGTAGTGACCGTTTTCAGCGCCGCCGCCAATCCATTGGCTGTCACCGATCATCAAATCGCAAAGCTGACCGCCAGAGTTTAATTCGTTCAGCATGCGATCTGCAAAGCTGGTCCAAGGCACGAACTCAAAGCTCATGTTGTGGCCGGATGTAGACTCAAAGTCCTTGCTCAATTCGATCAGAGCATTTGCGGGGTCCCAAGCAGCCCAGCACAATGTCAGATCTTCGGCAGATGCCGCACTTGATAGGCCGGTGGCGAGCAAAGCGCTCGCGGCGACCGTCATCCTAAAATTGGTTTTCATTGACTCTTCCTCCCAAGTTTTGCGGAAAGCGCAACCTCCTCGCTGCGAATCTCACTGATAGCTTTGATATTGAGGCACGTGTCTCAAGACAAGCTTTTTTTGAGACACGTGCCTCATAACTTGCTATAGATGGTGTGAAACAGACCCGGCTCAAGCATATTGAAGCAGGTTAACTATATGATAAGACTTGAGTAATGCAGACACGAATGCCGGAAAACTTTATGATGCGCCCTACAACAAAAGATCTCGCTAAAGCTGCTGGCGTGAGCCGAGCAACAGTCGATCGTGTGCTCAATGGCCGCGAGGGGGTTAAGCAAAAAACCGTCGACCGCGTTAACATGGCTATTAAGGAACTGGGCTTTGTCCGTAACTTGCAGGCCGCAAACCTTGCAAAATCTCAAAATTACAGATTTATCTTTGCGCTACCGTCATCAGGCGACCAATTCTTGGAGCAGATCGTTTCTCACATTCAAGAAGCGGAAACTATTTTCTCGACCGATCGCATTCACTGCGACGTGCAGCATATCGACGAAAACGATCCCTACAGTATCGCGAGTTTCTTAACCTCGTTGGAGAAATCAGACGTTTCTGGCGTTGCCATCATGTCTCCGGAGACACCACAAGTGCGCGACGCCATCACACGTCTGCAGGAACGTGGAATTGCTGTTCTTCCTTTTATTTCGAACCAGACAATGATGGATGAAACCTGGGTTGGCATCGACAACTGCGCGGCGGGTGCTACGGCGTCACTTCTCTTGGGGCAATTCATCGGCCAGCGAGACGGCGCTGTCTTGGTCATCGCGGAAAGCATGCAATCGCGCGATAGCCTCGAACGGCGTTTGGGTTTTGACGACATTATGAATCGCAGCTTTCCAAATCTGCACGCATTGCCGTCGTTGGAGACCTACGGAAACTCCGATCGTGCAAAAGAGATCATAACGACCGCCTTGCAAAACAACACAGACATTGTTGGTATCTATGTCATGGCTTCAGAAGCACGCGGGCCTTTGTCAGTTGTTCAAGAGCTTGAGATCGATCAAAGGATCATCAAGGTCGCACATGAGCGGACTCCATATACAGAAAACGCATTGCGTGCCCAATCGTTAGACGCTGTCGTCGCGCAAAACCCAGGCCATCTTGTCCGCAGCGCGATCCGTCGACTTAAGGGGATCGTGGACGATCGAAACACAATGGGTTCACAAGAGAGTATACGGATAGAAATTCACCTTAGGACAAATATTTGACCATTACTCAGATCACTGGTCAATCGCACTTCTCGCTTACAACGCACTAATGACCCGAGTTGATCTATTTCCGCTTATCGACGTCAGGCGAGCAACTGCAACACGTCACCAGATCGGATAACTCCCCCGTTCACGATTTCAGCGTAGACGCCCATATCGAAATGGCCGTAATTTTGGTGCAAGAGCTGTGGAATCTTCAAATCCCGCTCACCTGTTTGCAGATTCACTTCTGTTGCAGCGCATCTTTTGGTCCGCACAACAACTTTGAGCTGCGCCTCGCCAATCTGGAGGTTCTGGTCAACCCAATCAAGTTCAGAAAAAGCGGGTAGACCTGAGAACACAATATTCCCTCGAAAACGCTTCTCGTCAACGGTTTGACCGATTTTCTCTGAGAAGGAAACCACACTGTCTCGGTTGATCAGAGAGACCGCATTCATCAGTTGGGGTGAAACCACGGAGACATCCGTAAACCTGTGTGGCGCAGCAGAATAAAGTGTCGGGTACTGCTCAATCGGCAAATCCAGATGCACACTCAAATAGTTGGAGGCAGCCTTCCGTCCCTGATCAGCGCTCAAGTCAAAAAGAGCTGATGCGCTGCTGTGCGAAATACGCAGTTCATTTTTGTCCACATCATAACTCGTTTGCAGTTCTGCGAGACCGGCATCTTGCGCCAATACAACAAACTTGGTTTTTGGGATGGGAACAGGATTTGCAGGATCAAAACCGCTGTTCGGCCTTGCAAATCCAAAGGCGCGGTCAAGAGGGAACCCTTTGCCTTTACATAGCGCCACTTGGGAAAGCATCTGCCCGCAGAGGCCCTTGATTGGATAATAACTAAGTACTTCGATGGTGCCTTGCATACGGGTGCCTCCAAAATCGAGATAGTTCCTTTATGCAAGTAAAGCACGGGATTGTTGAGGATCTACATTCTTAAAGCCAATTTGCACCATAGAAAACGACCTCGTTGCACTGCATTTGACATTACGTGTCACCCAACAAAAGCTGTCATTCGCCGCATCACAGAAAATTGGAAAAGTGGGCTCACAGCGGCCATCGGATGCATCGCAGCATCAGCCCGTTGCCCACCAATTTGCCTGACACGCCCGGCCCATACCGGACCTTGACGCATCCTCGGCTATGCTGCGGTGCGGCCCGCCATTGCGGACATTCGTGCATCTTGCAGCATTTTTGCTGGCTGAAGCGTCGGTCTGCGGGACAAGGACGAAACCGCTCTCGCGGTATTGGCGCGTGTGGTTGCTGTTGGGCACTGACCTGAGCGGTGTGGATTTT
>ENA-OQVM01006852-OQVM01006852.1-marine-metagenome-genome-assembly--contig:-NODE-6852-length-10120-cov-70.386239_pt1 | contig 10120 bp, 7 predicted proteins | sample MGYA00237776_ERZ505498 | MGnify/ENA primary metagenome ERZ505498 (study PRJEB26159, sample SAMN06265151) | marine metagenome | isolation source: Helgoland LTER site | place: Germany:Helgoland, sampling... | reverse complement strand
AGGGGATCACATAAAGTGGTCCCCTTTCTTGGTTACAGGAATTTTGGGTATGGTGCCCATTTTTATCTATTCCTATTTCTTACATGCGCACTTACCTTCGCAAACGCACTCTTCATTATAACCTTTAAACATAAGGAAATACATTAATGAATTCCATTTGCTTTTTAAATACTTATTAAACTCAATAAGTTTTTTTCCTATTTTAACTAAAAATTTTCCCATTTTATTCTCCACATTTTTTGCTAGGATCTCCAACCTGTCTCCAGTCTTGTTTGACCCAGTCTTTTAAATTCTTACTAGCAGTTCCACTGACATTAGATTTACTAGATCTTTTGTATTTACCTTTACTTGCTGCAGATTTTTTAGCGCTTATTATTTTTTTCTTTTCTTCTTTGCTCATGCTATCTATCTTAGCTTTCGGCAAACAGACCTTGCTAGTACCGCCTCCTTTCGTACCTTTATTTAAAGGTGATTGCATATAAAAAGGCATTTAACACTTTCCTTTACCTTGCTGCTTCGACGCCCACATATTGGCATAAGCAGATGGATATACTTTAAACTTTCTTTTAGCAGCGGCTTTACAGCTTGCAGTTAACTTTCTTAATAATGGTGTTGGCATGTTTATATATATTTATGTTAATAAGTCCACATTGTCATTGTAGGTGCTCCCGGATAACCTATACCTACATGAACAAAATTCTTTTTTCTTGATACTCCTATTCTTAAAAAGCCAACTTTTAAAGCTGCCTTTACTAATCTTAAAGTTGCTTCTCCTCCAACGCATTTTATGTCTACCGCAGCTCCATAAGCGTGCTCACCAGGTTTATCTTTGGCAGCTTCTATAGGATGCTCTGGAGACCTGTAAGATGATGTTAAAACAATAGGGAATCCATACTCAGCTCTTAATGCATCTAGCATTCCTAGTAGCTTAGAATCCATTTTACTCATATTACCTTTAAAATCGTCTTGGTCGTTAAAGTATTTTAATTTCATTTATTTTTTCTTTCGATTAAATTATCAATAAAGCTAGCTCCAAGAACGCTTATCTTGTCGATCATGTTTTCTTGTAAAGTTATAACCATTTTTTCTAGTTCATCTTTTTGCTTAACTAAAAGATCATTAGACGTTTGTAAAGAATCTACTTTTTTAGTCAATGAATCTACTTCGTCTGGATTACGGCCTATTATAGTATATATTACAACAGATAAACTACCGACCACCATTCCTGTCACTGTAACAAAAATGTCTTTGTTGACCGGAGGTACTTCGTTAAAACTTAAAAATAAAAGTAAAAATATAATTAGAATAAAAATTCCGGCTGCACCAGCGTAGTGTCTTAAATCATTTTTTGCTTTTTGGCTCATTTAGTTTCTTTTTTTACGTTTTCTACTTCTTTTTCTAGTTCTAGATTTACCTGTAGAACTTTCAGGTTTTATGTCTTTTTTATTTTCTATTCCTAATTCCCACGAGGACCAACCAAGTGCTAAAGCTATTCTTTTGTAATATTCTGTTTCTTCGTTGCTAGCATCTACTATGTTGGTGATTTTTTTAATGGCTCTATCAGCTGGTACGTTTGTTATAGCTGATATAACGTTTGCACTGGCTAAATAAGCTGGATTGTCTATCGACCAACCCTTAGTCATCATTTCTTTTTTGTTCCAAGATACTGATCTACCTGCTGATCTTAGTTTACCAACTTTAGACGATATAGGAGGAGATATTTGTAATACTTCTTTAACTAATACGTCTTGATATTTAGGAGATTTTTTCTTTTCTTCTTTAACTAGTTTTATAGCTGTATTTTTAACTACTGAAGCTATAGCTCCACCAACTCCAATACCTCTAAGTATACTGTCAGACATACCATTAGCTATGTTGAAGTACTTTTCATTACGCTTCTCTTCTTCTTCGTCTTCATCTCCAAAACTTATAGCAAATAAAGCTTGTTGCAAAGCAGAAAATAAGATGTTCTGAGCAACTCCGTAGTATATGATCTTAGATATGTTTGTTTTAGCATCTCCTCGGCCATTCTTAAGATCGCTAGCAGCTTTTTTAATTAGTCGTGCATATTGTGCTGGCGTGTTAGCAAAAGCTAATACTACGCGTCCTAATGGACCAGCTTGTTGTTGACTAATTTTATCAGGTCTACTTGATTGTTGAGACTCTTCAGCAATCTCTCTAAAATCTCTGAAAGCTACTTCTTCGGCTTCAGCCTCTGTTAAACCTTCTTTCTGTAAAGCTTTAATTCTATTTCTATAAAATGATGCTCCACCAGATGCAATTGCAAAACTATCTGCTATTTGCGTAGGTAAAAAACCAGCTTTTAGTATTCCAGCTATAACATTTCTAGCGCTGTTTCCAGGACCTTTTGCCATGTCAGCAATATCAGCTTCATTTACATTGAGTTTTAAGCCGCTACGTCTATCTAATAAAAACGGTGAATTGAATAGCTTTTTAAAATCTTTCCAGTATTGAGGTTGATTAGCAAACGCTTGACCAGCTTTTAATACGTTGTTATCGCTAAAGTTTATAAAGTTTACAGCAGATATAGTTTGAAGTACAGCTGATCTAGTATTAAAGAACATAATAGCACCAACAGAGTTAGTTAGCCAGTCTGTGAATCTACCAGCTAATCTATCAGAGCCTGAGCTAGTGTTTCTACCCGTTTCCATACGTTTAAGCATGTCAACCATAGCCTCTTTATAATTAGCACCATAAGCAGCTTCAAGCTTATTAAGGTTTGCTTCAGAAAATATTTGATCTACATTTTGTTGCCACACTTCTAAGTACTTAGACCTTTTAGTTGTGTTCAAAGCTTTTATAAAGTCAGTACCGATAGTTCCAGCAACCCAACCAGCATCAGGAGCTGCGTATTCATCGCCTTTGTTTATAGCTATTAATTGGTTTGCAAAAGTAGTTAGGTTAGCATCCGCGTTAACAAAATTAACTAAATCTTTCTGATCTTTATTAGACAGTCCAGGTATTTCCATACCTTGTTTGTCCCATATATAAGCTCTAACAGCTTGTTCTTGAGTAAAATTAGTATCTTTTATTTTTTTGCGTAAATTTTTAGGTACAATTTTTAAAGCCTTTTTAAGTCCTCTAAAGTCTTGCATCATGTTAGCTCTGTCATTAGCTAAGTTTTCCATTGCTCTCGCAAAAGGATTTAGCAAATGAGCTTTATACCAAGCCATTTGAGCATCACCAGTAGATCCTTTACCTAAAGTAGAGTACAATAAACCTACAAAGTCTTCAGCTGATGGTGGAATAAAGAAATTAAATTTACCTTTATTAGCTCCAGCGACCTCAGCTTTAACTCTAGCATAAGTTTTATCAGATGCTATACCAGTTTTGTTTTCTATAATGTCATTAAAATCTTTGTTAAGATCTAGTGATTTGCTAAATTTAAGTTCTTCTGTTTGACTGTTATTATCAGTTTCTTGCATAACGTTTAAAACGTTATTGTTAAACAAATCAGACTTACTTAACTTTAAAGTATCCGGGAGCTTGTTATTATTCTTTTTAGCTGGTTTAGATATCGTTTCGTTAAAAGCTTGGTCTATAAAGTTTCCAGCAGAGTCAACCCCATAAACGTCATAAACAGTTTTACCTTGATAAGTCATTAAAGAGTTTGGATCAATACCAAAATTAACTCCAGAAACATTAGGGTTGAAATATCTAGCCCATATATTGTCCTGTAAAGTCCAACCTTCAGGCGTTTTGCTTTTATAAGAGAATTTTTTACCATCAACTCCTATTCCAGCAAGCTTATTGTCATCTGCGTTTAGTAATGCTCCTTGAAAATAATTTCTTTCAATGTTGTTAAAATTGTCATTTACAGTTCCAGAAACAGATTGAACAAACAGGTATTTAGCGACGCCAGAAGCGGGCAGCGTATGTTCTTCAGTAAATAACTTTTTGTTAGTATTAGGATCAAATAATTGCCCTAAAGAATAAAACTTAACAGGAGAAGACATTCTTATAAAATGACCTTGCCAAGAAGATGTTGATTTTAATAAAGCTGCAACCAAAGAAGCGTTATCTTTATTTTTTCCTTCTTTTATAAAATCTTCAAATGTTAAAAATATCTTTTTTAAAGCTTTTATTTTATTGTCTTGTATTCTTATAAAAGTTGGATCATTAAATGTTTCAGCGTTGAGATTAGATACTGTTTTTTTATTTATTGTTCTAGTATAAGCTGTCTTGCTAAATAAATCTTTAAATTCTTGAGTTTCATTTGCAAACTTATAACCTTCTTTTTCAGTTTGAGCTATCCAAGCATCCGCTTCTGAAACATTAAGAAAAAACACGTGTCTATCGTAATCTCTTTTTCCATTATCACCTTTCTTAGTAACACCTTGAAAACTTCTCCAAAAAACTTTAGGTAGTTTAGCGGTAAGACCGCTTGTCTTAACATCTTCTAAAAATTTTTTTCTTTGAACTTCATCATTTAGATTTATGTTATTTACATTTAACTCTTTGAGAATTTTTGACCAATCTCTATCGTTAGCTGCGAAGTCATCTTCTGTTATTTCAAAAAACCCTTGAAAAACAGACTCATTAGCTTTTTCAATTTCTTTTTTACTAAACTTAAGCGCTGGTGCTCTGTCTATTTCAGACAACACTTTAGCTCTTTTAGCTGGTTCCATCTTGTCTTTAGTGACTTCAGGAGCAGCATCTTTAACTAGCATTTCAGTTACAACATTGACTAAACCAGCTTTTCTTTTTTGAGTGAAAAACTCCTTAGCTTGTTCAAGCGTTGTGGGTAGTTTAGAGGACACTTTAGGACCAGACTGTAAGTTAGTATCTTTTGGTAGTAAACCTTTGTTAACGGCTTCCCTAGCGTCTTTAACATTAAGTCTAGGACCTTGCTCTGCTAATACTTTTACTTTAGCTTCTCTTTCTAGTTTAACTAGATCCGATGCTGGCAAAGCTTTTAGTATTTCTAATATATTTTTATTAAGAAACTGTTCGTCTATAGCTTTTTCAGTGCCCATAAGATTAGATACAGCTTTACGTAGTTTACTTTTTCTAGCTTCTTTGTTTATAGCTGTCTTAACTTTTTTACCAGGTAAATCACCACTTAGTATTTCACCAGAAACTTCTTTAGCTAAATCGTATATAGCGTCATCTTGTTTTATTCCAAGAACTCTTCTGAGTTTAGACGTAGTTGATTTAACTTTAGTTTCGTCTATAGAAACTTCATCAGCTAACTGAGTTGTGGCCTCTGGAGCGTCTAGTGACATTTCTTGACTTGCTTTCTCACCTTCTTTAAACAATGCTTTTTTAGCGTCCATTTTACCAAAGTTAGTGTTAGCAAATATAAATTCACCAAAACCTTCAACTCCAACTTTACCACCATCTTTTCTTGTAGCAGCAGGATCAAAATTTAACATTCTATCCTGTACAGACTCTATAGCTTTTTCAGCTTCTTGCTTACTCGTAGATCTAGATCTTATGTAGTTGTTTATAGCGCCACCTTCGTTTATCAATGAGTTAAATACATTGTTGAATACTTTAGGACTTTGAAACTCTTCTTTAGTTTTAACAGTAGACGGAACTAATTCGTTAATAGCTTCTAATACAGTTGATCTAGATTCTTTTACAACCTGTTTATCTTTTTTAGATTTTAGCTTAGAGGATTCAAGAGCAATATCAAGTTGTTTAAATTTAAAATTAGATATATTATCTTGATAATTTCTTATAAAATCAAAAACATCTTTACCGGTGTCTAACTTAACGCCACTAAATCCTAAACCATTTAAAAACTTTTTTGTGCTATTTTTTATTTTATCAGAAAAAGATTCATCTACTACTATTTTTTCTTTAGCAACTAAATCAGAAAAAACATTAAAATACTCCTCTAAAGCGCCTTCTTTTATGCTTCCATCTTCGTTAGTGTAGTTGGCATCGATTCTTTCTTGAACACGCCTATGTATATCTGGTTGAGTTTCTTTTAAGTACTCTTTAAAGCTTTCAACAAGTGGGGCTACAGAAGCATTGTCTGTTTCGAAAGCGTTATTTGTTATGTAATGCAAGAGCTCATGACCTAAAACATTTGTTTGTCCAGTTTGTTCCGCAACTCTTTTGTTAACATATATGGTAGTTTTTCCGTCTACAGTTTTTTCAAAAATAGCGTCTTGCTCTCCATCAGCTTCCTCTAAATAAACTATTTTTAAATCTTTTCTTTTTATTCCTTTAGCTTTTTCTTCTGCTTCAGCTATTAATTCTCTGTTTTTTAAAACTTTAGCTATATCTTCTTCAATTTTAGCGTCAAACATCTCGGTACCTACTAAAGCTTCATTTTGTTTAGTGGCAATTTTAAGATCATTCTGAGCGTCTTCTTGCTGACCTTTTGTATATCTTTTGTTTCCTATTTCACCAAGAGCCGAATCAATTTTATCTAAATTTTCAGCATATTGTATTTTTTCTTTTTTAGTTAACCCATCGAAAGAATTGTACAATTGTTGTTTTTTCATTTCAATAATAGACTCTATTTTTTTAGTCTTTTTTTGAAATTTTTCTTTTTTATTCGTAGGAGCGTTATCTAAATTAAACTGAGCCTCAGCTAGCCTCATGCTTTGTTTAGCAAGATCTTGAGTCCATTTTTTTGGCGCAAGAAATTCTAAAGCCTGTTGCTTGCTGGCTATAGATTTAAATCCACCAGCACCACCTATAGGTGCTCCTAAAGCTAAGCCAACGATTCCGTCGTTCACTGCATTTCTAATCAATGAACTGTATTCTTGTCCATACACGGTTTTATCTACAATGGCATTACCTATAGATGCTGAAGCTTCTTCCACAAAATTAGTAGCACCACCTTTAGCTAAACCAAACCCAACGTCAGCTACTTTACCTAAATAAGTTTTTGTGTAAATATCAACAGCCTTTTTATAAGCTCCCTTATTTGTTCCTAATTTTTTACCAATACCCAAAATACCTCTTTGTATCCCACCTCCAATAGCATTAGTAGCAAACTCCACACCGCCTTTTGCTAAAGATGCTCCGTATATTTCAGATAAAGTAGCTTCTGGTCTGTTTTTAAGACCTTCTACAACTTCTTGCCCAGTAACAGAAGCTCCTATTAAAGCGCTACCATATACAGGACTAGCTATACTTAAAGCTAAATAAGGAGCCGCACTAAAACCTTGATTTGCAGCCAATTCAGCCGCGTCAGTGTAATTTCCTTGTTCTATCAGCCCGTATACGTCTTGCTCGTTTCCTTTTGAATCATATTTCCTTAAAGTGTATTCTCTAAGCAAATTAGTAACATCTTCAATAGCTGCATAGTTTTCAATGCTAGCATCAGCTTCCTTTCTAAGCGTTGTGTCGTATCCTAACGCTCTTCCTATAGCGTAATTCATAGGAGCCACACCATACTTATCAGTTAATTCTAAAAATCCTTTAGCTATATCAACCGTAGTAGCGGCTATTCCAGCTCCCATAGTTATTGCTGTTTCTGGAATTTTACTAGCTTTAGACAACTCTGATATAGCAATTTGAGAATCTCTAGCTTGTTTTTGTTTTGTTTTATCTTCACCAGTTACAATAACCTCTTCTAATTGCAAAGGTTCTAAAGTTCCTCCAGCTGTTTGTCTTAACTCTGCTCCTCCTTCTTTAGTGAATTCAGTGCCTTTTTTGTAAAAATCTTCATACGGTTCTATATCTGTGTATGCCAAAGAACCATCTGCCGATAGCGATTCCGTATCGGACACTTTGGTTGCATCCACAGTCGTGTCCGTCTCTGTGGTTGATGTCTTTCCCTCTGGTTCAGTAGTTTCTACTACTGCCTCCTGTATTTGTATATCTGGGTTGTTAGTTAAAAAAACATCAACTTCAACACCTTTTTCAGCAGCGAGTTTATCTACCTGCTCTTTAGTTAACTCTCTATCTTTATATGTATACATACTAGTTAAATTGATCTGCTGTTAATTCTACTTCTTCAACCATTTCAGGTTGTACTTCTTCTTTAACCACCTCTGTAGTTGCACCAACCGCTACCGTAGGTAACAATGGTTTTAAACTACCAAACATAAGCTTTTGAAATTCAATTTGTTGGTTTTTATCTACGTTGTTTCCGTTAGGAGCGACACTGAATATAAGGTCCTCTGGCATGCCAAAGTTATTTCTCCACGCTCTATTTGCTTCGTCATATTTTGCTAAAAGTGCAGTTGCTTTAGCAGAGGATCTAGACTTAGTATCGTTCAATATTTTAGCCATATTAGCAGGTATAAACTCCGTTTGAGTCTTACCATCTTTAGATATCTCCATGTACTTTTTGTCTAATAACAAATAAGCATCATTGTATTGCATGCTTTTGTCTAGTATAGAAACAGGTTCTCCGTTTTGATCCATAGAACTTGGCTCTTGTAGCATTTTAATATTCTCTCCTTTAAGATCTAAAATAACTCCTGGATCATAACTAAGCCATTGTATAGCGGGATGATCAACACTTCTACCATCTAATATTTCACCCGTGTATCTTAATCTAATATCTCCATCATTACCAACATAATACTCTTCTTTAGCGTTGTCTCCAGCTAGGCCGCTTCTGATAACCATAGTCTTGCACCACTCCAATGTGTCTCTTCCCACCAATGCCATTCCTCCAGGTTGTCCAGGGTTTTTAGTATCTTCTAAGCCAAAGTACTCTACCATAAACATAGAGTCTGTATCTTTTCCTAGCTCTATAACAGCATATAACTCTTCTAAAGATTTATTTAAAGTGTGTATTGCATTGTTTGCTTCATTAGCTTCTTTCTTTGACTTAGCATTTTCAAGTTTTGCTTCAGCGTAATATATACCCCATATAAGAGAATTACCTAATTGACCTAAAGATGGGTTTTTAATACCTCCTTTTTTTATGTTCTTCAATGCAGCTTCTGTGTCGTTGAAAAACTTAAAAGCTGTATCTTTTTGAACATTAGCAGCTTCTTTTTGAGAAGAAGACATAGACTTGTAAGCTTTACTTATAGAGTCACTAGTAGTTTGCTCTAAAGCAGATACGCTATTGTTCCATATTTTGTTAGCTTCATTGTTTATGGTGGTAAAATTGTTTTTCTTTGGTTCCATTCCTATTAAAGTTCTTTAAATTCTACGTCTATTAGAGAATAGTCTACCATGCTGTATCCATCTTCATGCTCAATTGAAGCTTGAGGAACTTCATCGGCCATAACTCCTTGAAATCTAACATCGTTATGCAGATATTCAAATTCATAAATATTTATACCTGATTTTGATTCGCCTATTTTATTTATATTCTTTTTTAATTTTCTATCAGATGCGATACCAGCAGAAGCCATGCTAGTTAATCCGCCAATACCAGCACTTATAACCTGTGATTTAGCTTGAGTTGCTGCGGCTTGTTGCTGAGCAGCTCCAGTTATTTGAGCTTGTTTTCTACTCATCTGTTGTTCGTCTCTACCTTCTTGAGTTTCAAATTCGTATATTTCTCCTTGAATTTTTTTGTCTTCTAGTCTTTGGGCTCCAGCTATTTTACCGCCTTGAACTCTTTTAGCTTCATCTAACTTAAGACCTTGAACTCTTTCTTCACCTTTAGCCGCTAGCTTTTGATTGTTAGCCTCTTGTTGCTCTATACTAGCTGCCACGCCTTTTTTGCTTTCTAACGCCATTCTAGCTAAAGCAGTTGCACCACCAGCGCTAGCTCCAGTAGCTCTTAACGTATCTAGCGTATTAGCTAAAGCTATATCAGCTTCTTCTATTTGCATTTCAGCTGCTGCCGTAGATACTGATAGATTTGCAAAAGGATTACTAGCTATAGCACTAAGATCTGAAACCATAGAACCCAAATCTGTGACGCCTTCGTAAGGATTTATAACATCCTGTCTATTGTTTTCAAGCGCGTCTAATTCTCCAGTTAGTCTATCTTTGTTGTTTCTAGCTCTTTTTTCTGCTTTACCCGCCTGAGCTGCGCCTACTGCTGTCGCTCCAGCGGTTAATACTGCCGCCGTTGCTATACTTGCTACTACTGCCATAATTTATATTCTTTTTGATATTTCATAAGAAGGATCTTCATCTATAGTATATCCAAGATTTCTATGTGTTTCTATTAATCCTTTGTTTCTTCCTACACTAAGTATTATCTCACAACCACTTATCT
>ENA-OQVM01006850-OQVM01006850.1-marine-metagenome-genome-assembly--contig:-NODE-6850-length-10122-cov-7.421503_pt1 | contig 10122 bp, 7 predicted proteins | sample MGYA00237776_ERZ505498 | MGnify/ENA primary metagenome ERZ505498 (study PRJEB26159, sample SAMN06265151) | marine metagenome | isolation source: Helgoland LTER site | place: Germany:Helgoland, sampling... | reverse complement strand
CGTTACGACAAAATCAAAGGAAGTGCTGTTAACCCTGTATTAAGAGAAGGAAATTCAGACCGTCGTGCGCCAAAAGCGGTAAAAAATTACGCCAAGAAAAATCCACACAGTATGGGTCCTTGGTCGGCAGACTCAAAAACACATGTCGCCACTATGGCTGCTGGAGATTTTGCTCATAATGAAAAATCAATCACGATTGCCACTGCTACAAACGTAAGCATTGTGCATACCGATACTGACAATAAAACCACCACATTAAAATCAAATATTGCGCTTTTAGATGGCGAAATTATTGATGCAACAGTAATGAGCATCAACGCATTGAGAACGTTTTTAACGGCTGAGATCAACGATGCCAAAGACAAGGGCGTTTTGTTTTCGCTTCACATGAAAGCAACCATGATGAAGGTCAGTGACCCTATTATTTTTGGACATGCAGTGCGTCTGTTTTTTGCAGATGTATTTGAAAAACACCAAACAACTTTTGATAAGATTGGCGTGGATGCCAATAATGGGTATGGAAATGTTTTAGAAAAAGTAGCGGGATTAGATTCTGATAAACGTCAGGAAATTGAAGCTGATTTTGCGAACGCGATCTCCAATGGTCCCGATTTAGCAATGGTTAATTCTGATAAAGGCATTACTAATTTACACGTCCCTAGTGATATAATCATCGATGCTTCTATGCCAGCGATGATTCGAACATCTGGACAAATGTGGAATGCCAAAGGCAACGCACAAGATACCAAGGCTGTTATTCCAGATAGCAGTTACGCTGGGATATATACGGCTACCATCGATTTTTGTAAAGAAAACGGCGCTTTTGATCCGACCACAATGGGAACGGTTCCAAATGTGGGTCTGATGGCTCAAAAAGCGGAAGAGTATGGATCGCATGATAAAACTTTTGAAATTCAGTCCAACGGACGTGTCGATGTCATCGATACGGATGGAACTGTTTTAATTTCGCATCCTGTAGAAGCGGGAGATATCTGGCGTATGTGTCAGGTGAAAGATGCCCCAATTCAAGACTGGGTAAAGTTAGCCGTCACACGTGCCAAGGCTTCTCAATTGCCTGCAATATTTTGGTTAGATGCACAACGCGCACACGATGCAGAGTTGATCAAAAAAGTAAATACTTACTTAAAAAATTACGACACGAATGGGCTGGACCTTCAAATTCTAGCGCCTATAGAAGCGACACATTATACGCTTTCAAGATTGAAACAAGGACTGGATACGATCTCCGTTTCTGGGAATGTTTTGAGAGATTATTTAACTGATTTATTTCCCATCCTTGAGGTTGGAACCAGTGCCAAAATGCTATCGATTGTACCGTTGATGAATGGTGGCGGTTTATTTGAAACAGGCGCCGGTGGTTCTGCTCCTAAACACGTTGAGCAATTCACACATGAAAACCACTTACGTTGGGATTCATTGGGAGAATTTTTGGCTTTAGCGGTTTCTTTAGAACATTTCAGTCAAGTCAACTCAAACCCAAAAGCAGCGGTTCTTGGAGAGGCTTTAGATTCTGCTACAGAGAAATTTTTAGACGAAAAGAAATCACCTTCAAGACGTGTCAATGAACTCGACAACAGAGGGAGTCATTTTTATCTTACTATGTATTGGGCACAAGCTTTGGCAGCTCAAACGAAGGACGCTGAGTTGAAAGCAGAATTTACAGCCATTGCTGATTCTCTTTTAGAAAATGAAGCAACCATCGTCAATGAGTTAATTAGCATTCAAGGGCATCCAATTGAAACAGGTGGGTATTACCTTCCAAATTCTGATAAAACAGATAAAGCCATGCGTCCAAGTGCGACACTAAATAAAATCATAGGATAATAAAGTCCTGTCAAAATATTTTGTTAAAAGCACCTTTAAGAGGTGCTTTTTTTTTTTAAATTTGTATTCTAAAATTTAACCAATGACACGGCTCTTTCTTTTCCTATGTATAGGACTTAGTTTATTAGGATATTCCCAAGAAAAATACACCCTTAGCGGAACCATTTTTGAGGCAGAAGGACAAGAAACCTTGATAGGTGCCAACATCCTTATTTTGGAGCTTAAAACAGGAACCATTTCTAACGAATACGGCTTCTACTCCATCACCCTAAACGAAGGAATTTACGAAGTAACAGTCAGTACGATTGGCTACACCTCCTTAAAAAAAACCATCACGCTTGATAAAAATATTTCTCAAAACTTTACGCTGACAGAGTCTCTAGAAGCCTTAGACGAAATCGTGATTGAAACAGACATCGAAACCATCGATATCAAAACACCTCAAATGAGTGTTAATACATTAACTGCATCCACAATCAAGCAAATTCCAGTCGTCTTTGGTGAAGCCGATGTCATCAAGGCAATCACCCTTTTACCGGGTGTTTCCAGTGGTGGCGAAGGCGCTGCGGGTTTCAATGTTCGTGGGGGTGCTGTAGATCAGAATTTAATTTTATTAGATGAAGCTACCATTTTTAATTCTTCTCATTTATTTGGGTTGTTTTCGGTTTTTAATCCAGATGCCATTAAAAGTTTAAAACTTTATAAAGGTGGGATTCCTGCAAAGTACGGAGGACGTGTCGCCTCGGTTTTAGATATCTATCAGAAAGAAGGAAATAAAAATAAATTCCATGCCAATGGAGGTGTTGGAATTGTTGCCAGTCGGTTGTTGCTCGAAGGCCCTTTGAAAAAAGGAACGGGTTCGTTTCTATTGGGTGGACGTGCCACTTATGCGCACTTACTTTTGCCTTTATTTAATGTAGATAACATTGCATATTTTTACGATTTGAATACCAAGTTAAGTTATAAACTGAACGAAAAAAACAATATTTATTTATCGGGTTATTTTGGTAGAGATGTGTTTAATGTCTCCGATAGCTTTGAAAATACCTATGGTAATACCGTCGTTAATTTTAGATGGAATCATTTATTTTCAGACCGACTTTTCTCTAATTTATCTCTTATTTACTCTGATTATTATTATGGTTTGAATTTGAATTTTGTGGGTTTCGAATGGAATTCAGGGATTCAGAATATGAACATCAAATACGATTTTAAACAATACATCAACGACCGCTACAAACTAGAATATGGAGTTCACAGTACCTACCACCAGTTCAACCCAGGAGTCATCAGTCCAAATGGCCCAGACTCAGGAATCAATAGAAAGGCACTCACCAATAAATTTGCTTTTGAAAATGCAGTTTATATCGATGTGAATCAACAATTAACAGAGCGTTTGGCAGTTAGTTATGGCGCTCGTTTGAGCTCTTTTTTACGATTGGGGCAAGATGAACTTAATGTGTATGAAAACGACCAAGCAGTTGGTTTTAATAGTGATTTACAACTCTATGAAAAAATAGATCCTATTGGAACCGAAAGCGACAACCACGGAAAAGTGATCAAGTCCTTTATGAATATTGAGCCTCGTTTTGCGCTTTCTTATCAGCTGAATGACGATACTTCTCTGAAAACGAGCTACAACCGAATGACCCAATATTTACATTTGCTATCCAACACCAGCTCTCCAGCACCCTTGGATGTTTGGACGCCGAGTGGAAAATTTATTCAACCTCAAATTCTGGATCAAATAGCAGTCGGGTATTTTAAAAATTACAACAACTATTCTTTAGAGGTCGAAAGCTTTTATAAGATCATTAAAAACCGCATCGACTATATTGATGGTGCTAATTTAATTGCCAATGACGCCATCGAACAAGTATTGTTGAATGGTCGCTCGAGAGCTTACGGATTGGAGCTCTTATTCCGTAAAAACAAAGGCCGTTTCAAAGGATGGTTTGCCTATACCCTCTCCAAATCGGAACAACAAACCGTAGGTCAAAATGCATCAGAACCGGGTATCAATAACGGAAACTGGTACAATACTCCTTATGACAAAACGCATGATATTTCCATCACATCAACCTATGATCTGACTAAAAAATGGAACTTGAGTGCCAATTTTATCTTTCAAACGGGGCAGCCAACCACCTACCCGAACGGGCAATACAATTATAATGGCTTGGTCGTTCCAACGTTTGAAGCTCGAAATTCAAGCCGCTTGGATGCATACCACCGCTTTGATATTTCTGGGACTTACACCCCTAAACCAAACAAAGTAAAAGGATGGCAAGGCGAATGGGTTTTTAGTATTTACAATCTGTACAATCGAAAAAATACACAATCGTTGAATTTCAGAGAAAACCAAGTGACGGGTCAAAATGAGGCCGTCAAATTATCCCTTTTTGGTGCCGTAGCAGCCGTTTCTTATAATTTTAAATTTTAGAGCCATGATGAAAAAACTAATGATATTGATCGGTTTCGGATTCCTAAGTACTTCTTGCGAAGAAGTGATTCAACTCGATTTACCCACCGAAACACCTCGACTGGCGATTGATGCGTCGCTTCAAATGACACCCAATGAAACTTTGACACAAGTGGTGATCCTAAGTTTGTCAGGTGGCTTTTATCAAGAAGAAAATCCAGTGGTGTCCGATGCCAGCGTACAACTGATGGATCTGACAAACAACCAAACATTTGATTTTGTGTACGATGCTGCGCTAGAATATTACAGCTTGAACTTCACTCCTAGTTTTGATACCGATTATAAGCTAAAGGTTGTTTATGCCAATGAAACCTATGAATCTTCCGTAGAACAACTAATGCATGCGGTGCCTATTGAAAACTTAGAACAAGGGGACGGTACACTGTTTGAAGGCAATGAAAAAGAGGTTTTAATTTCCTATACCGACAGTGCCGAGCGCGATGATTTTTATTTATTTGATTTTGGTCTTCAAAAGTATTTAGCGACAAAAGATGAGTTCTACCAAGGGAATGTGTTCACCTTTTCGCATTTCTATGAAGATTTACTCACAGGTGACGAAGCGGTTGTTAAAATTATGGGGATTGACGAACGTCATTTTAATTTTATGACCATTTTGATCGATCAAACCGAAGACGGCGGAAATCCTTTTAGTACGACGCCAAGCACGGTACGTGGCAACCTCTCTAATATGACCAATCCAGAGCATTTTCCGATGGGGTATTTTAGACTTTCTGAAACGTATAGCGCGAGTTTAATTTTAGAATAGTACAAAAGTGTTTCAAAAATTCTATTTTTGTGTATGACTTTTACAAAAACCACCGAACAGGATTCGCATTACAACCATCTTGAAAAAATGTCTATTAAAGATGTTTTAAACGTGATCAATCAAGAAGATCAGAGCGTTCCAACGGCGGTCGCCACAGCGGTTCCACAAATTGAAGCACTGGTCGCACAGATTGTAAAAAACCTTAAAAACGGCGGACGTTTGTTTTATTTAGGTGCTGGTACCAGTGGACGCCTCGGGATTTTGGATGCTTCTGAATGTCCTCCCACTTTTGGAGTCCCACATGAGATGGTGATCGGACTGATTGCAGGTGGTGACATTGCCATCCGTAAAGCGGTTGAATTTGCCGAAGATGATACCCAACAAGGCTGGAAGGATTTACAAGCATACAATATAACAACCAACGATGCGGTGGTTGGTATTGCTGCTTCTGGCACGACGCCTTATGTGATTGCGGCGCTGAAAGCCTGTCAAGAAGCCAACATCAGCACGGGATGCATTACGTGCAACCAAGGCAGTCCGCTCGCCCAAGTATCGGATTACCCGATTGAGGTGGTGGTAGGCCCCGAAGTACTAACGGGCAGTTCGCGCATGAAAGCGGGTACCGCACAAAAATTGGTATTGAATATGATCACCACTACCACCATGATTCAACTTGGAAAGGTCAAAGGCAACAAAATGGTGGATATGCAACTGAACAATGATAAATTGGTCGCCCGCGGTGTAAAGATGCTGATAGATCAGTTGAACCTCTCAGAAACCGAAGCACAACAGTTGTTAGACACTCATAAAAACGTACGTAACGCACTAAAAAATTATACCGATGGAAACTCCTAGAACGAATAAAGATCTTTTAGTGGATGGACTTAAAACAATGGGGCTTACCCTGTTTTTAGCATTTTTAGGCCCTTTCATTTTACACACTGGATTTTCCAATCCCGATAAACCGCTTTACATGCATTTGGTAATTGGAGGTGTTTTGATTTGTGGAGCGGCGATTTACTTTGGTTTTAAAGGGATCCGCACGATTATGGACAGCCTCTTTGGGCAGAAATAAATTTTTTTTACTATATTTACAACAGACTTAGACCTCAAATCTGATTCTTCATTTTAACCAATTCAACTTTTTAGTAAGATATTAGAGTACTGTATTTATACAGTGTTGTGTGAGTATGTGATGTTTTTAAAAGTTAATTGAGCAGCATAGTTGTTGAATTAATTTCTATAAACTTAAGGTTATGAATACAAAAAATGAAAAATGATAAACGAGAACAAAAGTTCCTGTTATCCGGAAATAGAGACGTATAAACAGGAGGTTTATTCTCCGTATAACGAGTTGGCAACAAGCTAAAAACCAAATACTATGAAATATTCAGTTTATCTACTTTTAATTATTTTCCTTTCATCTTGTACAGCAAGTAAAAATATTGGACAAAACGCACAAACTATTTCTGGTCAAGGATATTACAAACCAGAACCACCGCTGACTAAATCACTTTTTGATGACAAAAGTTCTACAATTACAGAAGAGAATATTCAGAAAATACTTGACGGAAATTATTCTTTATCAAAAGATTTAAGAGTTTCACTTGTAAAACTTGAAAGCACTCAACGTTTAAGAAATTATTATTGGAATGACGAAGAATATTTAAAATCTGAACAACAATATTTAGACCTTTTTACCTCAAATTTTGAAAAATCGAATAGAGTAAAAAAAACATCTAAAATTCCAGATTTACTAATTTCAAACAACCCTACTTTTACTAATATTAGGGAAGCTGCTGTTAGAACACAATCTGATATTGTTGCCATATATTCAATCAACAGCGACCTATATTCAAAATATAAATTATTCTCTAAATCAGATATTAAGGCTTTTGCAACTACTCAACTAATTATTTTAGATGTTAGAACTGGTTTAATTCCATTCTCTACAATCGTAACTAGAGAATTTCAATCCAAAAGGCAAGAAAATGAATTGAACGACAACGAAGCGTCGAAAAGAATTAAGAATAAAGCTGTATTGCTAACGATAGAGGAAATTACAAATCGAATTAATAGATTTCTTGAAAATGAATAAAAGCCAGTTGCCAACAAAGAACTGAGCTAAAAAACAACTCTTTTCTTCATTAATTTTGTACATTATTATTCTAGGCTTAACTTTATAATTAAGCTTCATTTATTCAATTTTTTAGATTTTACTTACTATTTAACTACAAATACAGATACAAAAGTTGGATCATAAGGATGGCCTGATTTTGCAATTGCAAAACACTGTTTTAGCAGCTTATTAGAGACTGCTATTAAGGCTAATTTTTTGCTCTTTCCTTTATTTACGATTCGATCGTAAATTTCGCTACACCCCTTGTTATGTTTGCAAGCTGTAAATGAACATAAGAAAAGTAGATTCCGCAATTTCTTGTTTCCAACTTTACTAATTCTTGCTCGACCTCTTACACTACTTCCTGATTCCCTTATTGTGGGAGTGATTCCTACATAACTACATAGTTGTGATGCTGTTTCAAACTTCTTAAAACCGTCTGTAACAATAATTAAAAATAAGGCTGTTTTCATTCCTATTCCAGGTATGCTTTGCAATAAAGTTAATTGTTGCTGTTGGTCTTGTTTTACCAAACTAAGAAGCTTTTGTTCTATTCCCTTGAGCTCTTTGTCTAAATGTTTCTTATCTCTTTTTAATGAACGATAGACCCAACTTGAAGGAACTCCCAAGACTTCTTCGCCATGTATTTCATTCTTGGTGGCTGTTCGTTTTTTTAAAAAACTATCCATCAATCTAAAGAGTTGTAAACATTCACTTTGAGTATCGGTAAGTGCATTATATAAAGGAACTTCTTGGATTAATCCATACTCACAAATGGCCTTAGCATCACTCTTATCTGTTTTTACTTTAGCTAATTTCATCTGGATAAATCGTTTTACGGATAAAGGATTTACAACTGATACAGCTACTTTTTTCTTATACAGATATTGTGCAAATCTGTAATGATAATAACCGGTAGCTTCCATCACTACCAAACTATCTTTAGATAGTAGTTCTTGAAACTTCTTAAAACCGGTTTCACTATTGTTAAATTGTAAATGGCCTTGAACACTGCCATAACAATCAAAAACATCTTTACTGATGTCAATTCCAAAAGTTTCATTATATTTATTCATAAGTATTGATTTATGAAAGAATAAGCTACTGAACTCACAACAACTTGAAATCGAGATCAAAGTCTCACAGAACTGAACGTGATTTTTAGTAGAAGAGAGAGAGGATTATCAATGTTGTCGAAGTCTAATGCTTCACCGTATATAGTAACCTTAATTCTCTCTTTTATTCTTTCTGTTTAAGTGTCTAATTTATTAAAAAACAAACTTAAGACGTATATAAAAAATAGCGGTTGTGGTGCTTAAACGAAAGATAAATAATAAAGCAAAAGTTAGTTAAAAACTGAAAAGTTAGTGCGTATAACCCGCTACTTTTCATATACAAGACCGTTACCGGAAAGCGAAAAAAAAACAATAAAACTAAGATGAACCCATTTTTAGCAAATATTATAATTCGGACAACTCTTAAATTCAGGGATAAAAAAAAATATCCAAAAGGAAACCCCTCTGAGTATAAACTTGCAAAAGAATACCGGCAATCAATTATTTCCCTGAAACGTAATTTTAAGAATTTAATACTTATAGTAATAGGGATTTTTTCTACTTCCTTTGGTTTTAAGGGTTTTCTGTTAACAAACGATTTTATTGACGGAGGAGCTACAGGGATTTCATTACTTTTAGCTGCAATTACAGAAATCCCTCTTTACATTCTTATAATTGGTGTAAACCTTCCATTTATATTTCTTGGGTATAAAATTATGGGGAAACGCTTTGCTATAAAGACAGCCCTGGCAATTATTGGACTTGCACTTTGTGTTGCAATCGTTCCCTTTCCAAACGTTACAGATGACGATTTACTTGTTGCAATTTTTGGAGGTTTTTTTCTTGGAGCAGGAATAGGGCTTTCGATTAGAGGTGGTGCGGTAATTGACGGAACTGAAATTCTTGCAATTTTCTTGAGCCGAAAATTGTCCACAACAATTGGCGATATTATAATCCTGATTAATATTGTTGTTTTTTCTTTCGCAGCGTATTTACTTTCTATTGAAATTGCCCTCTACTCAATGATAACCTATATCGCTGCTTCTAAAACATTGGATTTCATAATTGAGGGTATCGAAGAATATATCGGTGTAACAATCATTTCTAAACAAAGTACCCGTATAAGAGAAATGATAATTGATAAATTGGGACGTGGTGTGACAATTTATAAAGGTCAAGGCGGTTATGCCAAAAATGGTGTTTCAAAAGAAATGGATATTATCTACACTGTCATTACGCGCTTAGAGTTAAACAAATTAAATACAGAAATCGAAAAAATTGAGCCAAATGCTTTTATTGTAATGAACAGCATAAAGGATATAAAAGGAGGTATGATAAAAAAAAGATCCTTACATTAAGGGGAGAAATGCCAGCAGGAAACACCGTATATAATTCATTGCTAGTTCTACTCTACTTACGTAAGTCCCTGCCTGCCGCAGGCAAGCTCTCGGACTTTCTTGATCGGTAATTGTTTACTAAATTAGTTGCTTGAAACACGCAACAAACCATGTACAATACCGTTGTGTTCAAGCAAATAGTTATTTAAAGGAGTGCGTTTATTTGTATTTAATTTTAGCATCTAATCAAGATTTGTTTACCAATTTTTAGCTTTAAAAAATCCTCAGCTGCCGCGCGAATCTTTCGCGTGGTGTACAAAGTTTGACTACGTCGAACTCTCGATTTCCTGGCCACCGTTAAGTACGAAGTGGCATTCTAGTTACAATTGCGCTACGCCTGTATGCCAACAGGCAGGCTCGCATTTATCCACCGTAGGGTGAAATGAAGAGTTTCTATAAAACAAAAAATCCCTAACATTTCTGTTAGGGATTTTCAAAAAAGGCGGTGACCTACTCTT